>JAEEGF010769740.1_pt1 | contig 37952 bp, 38 predicted proteins | sample 9134171 | NCBI WGS metagenome assembly JAEEGF01 (sample SAMN16246542, study PRJNA631951) | gut metagenome | biome: gut microbiome; feature: rumen; material: AP-attached | host: Bos | place: Iran: Karaj | collected 2018-10 | reverse complement strand
ATTCCGAAAGAATTCAGGTTTGAAAGACCGGGAAATATTGTTGAGATCATTATGCCTGCATGCCAGGCTGCAAAAGCGTCCGATAAGGGTGATGTGTATTATGCGAGCCTTAAGAATCTCGAGATGAAGGAGAATGTCTCGAGAGTCCGCAGGCATTTTGAAGAGGCGCTGGAAAAGGGCGAATTCAAGGCGTATTATCAGCCCAAGGTAAATGTTGAAACGGGAAAGATCATAGGAGCAGAGGCACTTTGCAGGTGGATCAGGGATGGAAAGACTATTCCTCCGATGGAATTCATTCCCATACTGGAGAGAAATACAGATATCTGCAGGCTTGATTTTTATATGCTTGATCTGGCATGCAAGGATATAAGACGATGGCTGGATGAAGGAAAAAATGCAGTCAGAGTCTCGGTAAACTTTTCGAGAAGGCATTTGGTTGATCCAAACCTGCTTGAAAATATCGTAAGCGTTATTCACAGGAATAATGTTCCATACGAATATATCGAGATCGAACTGACAGAGACCACTTCGGAAGGTGATTACCAAAAACTGAAAAATCTTGTTGAAGATTTCAAGAAGATCGGAATACATACCTCTATTGATGATTTTGGTGTCGGTTATTCTTCCCTGAATATCATAAGGGAGCTTCCATGGAATGTAATGAAGATAGATAGAAGCCTGCTTCCTATGAGCCATGCTGAGAAATATAATTCATCAACAGTGCTCTATAAACACATAACAGCAATGGCCACAGAGATGGGAATCGAATGCCTTACAGAGGGTGTTGAAGGAGCCGAACAGGTCAGGATTCTCAAAGAGAATTCCTGTAAGTATGCACAGGGTTATTATTTTGACAAACCCCTTCCATTAGATGAGTTTGAGAAAAGAATGGAGATTGGGTCATACAGGGTAAAGGATGAAGAATGAAATGGTCAAAATCATTATTATCATAGTCACAGTTTTTCGGCTAAGCTGATTAAACCGGAATTCCACCAGAAAATATGATGATCTTGGTGATTGGCTGTATTTCAAACTGATATTTAAAAATTTGGGCATCTTCCGACAGCTGTGGACAGGATATTACAATAATCAATTAACGTAGTTGGACGTCATACCGGAAGTTATTTTCCGGTTTTATAGACGATGACAGATCGTGTTTTTTGAATGGGGAATAATAATTTCATGGAAAAAATAAATGATTCAATAATCATAAAATCAGCTGAAACCGATGAGGAATTGTGCGGGAGGGGATATGTTCACTGTACTGCATGGAAGGAATCTTACAGAGGCATTGTATGTGACAGATATCTTGATACGATGACCATAGAGGCTACAACAGCACGTGCCAGGAATTTCCCGGAAAATACTATTGTAGCTAAGGATAAAGATAAAGTTATAGGATTTGCAGTATATAGTCCGTCGAGAGATGAAGACCTGCCGGACGCTGGAGAAGTTGATGCGATCTATGTCCTTTCGGAGTATTACGGCCGGAAAGTAGGATATAGATTAATGAATGAAGCAATTTCAAGGCTTAGCGAATACAATACATTTTTTGTGTGGGTATTCGAAAAGAATGAGAGGGCCATAAACTTTTATCACAAATACGGTTTTGAGTTTGACGGCTGCAAAAAGGAATGGACTCTCGGCACACCGGTTACAATAGTCAGAATGGTAATGAAAAGAGCGTAATATCTTTGTATGGATGATCAGGAATAAAATGAATTAAGATCTTTAGAAGAAGATTATATTCCAGTAACTTACTAAGGAGATTTTATGATAACAGTAAACCTTTACTATAAGGGAATAAACGGAAATGCACGTGCATTTGTGGATGAAATGGAATCATCAGGTATCGCTGATGCTATTCGAGCAGAAGAAGGAAATCTGAGGTATGAATACTTTCAACCTCTCAAGGACCCCGAGACTGTATTGCTCATTGATTCGTGGTTAGATCAGGAGGCTATAGATGTTCATCATGCATCACCGATGATGAAGCAACTTGCCGAGCTTCGCGATAAGTATGATCTTCACATGACAGTGGAACGATTTGTTAGCGAAGAATATGAATCGGATGAAAAGTACTTAAGGAAATAATAACTTCCAGATGTACCTGCTAAAGAAATTCGTATTTGTCGGATCTGAGTAAAGAAGAAGCAAACAGAGTGCTTCAGACCATAAAGTCCGAGAAGCCTGAAATCATGTGCGCCAAAAGGCAAGACAGTTACGTCGCTGATAGAAGGCGGTTCAAGAGATACTAAAGACCGAGTTTCGGAAAAAGGGTGGGAAGATCAGGAGAATATATCGTCCAGTGTTCCGAACAGCAATATCTGTACGGATAAACAGAGCGGAAAGGACCGGAATATGAAAAGTACCTACAAGACCAAAGCCAGAGAAGTGATAATGGCATATTTAAAAGGACATCCCGAGCAGAGGCTGACAGCCAGGGAAATATACGAAGAGGCATGCAGCGGAGAGGTTGAAGTCAACCGGACGACGGTATATCGGAACCTTGACCGGTTATGTGAGACCGGCGAACTCATGAGGTTCAAGGAGCCAAACCGGGATGCATGGTATTATCAGTATTCTGCTGAACATGAGCATTGTGACAGACATATGCATGCTCAGTGCAGCGTGTGCGGAAAGATCTTTCATCTTGACAAACCCTTTGCGGATGCTTTCGGCACAGGGCTGCTGAAGGAGTATGGGCTTGAGATAGACCCTGCAGAAACCATAATTCTCGGAAAATGCAGTAAGTGCAGACGTATAAGAAAAAAGTAAAAATGCAACAGATTTGCAAAATTCTGTTGACAACATTGCAACCGGTGCGGTAATATGCAACCGTGTTGCAATTTTTTTGTACAGGAAAGGAAAAAACAATGTCTACAAAAGAAGTACCCATAGTGATAATCACCGGCTATCTCGGATCCGGCAAGACTACATTAATGCAAAATATCTTAAAGCAGGAAAAGCGTAAGGTCGCGCTGATCGTCAACGATATGGGAAGTATCAATATAGATGCTTCAATTCTCAACAAGACCGGGAATCAGGTGTCTCAGATAGAAATGGTTGAGATGCAGAACGGATGCATATGCTGCACCCTGCGAGATGAATTTATGGCAGAGATCGAAAGACTGTCGAAAGACAAGAGCATCGAGGCCGTATTTGTGGAAGCATCCGGCATCAGCGAACCGTCATCTATTGCGGGCGCTTTCCTCAACTATGAGGAAATGACTGAGGACACAAGAGTTTATCTTAAGACGGTGGTATCCGTTGTTGATGTGGACAGGATCTACAGGGAGTTCCTTCATGAACTGACTGCTGATGAAGAGACTGAAGACGGAGATGTGATCAATCTCATCATCGATCAGATCGAGTTTTGCAATCTGATGATCCTTAACAAGACAGATCTTCTTACCAAAGAACAGCTCAAAGAGGTAAGGGATGGACTTCGCGCTCTCCAGCAGGAAGCTGAAATGATAGAGTGCGTAAACGGCGAAGTCGATCTGGATGCAATCCTTAACAGAGAAGACTTTGATTTTGATGAGGTGGAGGCTTACAGCGCAGTTCAGAGGGCACTTAACAACTGCGAGCATGATGATGAGAAAGCCTGCGTGGATGAGTACGGTATCTCTTCTTTTGTTTTTGAGGAGAAAAGACCGTTTAATCGCGAAGCATTTGTCAAACTTGTTGAAAAGTATCCGGAAGTGCTCATCCGCACAAAGGGATATATATGGTTTTCGGATGACTGGAAGCATGTGCAGCTGTTTGAACAGGCAGGAAGAAATTCGTCTATCACAGAGCTGTCCGAGTGGGTATCTGCCTGGCCTGAGGAAGAACTTGACAAGATAGTGGAAGATTTTCCCGATATCAAGGACGACTGGGATGAAACCTATGGGGACAGATGCAATCAGGTCGTTTTCATAGGGAAAGGATACGAAAAGGCACAGATCGTCAAGCTTTTGTACGACTGCATAGAGCAAGCGGGATGAGCAGAATTCAAAAAGGATCTTTTCAGGTCGCTCCAGGCTTTCGTCTTGACGCTGTGCCGGAAGGCGGGTATAATCCGTATTGACGCGCAGTCAGACAGACTCTTGAACCACACAAACACAAGGAGAACGAGACATGAACAGTACCTACAGTGATGCTTTAAAGTTTTGGGATCAGGCTTTTGAAATGGGAGATGCGGAAAAGGAGCAATATCTTAAAGAGATCGATCCGGAAAACGGATGGAAAGAGCTTGCTTCATCGGAAAAACTGAGAGACATTGTGACAGCACATTTATCAGGCTGCAACAAGGTCCTGGACTACGGCTGCGGTGAGGGCTGGGCGGGGATCGCGCTCAGTAAGTCGGGCTGCAAAGACGTGACCGCAGTCGACGTGGTGGAAAATGCGATAAAACTCGCAAACTTCCTGGGCTCCGCCTACGGAGCCGGCAGCGGTTTCAAGGCAGAATGTGTTTCGACCGACTGGATCTCAAAGGAAAAAGAGGCTTCCTATGACGGCATATTATGCAGTAATGTGGTGGACGTGCTTCCCGCAGACGTGGCGGAAGACATCATAAAGAACATCGCAAGGATCGCGACAAAGGACGCAAAGATAATCATCTCCATGAATTATCACTCAAATGCGGCAAGCGATCCCGAAAGGAACATCGAGGTAAAGAACGGCAACGAGATCTATGTAAACGGCGTTCTCAGAATGGTTTCAAGAACCGACGAAGAGTGGACCGATATACTCGGTGAGCATTTCAAGGTTGAAAAGATCGAATACTTTGCATGGCCGGGCGAAGCCAGAGAGGCAAGAAGGATCTTTATACTGAGAAAAGCTTAATGCACGACATTTCAGGCCGGGATCTTTAAAAAGATCATCAGCATCACGATAGCAAAACCTGCCACAAACGCAAGAGCGCCTTTATCATTGTCTTTATTGGAGGAGATCTGAGGGATCTCCTCTATTGTTGTGTAGATGAGGGCGCCGCCCGCAACCGACATGATATAGGGGAGCGTATTCGGAAACAGGACTACGATGACGACTGTGATGATGCCAAGCAGAGGGATGGGGATCCCTGAAATGACACCCATAAAAAAGGCTTTTCCGGTCTTTGTCCCGGTGTCCCTCAAAGGCATAGAGACGTGTAGCGCCTCGGGGATGTTCTGGAGCGCGATCGCCACGGCAAGGACAAAAGCTACGGACGAGGAGATCCATTCTGTTTTTATGAAATGGGCCGCAAAAATAGAACCCAGTGCAATGCCTTCGGGAATGTGGTGTATGACCTCGGTGAGCATCACTTTGATCTCGGGGGCCAGCCTGCTTTTTAATCCTTCGGTGATGTTTGAATATACATGTGTGTGAGGCACGAGGAGATCGAGCAGTATCTGAAGGAGGACTCCGAGTCCGAAGCAGATCGTCACGGGAATGATGCCGTTCAGAGACACTTTATTTAAGCCTCCTATTGCCGGCTCGATCATTCCCCAGACAGCGATCGAGACCATTATACCCGAGCTGCTGCCCACAAGCACTGCACGCATGTCGTCTGAGATGCGCGCCTTTTTGGCGTAGATGACCGCAGAGCCCAAAAGAGTCCCGATAAGTGGGATCAACATTCCGAATATCGTATCGGAATCGGAAAGCGAATCTGAAGTGTCAAGATATGTGATGAGAGAGCGGAAACCAATGAAGATAAGTATCGTTCCGCCCATGATCTCGGAGCCGGATCTGTAGCGGCTTCCGAAAACGCTGCCTATCTTTACGCCGGCCATGGAAATGAAACATGTGATCACGCCTATCATGATCACCGCAAATATAACGTTTACAAGGCGGCCGGAAGAAAAGACTTCAACGGGAACGGCCACAAAAGTGATACCGACAGCGAGCGCGTCAATGCTGGTTGCGATCGCCATCATGAGCATGGTCTTAAAGTCAAATCCCGGAGACACATCTTCCTCAGGCGAAAGCGCCTCTTTTATCATATTGCCTCCGATAAGGGAAAGCAGTACAAAGGCTACCCACGGGGCTATCATACTGATAAATCTTTCAAAATTCGAGCCCACCAGATATCCGATGAGCGGCATCATGGCCTGGAAAAAACCAAACCAGGCTCCGCACAGAAGATATTCTTTTTTTGTGACCTTACCGGAGGCCAGACCTTTACAGATGGACACTGCAAACGCATCCATGGCGAGGCCGACCGAAAGAAGCAGTAGTTCAAACAATCCCATCGCGATATACTCCAGGAAAAAATCTCATAGATCAAAACGTAACAAAGGGGATTTTATCATGTGGCGGTGGCAGTGTCAAATAATGTTGGGATCGTATTGAAAAACTTCCTCCTTACAAAAAAAACAATTGACAATCGGACAAAATAATGATAATACTGTTACCGATAAACGGATTATCGGTCAGATCTTAGAAAGGGGGGCCTATGTCTGTCAGGGATACCAGCATCGATCCCAGGCTTTTACAAAGCGCGCGGGAAGAGTTTATGAAAAACGGATTTTTAAAAGCCGAGCTCAAGACCATATGTGACAATGCGGGAGTGACTACGGGAGCGGTATACAAGCGCTATAAAGGAAAAGAAGAGCTTTTTGGCGCGGTGGTAAAAGAGACCGCAGATACTCTGGACAGCTTTATCAAACTCAGGACAGACATTGATTTTTCCTCCATGACAGATGAAGAGGTACAAAGAACGTGGGTCATGAACGAGAAGTATGTATTGGATATGTTCGGCATGCTCTGGAAGATAAGAGAGGACTTTGTGCTGCTTCTTGAGGGCTCGGCAGGTACTTCATACGAAAATTACGGACATGAGTTTGCGCTTCGCATGACAAAGGCATATATGCAGTACTACCGTGAAGCAGAGAAAAGAGGACTTGCAGCGTCCGGGATATCGGAAACCGAGATGCATGTGCTTTGCACTTCCTTTTGGACAGCGGTCTATGAACCGTTTATCCACAAAATGACATGGAAACAGATCAAAGAACACTGCAAGGCGATCTGCCGGTTCTTTGACTGGGCGGAAGCCATCGGTATGAAAAAACAAATGTGATTTTACGCCGCCTTAAAGGCGGCTAAAATAATGAATGCGGGTTAGCGAGGGCTAACCACAACAAGGAGGGTTTTTAATGGAAAAGAAGTTTGAAGTGAAGGACCTTATTACGGTCGGCGTGTTTACGGCGCTTTATTTTGTGATCACCTTTGTGGTCGCGTGCCTCGGATTCATTCCGATATTCATGGCGGTAATGCCTCTTATCGGACCGATATTCAACGGCATTCCGCTCATGCTCTATTTCTCAAAGATCAAGCATTTCGGCATGATAACCATTACAAGCATCATCATCGCGATACTCATGTTTGTCACCGGTCATCCCTATCCGATATTCATTTTCTGCATTGCGGCGGGCCTCATCACCGAGTTTGTCTTACGCGCCGGTAAGTACGAGAGCATAAAGCACTGTGTGATCGGCTCGGCAACCTTCAGCCTGTGGCTTCTCGGCATGGTGATAGCATTTTTCTTCAGCTTCAGGGAATCATATTTTGCAAGTCTTGTTGACGGATACGGACAGGAATATGTGGACAAGATGATGTCCTACACGCCCACATGGATGTTCTTTGCGATGATCCTTATGTGCCTTGTGGGCGGGACCATCGGAGGTCTTCTGGGCGCAAAGGTCCTTAAGAAGCATTTCAGGAAAGCAGGTATGGCTTGATGGAAATTGCGGTTCAGGAAGTAAATGAGCAGAGACTCCCAAAGATCGATCCAAGGACGAAAATGATGCTCCTTATCACGGTCGGGATCATCATGATGAGCGGTAAACTCACGGGGGTGGAATATATACTACGCCTCATATGCACGTGTGTTCCTTTTCTGCTCCTTGTCCTGATAAAACAATATAAAGCTGCGGCAGTGAGCTCGCTCATCCTTCTGGCGGTCGTGCTGTGCGAAGGCTTTGTTGTGCCAAAGACAAGCGGCTTTCTTAACCTGATGATCATGATAGTCTGCGGAGTCATATCGAGATTCGGACCCGGTTACCTTTGCGGATGGTACATGGTCAGGTCCACTTCGGTAAGCGAGTTTATCACGGCTATGGAAAGGATGCATTTTCCAAACATCATAACGATACCGATGTCCGTGATGTTCAGGTATTTCCCGACTCTTAAAGAAGAATACTCTTCGATCCACGATGCGATGAAAATGAGAGAGATAGGGCAGAATATAAAAAACCCGCTCATCTATATCGAGTATATCCTGGTCCCGATAATGATGTCCACAGTGCAGATAGCTAATGACCTGTCGGCGGCATCACTTACCAAGGGACTCGGTACTGACGGAAAAAGAACACATATATGCACGGTCGGGATAACCGCATGGGACGTGGCGCTGATAGCTGTCATGGCATTAATGCTCGTCGTATTCTTTATATTCTGAGGGCAGTTTATGATAGAGTTTTCAAATACGACATTCAAGTACAATGTGACACGTGCGGACGGGGTAAACGAAGACATCGCCGGAGTGAGGGATCTTAATTTCACTGTAAAAGACGGGGAGTTTGTGGTGCTCACGGGCGGATCCGGCTGCGGAAAGACAACCGTGATCAGGCTTATAAACGGGCTTATCCCGCATTTTTACAATGGGGAGCTTTCGGGAACGGTAACGCTTAACGGAAGTAATATCAAAGACATGTCCATATACGAGATATCCGGCCATGTCGGCAGCGTTTTCCAGAACCCCAGAACGCAGTTTTTTAACGTCAATACTACCGACGAGATGGCATTTGCCGCGGAAAACAGGGGAGAACAGCCGGAGCGCATAAAGACTGCGATCGCTTCTACAGCAGAGAAGATGCGGATAGAAAACCTTCTTGACCGTAACATTTTTGAACTGTCGGGCGGGGAAAAGCAGATCATAGCATGTGCCGGGATAAATGTGCTTTCACCGGACATCATCGTCCTTGACGAACCGTCATCAAATCTCGATCATCTTGCGATAAAGAAACTGGCTGAGGTGCTAAAACACTGGAAACAGGCAGGAAAGACCATCATCGTTGCCGAGCACAGGCTTTTTTACCTGAAGGATATGACCGACAGGATGATCGTAATGGAAAACGGAAGGATCAAACATGAGTATGATCATGCCGCGCTTATCTCTCTTACATATGAGCACTGCAAAAAGCTTGGGATCCGTCCGCTTTCTCTTGAAGGAGTTCCTTTGGAGAAAGCGGTGGAAAAAAGCGCGGCGAACCGGATAGAGATAAGGGATCTTTCTTTTACATATAAAAACGGGCGGCATTCGATAAATATATCCGGGCTTTCGATAGAAGAGGGCAGGGTGACGGCTGTTATAGGCCGAAACGGCGCCGGTAAGAGCACATTGGTGAGAAATATCTGCGGGCTGGAAAAGCGGTGCAAAGGGACGTTCATGTATCACGGGAAAAATATGAGACACAAAGAACGCCTTCACAACTGCTACATGATAATGCAGGATGTAAACCATCAGCTTTTTACTGAGAGCGTGGCAGATGAAGTGATGCTCAGCATTACGGATAAAAAGATGCGGGAAGAAGAAAAGAGGAAAAGAGCCGAGGAGATACTTAAGGCACTCGACCTTTCGGATGTGGCCGAAACGCATCCCATGGCGCTGTCCGGCGGACAAAAACAAAGGACTGCGATCGCGTCAGGCATCGCATCCGGAAAACCCGTGATAATACTGGATGAACCGACAAGCGGGCTGGATCTTTACCACATGGAACAGGTCGCGGCAGAGACGGAAAAACTGAAAAAACTCGGGAAAACGGTTCTGATAGTAACGCATGATCTTGAATTTATCTTCAAGTGCTGCGACAACGTTGTCCATATGGAAAACGGTACTGTAAAAGAAAGTTACAGACTTGACGAGACCACTTGCGGCAAAGTGAGAGATTTTATAAATGGCAAAAAGGAAAAGGAGAGCGAAAATGTTTAAAAAAGTAGCACCGTATATCGGGAAGTACAAGAAATATACGGTCTGGGCGGCGATCCTCATGTCACTGGGCATCGTCGCAAATGTGACACCGTATTTTTTTCTGTATCAGATCATATCACCGCTCACAAAGAGAGAACAGATCGACCTGAAATATGTGATGATCCGCGTTGCGGCGATCCTCATATGTGAGATCATCTATTCGGTCTTTTATGTGCAGGGGCTGGAGTTTTCACATATAAGTGCATACAATACTCTGAAAAATCTCCGAGTATCGCTTCAGGGAAAAATGGAGAAGCAGCCGCTCGGAAACATACAGAATCTCGGAACGGGACGTATAAAGAAGGTTTTCACTGACGATATCGACCAGGTAGAGCTCCTTCTTGCCCATGCGATCCCGGAGGGAATAGCAAACATCTTTATTCCGCTCCTTATCGTCATCATCATGTTTGTCGTGGACTGGCGGCTGGGACTGCTGTCGCTTGTTCCGCTCGTTTTCGGAATGTTTGCGATGGGAATGATGATGAGGTGCGGGTTTGCAAAGATGAATGCTTATTATGAGTCAGCCGCAAGGATGAACAATACCATTATAGAGTATGTCAACGGCATGGAAGTCGTAAAAGTGTTCAATAAAGACGGAGACTCGTACAAAAGGTTCGGAGAGGTGGTAAGGAATTACCGCGACTTTACCATTGCCTGGTACAAGGCATGCTGGCCGTGGATGGCGGCGTATTCGAGCCTGATCCCGTGCCTTGCGCTCCTTATGCTTCCTGTGGGTTCGGTCATGGTGGTCACAGGAGCGGTCACCCTTGACAGACTGATCCTTGTTTTGTGCATGTCCTTCGGTGTGGGACCGTCGCTACTAAAAGCCCTGAACTTTGCGGGAAAGATCCCTCAGCTTAACTACAAGATAACGGAACTTGAAAAAATGATGGAGCATCCTCCGCTTAAAGAGGGAACTTCCGGCTTTAAAGGCACCGGCAAAGATGTCGTATTTGAAAACGTTCGTTTCGGATATGAAGATGAAGAGGTGCTCCACGGCGTGAGCCTAGAGATGAAGCAGGGGACCACGACTGCTCTTGTGGGAGAGTCGGGAAGCGGAAAGTCGACACTGGCAAAGCTTCTGGTCCACTATTATGATATTGACGGCGGCAACATACGGATAGGCGGGCAGGATATAACGGATATGTCGCTTAAAGCTCTTAACGACCTAGTGGCCTTTGTTTCTCAGGAGCAGTTTCTGTTCAACACCACTCTGTATGAGAACATTCTGATCGGAAGGCCTGACGCGACGAGGGAACAGGTGCTTGAAGCCGCGCACAGAGCACAGTGCGACGAGTTTCTCGAAAGACTTCCAAACGGGATCGAAACCCTTGCGGGCGACGGCGGAAAACAGCTGTCCGGAGGTGAGAGACAGAGGATATCTCTTGCAAGAGCCATTCTTAAAGATGCGCCTATCATTGTCCTTGACGAAGCTACGGCCTTCATGGATCCTGAGAACGAAGACAGGCTGAACAAGGCGATCGATGAGATAATCAAAGACAAAACAGTCCTTGTGATAGCTCACAGGCTGTCAACCGTAAAAAATGCCGACAGGATATGCGTCATGAAGGCGGGCGAGTGTATAGCGGCAGCCACTCATGACGAGCTCATCGGATCGTGCCCGGAGTACAGGAAATTCTGGGATGCGTCTGTGAGCGCGAGCGCATGGAAGATAAAGGAGGCTTGAGACAATGTTAAAGATACTTCACAGACTTGTAGGTATCACGGGAAAATATAAAAACAGGATCAGGGCCTCATATGTTACCGCCTTTATAAAAGGCGTACTTATGAAAGTGCCGTTCATGCTTAGCTTTTTTGTGATAGAGCTGTTCATGCAGGACAAAATGGACAAAAAGCTCTGCCTGTATTTTGGCATTGCGATGGCCGCAAGCCTTGTTCTTGAAGCAATAATGGAACACATTACAAATGTTCTTCAGTCTGCGACCGGATATAAAGTTTTTGCAGACATGAGAATGCGGCTCGGAGATCATCTGAGAAAGCTTCCTATGGGTTATTTCACGGAAGGGAATATAGGAAAGATAAGCGCTGTCCTTTCGACCGATATGGTATTTATCGAAGAAAACTGCATGGGCGTCCTCTCTGAACTTGTATCGTTTATCATATCCCAAGGGTTGATGATCCTGATGATGTTCTTTATGGATATAAGACTTGGGCTGGTATCGCTGGTCTTTGTGGCGGCTTTTATCGTTGTGGGAAATCTCATGCTGAAGACAACCCTCAGGCATTCGGTGATCAAACAGGAAGACAGCGAGTCTCTTACAGAAGAGGTGCTTGATTTTGCGGAAGGGATCGGCATCATCAAGTCATACAACATGCTCGGCGAAAGATCGAAGAGGCTTACGGACGAGTTTGAAAAGAGCTGCAGAGAGAGTATTGATTTTGAAGTGGCCTACGGCCCGTGGGCAAGAGCATTGTATCTGCTTTTTGGCCTTGGAGTATCCGTTATGCTCCTGGTTTCCGGACTTTTGTACACAAATGGGATCATAACACCTGCCTATATGGTCGGTATGGCATTGTTTTTGTTCGATCTTTTTGTATCGATAAAGAGTTACTATGGACAGATGGCAAGGCTTACCGTCACGGCGGCGAGTCTTGACAGGATAGAAGAGGTATTTGCCGCAAAGGAACTGGCCGATACCGGAAAGAAAACGCTGCCGGCGGCCGCCGCACCTGACAGGGCTGAGATCGAGTATGACAATGTTACCTTCGGTTATACGGACAAGCCGGTGCTCAGGAATGTTTCATTTATGGTGAAGAGCGGTGAAATGACTGCGCTGGTGGGACCTTCGGGCGGAGGAAAGTCGACGATCGCTTCTCTTCTCGCAAGATTCTGGGATGTCGGTTCGGGACGCGTCCTTCTTCGAGGCGAGGATATAAGAAATGTCCCGCTGGGAAGCCTTATGGATCAGATCAGTATGGTCTTTCAAAGAGTATATCTCTTTCAGGACACCGTATATAACAACATTGCGATAGGACGGCCCGATGCGACAAGAGAAGAGGTCGAAGAAGCTGCTAAAAAGGCGAGATGCTACGACTTTATAATGCAGCTCCCTGAGGGCTTTGACACAGTGATCGGAGAGGGCGGAGCTTCTCTTTCCGGAGGGGAAAAGCAGAGGATCTCGATTGCCAGATGCATCCTAAAGGACGCGCCCATAGTGATACTTGACGAAGCAACGGCAAGTGTTGACGCGGATAATGAGAGAGCGATACAGGAGGCGATCTCGGAACTCTGCAGAAACAAGACTCTGCTCGTCATCGCACACAGACTGAAGACCATTAAGGACGCTGACCAGATACTTGTCATTTCGGGCGGTGAGATCAAGGAAAGAGGAGACCACGAGGAGCTTTTGCGGCTTAACGGAACATATGCGCATATGGTCACATTGCAGGCGTCATGAGGTGTATGGGATGTGACTAAAGTCATATCGTAAATCTGTCTTTTTTCACTACAAAAGAATTTATTGAAGGCATATACTGAGTGTGCAGGGTGGAAAACATCCTCACACTCTTTTTAAAATATTAAAAACGGAGAAACGTAAATGAGCACGATCTTAAAAACAAATGAGCTTACAAAGAGATATTCGGGTACGGCTGTTGTGGACGATCTGAATCTTGAGATACAAAAGGGCGAGATATTCGGGCTCCTCGGACCGAACGGCGCGGGGAAGTCGACCACGATGAACATGATCTGCAACATTGTAAAGCCTTCTTTCGGAAGCGTTGAGTTTATGGGGAAGGATTTCAGAAAGAACAGGAAAGAACTCAGCAGGCACCTTGGATTTATTCCTCAGGACCTCGCGATCCACGGAAATCTCAAGGCGTGGGAGAACGTTGAACTTTTCACTTCGCTTTACGGTATCAGAGGCGCCGAACTGAAAAAGCGGATAGACGAATCACTTGAATATGTCGGGCTTTCCGAAAGAAGGAACGATTATGCAAAGACTTTTTCGGGCGGCATGAAGCGCAGGCTCAATATCGCATGCGCAATAGGCCATCATCCGGATCTGTTGATCTTTGACGAGCCGACCGTGGGGATCGACCCACAGTCAAGGAATTTTATCCTTGAAAAGATAAAGGAATCAAACAGGAACGGGGCGACAGTTATCTATACGAGCCACTACATGGAAGAGGTCGAAGCGATATGCACAAGGATCGCGATCATGGATAACGGAAAGCTCATCGCCTGCGGCACCGCAGAGGAACTTAAAAAGCTGGTGGTCGATGATATTTCCAAGGTGACGCTTGAAGAAGTGTTCCTGACACTTACAGGAAAAAAACTCCGCGACCTGTAGAACACGGTGAAATGCAGATCAACAGACAAAGAGGGACAGGACATGATCTTTTACATGATAAAAAACAACATAAAGCTGATGCTAAGGAGTCCGCTCACCATTTTGATATATGTTCTCGGGCCTACTCTTGTGGCATCCATCCTCATCAGCGCTTTCAACTCGTTCATGAAGTCTTATGAGGGAGTGGATAAGTTCAAAGCCGCATACAGACTGGAAGAGGGGTGCGACTTTGAGAAAAGCATCGAGCTTATAAAAGAGAATTTTGAAAAGAACGGGATAACGCTCCTGGAGTACAAGGAAGGTGATCCCGAGGAACTGATACGAAAAAACGATCTGGCGGGTTTTGTGGATTTTTCAAAAGACGGCTATACCGTCTATGAAATAAAGGATTCAAAGCTGCAGGGTTATATTCTTGAATACTCTCTCACTCAGGCCTTTGAGGAAGCGACCGACACGGCATACTTAAGTGCATTGGGAACGCCTTTGGAAGGGGCCGGAGAGGAGAGTGCAAAAATACACACGGAGCATCCGGAGTTTGTTCCTGCCATAGACTCCGCTGACTATTACGGGATCATTGAGATAGTTTACTTTGCTTCGTTTTCGATAGTCTGCGGCGCGGCTTTCCTTTCACAGGAAAAGAAAAACAGGATCGAGCGGAGGTTCATGGTTTCAAACATATCAAACACAAAGATATACCTTGCAAAACTCCTGTCTGTTACGGGAGCGGTATCGGTCGGTCTGCTGCTGTCCGTGATCATCCTTGTCGCATTCAGCGGTGTGAAATGGGGAGACCCCGTTCTGTCAGCGGTCATAATCCTTATGCTGATATTTGGGACACTTGCCATGGAGCTTATGGTATATTCACTGACTGACAGTGTTGCGGCAACGGTCATCATCACATTTACCATCATCTGGCTTATGGGCTTTTTCGGAGGATCTTTTGAGACTTATATGTTTTCTTCTCATTCACGACTTTTAAAAAACCTGTCTCCGATCTATTACGCAAACAGATCTCTTGTGGAGCTGTCCTGCATGGGGCACAGTGACTATATTGTGAGATCGCTTGGTATTTCGGCTTCGATGTGCGTGGTGTTTACGGCATTGACTGTGTTTATCGGCAAGGTAAGGAGTGAAAAGGCATGATCAGGATAATAAAAACTACATTAAAGCTTCTTTTCAGGAATGTGGGCTTCTGGCTCTGCGCGATATGTTTTCCGGTACTTGCCACCGTTATGCTGAACATCCAGACCGAGAACCAGTCCTATTACTACAGCTACAATGTGGACATGGGCGTTGTGGAACTGGAGAGCAAGGATGAAAAGGTTGCCTATTTTGCAAGTGATTCAAAGTGTGTCGTGAAGGTATACGACGCTTCGCAAAGCAAGCTGTGCGATCACATGCTGGACAAGATCGCAAGGTCCGGGCTTTTCAAGGTGGGACGCAGCAAAAACGGTGAAATGACACAAGCGGATGCCGATAAAAAAGTGCTTGAAGACGGTCAGGACGACCGTATGGGAGCGGCTGTCTACATAGACAGGGATTTTGACAAACACATAAAAAAAGGTGAATATGACAAGGCTCTCACGGTATATGTCATGTCGGAGGACGAGCGTGTAGAGTTACTTGAGGAAAAGCTCTTGTATATCATGCAAAAGATGCACACGGCAGCGGCTGTTTCCGAACGCACGGGTAAAACGACAGCGGAGCTGCTTCTGGATATGGACGAGGCCGCTCCCCGGAAGACTGTCAGAATGCTCTCGGGAAACGATGAAAAAAACCTTACAAAGATTCAGACCGACCAGAAGTCAAATCTCGGGTATGCATATGTTTTCATGACTCTGGGCTATATCCTTACAGGAGTGATCCTTGCATCGACGATCATAAAGGAACTGAGCAACGATGTCATAAAGAGGATAAGGCTCGCGGGTACGAGCGAAATAACATATTTCGGCGCCAAGTTTGTTTCGGGTGTGGTGATCTCCCTGATACTTTCGGTCGTGTTCAGTATTTGCACGTTGTTCATAGATCAGGACAGGATCGGAGTCGACAGGATAAGCCTTTGCGTCATGACATTCCTTCTGGGACTCATCTTTTGCACATTTACGCTGTTTTCGGGAGTGCTTGTCGGAAACATCATGGGGGCGACCGTTACCGCATTTACGGTGTGGTGCCTGTCCAGCATGATATCCGGGCTTTATTTCCCCATCGGAGGGACCTCCAGATTTATTCAGTCCCTGTCCGCGATCATGCCGCAGAAATGGTTCATGGACGGAACGGTGATGCTGTTTTTGCGTGACAAGGGGGCATGGACTGTGATATTATGTGTAACGGTAGCTTACATGGTAGTTTTCACAGGACTTGGAAGTGTCGGCCTGAAACTGAGGAACTCCGACGAATAGGGGATCCTCAAAGAGAATACTTAAGAATGACAGATCATTTTAAGGACAACTATTTTTCCGCGGTCAGGATAGTTATGATGCTTGTCATATCGGTATGCTGCATCATGGCAAAGACCGGTATGGATGAAATATACGATCCGGAAGGGACAGGAGTATCTTTGCAGGTACTCCTGTTTGTGTCGCTTTTCATTGGCATCGTTTCTCTTAAGGAAATGCTGAACGGGAAAATGAGGCTTCTGATGCTCTTTGCGGCTGCCGTATTGCTGACGGTGCTCTGTGTAACGGGCGGGATGTGCTTCCTTCTGCTTCTCCCGTTTCTGGTCTATGAGGTAATGTCTGAGTTTCCCGGCATTCCTGTGCCGTTCTATTTTGTTCCGCTTTTTCTTGTGTTCATACAAAATCCCGTTGGTGTCATACCGAGGATCCTGATGATAAGCCTGCTTTCGATCATCTACATCCAACACGATCGCATCATCAGGGAATACAAAAAACGGATGATGGATGATATGGTGCAGGAGCAGAGCTTAAAGAGAGATATGAGGGAAACGGAATATGCCGTAAAAGCACAGCTCAGACGCAACGTACTGAAGACGGAAAATCAGATCCTCGAGGAAAGAGCAAAGCTGTCACAGACGCTGCATGACAAGCTGGGGCACAGCATAAACGGCTCCATATATCAGCTTGAGGGCGCCAAGGTCCTTATGGAGAAGGACCAAGAAAGATCCGGCAAAATGATCCAGGCTGTGATAGACCAGCTCAGAAGCGGGATGGACGAGATAAGGGGGATCCTCAGGAAAGAAAGGCCCGAGAAAAAAGAACTGGCAATGCTGGAGCTGTACAAGCTGTGTGAGGACTGCGAGGACAAAGGCGTAGAGGCCGAGGTGAGCGTGGAAGGCGATACGGCGCAGATAAGTGATACCGTCTGGGAAGTGATATTGGACAATACATACGAAGCAGTTACAAATTCCATGAAATATTCAGAGTGTCAGCATATAGATATACATATCGTCGTCATGAACAAGATGGTAAGATGTACGGTAAAGGATAACGGCAAGGGGTGCCCGCATTTTGAAGACGGGATGGGAATATCCGGGATGCGACAGAGAGTGCGGGCCGCAAACGGAACCATAGATTTTGCGACAGAGATAGGATTTGCGGTAAAGATGCTCCTGCCGCTTGAATAGTCTTTAAGGAGGATGGTAAAGACAAGATCATGGATAAGATCAGGGTGATAATAGCGGATGACAGCGATTTCGTCCGCGATGGCATGAAGATAATCCTTGAGGTCGACGATGATTTTGAGGTCATAGGGTGCGCTGCAAACGGGCGTGAGGCCATAGAACTCGCCGAAAAGGAGCGGCCCGATGTTTTTCTCATGGATATCCAGATGCCTGTGATGGACGGAATAGAAGCCACAAAATATATTGCTGAGCACGACCTGGGAAAGGTGCTCATACTCACGACCTTTGACGATGACGAGCTTGTGAGGCAGGCGCTCCTTTGCGGGGCAAAGGGATATCTCATAAAAAACCATACTCCCGACCATCTGAAGCAGATGATAAGATCCGTCTACAACGGAACCGGCGTGATGGAGGGAAGCATACTGGAGTCGCTTACAAACAATAACCTGAACACAAGCCTTCCACGAAACGGATTTGATGCGTCAGGGTATTCGGAAAGAGAGCTTGACATAGTGAAAGCTGTGGCGGAAGGGCTTTCAAATAAAGAGATCGCATCAAAACTCTTTATTTCCGAGGGGACTGTCAAGAACTATATAACAAACATACTGTCGAAAGAAAATCTGTCACACAGAACGGCCCTTGCGGTGTATTATCTGACCGGGAAGAAAGGCAATAACTAAAGTGCAGGGGAAGAAAGGCGTGGCCTGAAATGGGATTATTTAGATCAAAAGCTGAAAAGGAACTGGATAGGATCATCGAACGTCTGGAAATGAACATGTCCAACAACTACAAGGATAATGCGCAGGACGATCTGAAGGAGCTTGAAGCGAGACTGAATGACTTGCGTGAACAGGGGACGCTGAAAAGCGGTGTCCTGTCAAAATATGAGGTGATCGTCAGTGGCTTCAGGGAGAAAATGAAAGGCTACAGCCATAAAGATCAGAAGCCTTACTGGCATTGATCCCTGACACAGACAAATTTTTTCTTGACAAAATAGATTGTGCGCAATATAATGGTGTCAAACATAAATGGCGCGAATGAGCGGAAAGGGCTGAAATATGGCAAGGATCCTCAATCTCCTCATAGTGATACTTGAATTGGCTGCTTTTGCAAGGGCCCGTAAAGATGCGGACGGGAAAAGGGGTTTTACGCATTATGACATGATCGCAAATCTCCTCACGTGTGTTTCTTCGCTGCTTCTGGTGATATTAGGGCAGAAAGCTTTTGTGGAAGTGTTAAGGCTTCTGTCCGTGAGCGGGCTTGTGATCACGTGCTTTGTGACTTGGCTGCTTTTGATCGTTAAGAGCGGAACAGCAAAGGAACTGTTTACTTCTGGAGGGCGCCTGCTGCATCGACTTGTTATCCCGGTGATCTCAGTGCTTTCATACAGGCTTGCGGAAGACAAGGCTCCGTTCCCATGGATGCTGTTACCTGCGACACTTACAGTCGCTTACGGATGCGTGATGCTTTTTCTTAACGCAACCGGGAAAACGGACGGCCCTCACCCTTTTTTCAGGGTGAAAAAGATCGGGACCAAGGCGGCTGCCTTGTGGATGATGGTTCTTATGGCAGTGGTGAATGTTTTGTCCGGAATGGCCGGATATAAGAAAACTCCTGTTACCGACGTGAAATATGTATTTGTTCATGGCCTTTCGGGCTGGGGCAGTTACGATCTCCAGAATGAATTCTTCCCATACTGGGGACTGTCAGGGGGCAGTGTCGTAAGATATCTTAACGACCATGGCTATGAAAGCTATGCGGCGTCTGTGGATCCCACAGGAAGTGCATGGGACAGGGCATGTGAACTGTATGCTCAGCTCACGGGAACAAGAGTCGACTACGGCGAAGCTCACAGCAGGGCTGCGGGACATGAACGCTTCGGCCGGGATTTTACGGGAAATGCGCTCATGGAAGGCTTTGAAACATCAAAGGTCGCTCTGATAGGGCATTCCTTTGGCGGAGCGACGATCAGACTCTTTTCGGAAGTTTTAAAGAACGGCTCCGAAGAGGAAAGGGCAGTAACAAAAGAAGATGAGCTTTCACCGTTTTTTAAAGGCGGAAACGGGGACAATATCCTTGCCGTCGTTACGCTCGCAGCTCCCACAAACGGCACCACGGCTTATGATATGTATGAAGACCCCGGCTTTGATCCTTCTGCCGTAAAGGTCTCGGAGAAATATGAGAAAAACAGCGGAGCTGTATCAAGGGCAACAAAAGCAGAGCCTGACGGAAGGGCTTCCTGGGATTATGCGGCCTTTGATATGCATATAGATAATGCGCTCGCACTTAATAAGCGGATAACGACCTTTGATGATGTGTATTATTTCGCATATCCGTGCTCATCATCGATCATGGGAGCGGACGGAAGCGTGACACCCGACCCTGCGATAACTGAGAATATCTTCATGAAAGGTGCCGTGAGAATGAGTCATTACACGGGACGGACCAGGGGCGGATTTGTGATCGACGAGTCATGGCGCTCAAATGACGGACTTGTGAACGAGATATCTGCAGGTGCACCGTTCGGAGCCCCCGAAAAGAAATATGTGGGCGGTGAAAAACTCATGCCGGGCTTCTGGTATGTAATGCCCACATTCCGAGGAGACCATATGTCCTTACAGGGCGGTCTCACAAAGAGGATCAACATAAAACCGTTTTATCTGGAACTTGCAAATATGATATCGGAACTGTAAACCTACAAATCAACATGCTCACAAGGAGGACATGAAATGAACGAAACACTCAAGGTACTTGAAAGCAGACGAAGCTGCAGAAACTTTAAGCCCGACATGGTAAAGGAAGAGGAGCTCAAAGCGATCCTCAGAGCCGGAACATATGCCGCGACGGGCATGGGCAAGCAGAGCCCCATCATTATCGCTGTCACCGACAAAAAGCTTCGTGACGAGATATCTGAAGAAAACAGAAAGATCGCGGGAATTCCCGAAGGTGTCGATCCTTTCTACGGCGCGCCTGTGATCCTTATCGTCCTTGCAAGGAAGGACATTGTGACACACGTTTACGACGGTTCTCTTGTTATCGGAAATCTTATGAATGCCGCTGAGAGTCTCGGAGTTGCAAATATCTGGATCCACAGGGCAAAGGAAGAGTTTGAGTCCGATTTTGGAAAAAACATCCTGAAGCGTCTTGGGGTCGAGGGCGAGTACGAAGGAATAGGGCACTGTGCTCTCGGATATGCGGCGGCACCCGCAAGAGAGGCCGCTCCCAGAAAAGAGAACTACGTATATTGCATTTAAACTGCTAAAAGACGCGTGAGGATGACGCCCCTTGCACGACAGAAATGACTATGGAGCACAGAAATACCAATGGAAAAAGAATTTGATATACAGGAATACATGACAAAAGGCGTTGAGCGCGTCGTTGCGGATGCTGTAAAAGCGACTCTCAAAAATCCCAGAGAGAGCGCCTTCATGCTCGGGTTTGCAAAGGCCAGCGCAACTGCTTCCGCAAAACGTAAAAAGGCTGAAAAGAACGGTGAGCATATCCCTCCGTTCCTTATAGCGAGCATTACAAGCAAATGCAACCTGCACTGCGCAGGATGCTATTCCAGATGCAATCATGCGACGGTGGACTCCGAGCCTGTGAGCCAGCTTTCCGATGAGGAATGGTTCAAGGTGTTTGATGAAGCCGATGACCTCGGGATAAGCTTTATCCTTCTTGCGGGCGGAGAGCCGATGCTTCGAAGGGATGTCATAGAGGCAGCCGGAAAAAAGAAAAATATACTGTTCCCGGTATTCACAAACGGAACATTTATGGACGACCGCTATTTTGAACTATTTGACAAGAGCCGTAATCTCATCCCCATCATGAGCATCGAAGGAAAAAAGGATATAACCGATGCAAGAAGAGGAGAAGGGATATATGACCGTCTGATAAAAAACATGGATGAGCTGCAAAAACGAGGACTTATCTTTGGAGCATCAGTGACGGTCACCACCGAAAACGTACGCGAAGTTGCATCGGAGGAGTTCCTAGGAGAGCTTTCTTCAAGAGGGTGCAAAGCAGTGATCTTTGTTGAATTTGTTCCGGTCACCGATGACAGTAAGGAACTGGCACCCGGAGACGAAGAACGTGAATATCTTAAGAATGAGATCGCAAGACTCAGAAAAGAGCATCCTGAGATGGTCTACATCTCCTTCCCCGGAGATGAAAAGAGTTCCGGCGGATGTGTGGCGGCGGGACGCGGATTTTTCCACATCAATTCCCACGGCGGAGCGGAACCTTGTCCGTTCTCCCCGTACTCGGATGTAAATATCAGAAATTCCTCGCTTCGCGAGGCAATGCATTCACCATTGTTCATGGCTTTACGGAGCGGAGACATCCTTTCCGACGACCACAACGGCGGCTGTGTGCTGTACGAAAAGCGCGCGCTTGTGGAACAGCTGATGGGCGCATAAAAGAAAACGGAGGTACGATATGATCTATGATTACACAGTAACAACAGGTAAAGGCGATGAGCTTAAGCTCTCTGATTACAAGGGCAAGGTCATTCTTGTGGTAAACACGGCAACAGGATGTGGTTTCACTCCTCAGTATGAGCCCATCGAGAAGCTTTACAGAGACTATCATGACAAGGGACTTGAGGTGCTTGACATCCCCTGCAACCAGTTTGGCGGCCAGACACCCGGAACGGATGAGGAGATCCATGATTTCTGCACACTTCATTACAACACTACATTCCCTCAGATGAAGAAGTCCGATGTAAACGGCGAAAACGAGCTTCCTCTCTATACATGGCTCAAGTCACAGAAGGGCTTTGAAGGTTTTGGCGAGCATCCTTTGAAGAACGTCCTCGTGGACATGTTCTCAAAGCAGGATCCCGATTGGGACAAAAAGCCCGATATAAAGTGGAACTTCACAAAGTTTGTAGTGGACCGTGACGGAAACGTTGTCGCCCGTTTTGAACCTACAGCGGATATGAACGATGTAGAGGCATGCATAAAGGAATTGCTTGGAGTATGAATTCAGGATCAAAAGTCAGAAGATGCGTAAGTGTTGTATTAAAGACGATCGTTATATTGTCCGCTGTCATCGGGATCGCGATGAGCGCATATGCGGGAAGGAACTCCTTCATGGGCGGCACAAAAGTCTTTATGTACTTTACCGTTCAGTCAAACATTGCTGTGGCGCTTATCAGTGCGATAGGATGCTTCCTCATGCTTAAGGACAGGAAAGTGGGAGAGGCATGGTATGTCATACAGTTCGTGGGAGCCGTTGCGATCACGCTGACGGGAGTGGTGTTTGGATTTGTGCTTGCGCCCACTCTTGGAGCAAATGCCTGGAACATCCAGAATACGCTTACCCATCTTGTGGTACCTGTCGCCGCCGTGGCTGATTTCTTTGTTGTGGCTTCAGGCGCGGGTATTAGGAAAAGAAACGTGATATATGTTATAATTCCTCCGATACTTTATGCCATATACGCGGGGATCGGATACGTCAGAAAATGGGACTTCGCAATGGGTCTGAATTATCCGTATTTCTTCCTCAACTGGGGAAGCCCTGCGGGAGCCTTCGGCTTTACAAAGGAAATGCCCTATATGGGAACTGCGTGGTGGATCGCGGTGCTCCTTGTATTTTTGGTGATCGTCGGGTACGTCTATCTGCTGATAGCAGATATCGGACGAAAAAATAAGCGATAACGTGAGGTGTGTGAGATGTCTCAGGAATATGAACAGTTGCTTCTGAAAAACCAGTTGTGTTTTCCACTCTATGCTTGTGAGCGTAAGATCGTGGGAAATTATACCCCATATCTTAAGCCACTCGGACTTACCTATACGCAGTACATTGTCCTGATGGTGCTGTGGGAGAAGGAGACCGTAAACGTGGGGCAGCTCGGATGCATACTGAGACTTGACGCGGGGACACTCACACCTGTGCTTAAGCGTCTCGAACAGGCGGGATATGTGACAAGAGGACGCTCAAAAGAAGATGAGAGGGTCACTGTCATCTGCATAACTCCCGAAGGAAACAAGCTTAAGGAAAAGTGCAAGGACATACCGATGAAGATGGCTGCATCATCACATGTATCTTTAAGCGAACAGGAAGCGGTGGAATTGTACAGGCTCCTTTATAAGTTTCTGGGCTGATCATGAAAACAGAACATGGACGGGTCAGTCGGCTTTTTCGATGATCATGTCATTAAGTGCGTAAGGGATCACTTCTTCCGGTATTGAGGAGGGAGTGATCCATTCGTTTATCTTGTCACCGGGAAGTATCAGCGGCATGCGGTCGTGTATGCGCTTGAGTTCAACAGTAGGCTCTTTTGTGAGCACGACAAATACGGGGTATCCGTCCTCTATCCTGTAGAGACCGCACAGCCAGGTCACGGTATAGCCTGCAGGCTGTATGGCATATTTATCGCCGGTTTTTACAGTGCCGTCGGGGGAGGTGAAGTGCTCCCACTCGAAGTAGTAGGATGCGGGGATTATGCATCTGTGAGATTTCCAGGCATCCCTGAACGCGGGCTTCGTGGCAGCGGTCTCCACCCTGGCGTTGAACAGGGTGCGCTTGTTGTCTTTTGCGAGAAAACCCCATTGCATCGGGAAGACTTTTTTTGCTCCTCCGGAATCCGGGGCTATTACGGGGACTATGTCAGTGGGACGTATTTCCCCATGGGTCATGAACGGCCTTCCGTGCGTGTCCGTGAACCTTTCGGCGAGAGCCGAACGCGCAGCCGCATCAAACATATCTTTTAATTCGGGTAGGTCTTTTTCAAGACAGTATCTGCAGCACATTTTCACTCCTTTCAGGGTGTGTCTGTCCCAAAGCAGGTTTCTTCATCCGTATGATCCTCGGGCGGGACACCTCCCGGAGCTTCCTTTGAAGCGATGGCTTCGCCAAAGCCCTTCAGCGCGTCGAACGGGCTGAATATCTTGGCTCGCTTTGCGCGGTCCATGGGCGGGTGTTTTATGTAAAAATCGTCATTCTTTCCATGTGCCGGCTTTCCTTTTTCGTAAACGGAACGATATTTGAAGTTCATGCTTTATGACCTCCTATCTGCCTGTTCCTCTCTATGGTCGTGGCTCCTTCAAGAAGATTGAGCCCTTTTATCAGAGCGTTTGCGCCGTATCGGGTGCGCACATCAAGGAGAGCGGCGTGAAGGCGTTTTTCCTTGTCAAGCCGGTCATAATCGGTAAAAAGGTCCAGCTGGTATACACCGTCGTCATTTGTGACATCGCAGGCGCAGACTCCGAGCCTTCTGAACAGGATACGGTGGTCACTTTTTTTTCTTATGTCGCGCATGAGGAGGTCCGTGATCTGCCGGGGATTGTTCGTTACTGCGCTGCATCTCACGGTGCCGTTGGAATGGGCCGGGTGCAGTCTTCCGTACCAGTCGATGGAAAGACGGCCGTTATATTCGGGAAAATATTCCAGGCTTTTGTAGTCATAGCTCACCCACCAGGTGAAACGCGATGAGACAAGGTTCTTTTTGTACATGTCACAGCAGAGGACATCGATCATCTCTTCAAAAACGGTGCAGGCTTCTTCGTATTTGTAAGGACGCGGAAGTACCTGGCCGTTTGAAAGCGAGTGGTTGTCGCTCTTGTAGTGCTTTATGTCGTACATGGTGACGGGCTCTATCCCCCAGGCGTGGTCAATGAGGATCTCGGCGTCTATGCCGAAGGTTTTATAGAACCATTCTTCATCCCACTGGGTGCGCTCGGCAATATCTCCCATGGTAAACATCTGATTGGTCTCAAGCCGTCTTGCTTTGCCGGAACCTATCTGCCAGAAATCCGTGAGCGGCCTGTGATCCCACAGAAGACGCCGGTAAGAGTCTTCGTTCAGCGCGGCAATGCGGACTCCGTCTTTGTCTGCGGGCGACTTCTTTGCCACTATATCCATGGCGACCTTTGCGAGATACAGATTTGTTCCTATCCCGACGGTCGCGGTGATGCCCGTGGAACTTAAGACATCCCTTATCATGATGAGCGCCATGGCGTGCGCAGGAGACTGTCCCGACTTTTCTGCGATGTCTCTGTAGAGATGCAGATAGGGCGTACAGTCGATAAAGCATTCATCGATGCTGTATACGTGGACATCTTCCGAAGAGACATATTTAAGATAAGTTGCGTATATGTCCGCGGAGACCTCTTCATATCTGGCCATTCTCGGACAGGCGGTGATGTAGCGTATTTTGGTATGGTGTTCCCGTTCATATCTGTCGATGGCGCGCTTGGCTTCAAAAAGCCGCGGACGTGAAGGCACACCTATCGCTTTCAGCGCCGGAGACACCGCGAGGCATATGGTCTGGTCCGACCTTGACGCGTCCGCGACAAGAAGGTTTGCCTTAAGAGGATTCAGACCTCTTGCGACACATTCCACAGAGGCATAAAAGCTCTTCATGTCTATGGCGATGTATGTATGTTTGGACACGGCAGCGTCCGTGTATTCGGGAATATTGTCCATATCATCCGTGCAGCCCGCAGCGGTACGGATGTCCGGACAGTGTCAGACCGTGAGCCTGCCGAATATCCTGAAGCTGCTGAATTCTCCGACCTCGATCGGCCGGTAATCTGCGTTGAGTGAGACAAGGAAGGTGCCGTTTTTGTTCACGACGTACTTTTTGATGTAGGTCCTGCCGTCAAGGAAGAAGAGGCCTATGTCTCCCGGCTCGAGAGATTCGGTCTGTTCGATCCATACAAGCTCACCGTCTTTGAGCCTGGGCTCCATGCTGTCGCCGTCAACATAGACTCCAAAGTCGGCCTTTGCCGGAACGGGTGCGTAGATCTCGGCTTCCTCGAAGTTTTCATCATCGAGGAAATTTCCCGTGCCGGCCGAAGCACGCGGTATGGCGATGCGCATGATCCGCGGCGTGATATCCGTGACAGCGGAGGGAACGGTCTCATACTCGTGAGATTTTTCCAAAAGGCCGATATAATCAAGCGCTTTGCTCCTGCCTTCTTCGTTGAGATTCCTGAAAGGATCCGCAGGATTTTCTCCGATGAACTCCGTATAGATATCGTTGATCTGTAAAATCTCGCAAAGCGCCAGCAGAGCTTCGGCGGTCATTTTGCTGCTGCCCTTTTCCCAGGCGCTTATCCCGGCGTTTGATATGGCTATGCCCTTGTCTGCGAGAAGATTTGCGATATCCTTTTGCGACAGCTTCCTGTCCTTGCGACGCAAGGCTATTACCTCTCCTATCTGTTTCATATTTTTCCCTCTTTGTGCCTTGTGTTCTTTTACCCTGACGATCCTGTGGAGACCGTATCTAATCAACTTACGATTGATAATATATCATAAAATCACAGAAAAATCAACAGTAGATTGAAATCGGAAAAATGCACATACAGTTCTGTAAAGACAGCCGGGCGCATTGACAACGGGCCCGTTACTGTGCTAATATGACTTTACCCATCTACGAGGCAGACGCGTGTCCGTGGTGTGTTTTTTTATATACGGTCGGATGTCATGATTAAAGCCCTTGGCTTTCGGGAGGTATGACTATGGACCAGAACAGGATCGTGAAAAAACTTTCAAATACAGGCATATTTGGCAATGTGGCGCTTGCCGCTTTTAAGCTGTTTGCCGGTATATTCGGAAATTCCGGCGCTATGATGAGCGATGCTGTACATTCGCTGTCTGATGTGTTTGCCACGTTCATCGCGACTCTCGGTGTAAAACTCTCACAACAGGCGGAGGACGAAAAACATCCTTACGGCCATGAACGCTTTGAATGCGTGTCTTCGCTCATTCTGGGCCTGATCCTTGCGGGCACGGGCATCGGGATAGGCTACGGCGGGCTTAACAGCCTCATTTTTCACAGAGACGAGATAAAGGTGCCCACCATGCTCCCGCTGATCGCGGCTGTAGTTTCGATAGTCGTAAAAGAAGCAATGTTCTGGTACACCATGTACTATGCAAAAAAGCTGGACTCGGCGGCGTTTAAGGCAGACGCGTGGCATCACCGCACCGACGCCATTTCTTCTGTAGGTTCGTTCATCGGTATCGGCATGGCAAAGCTTGGGTTCCCCATCATGGACCCGATAGCAAGCCTTCTTATCTGCATTTTGATCCTCAAGGTTGCATTTGACATAGCAAAAGATGCCGTGAACAAGATGCTCGACACATCCTGTGACGACGCGATGGAGCAGAATATCAGGACTTTTACGCAGGCGCAGCCCGGAGTGGTGCGCATCGATCTGCTCCGCACCAGGCAGTTCAGCAACAAGGTCTATGTGGACCTTGAGATAGCGGTAAAACACGACATGTCTCTTTTGGAAGCGCACAATATCGCGGAAGCGGTCCATGACGGACTTGAAAAAGAATTTCCAAACATCAAACATGTCATGATACACGTAAACCCCGATATCACGACAATGTGACGGAACTTGATGAAATAAAGGTAAAATGGGATGAAAAAAGAGGATAAGACAAATGTCATGCGAGTTCTCGACGGGAAAAAGATCCCGTACGAGAGCCATTCCTATGAACCCGATGCGACCATGACCGGAGAGGAGATCGCGGGGATCCTCGGGGAGGACCCCGAAAAGGTATTCAAAACGCTGGTGACTCAAGGAAAGAGTGGGGCATATTATGTTTTTGTGGTCCCCGTGAAAGAGGAACTTGACCTTAAAAAGGCAGCAAAGGCAGCGGGCGAGAAGGCTGTTGCGATGATAAAACAAAAAGAGCTGCTACCGCTCACCGGATATGTACACGGAGGCTGTTCTCCGATAGGCATGAAAAAACAGTTTCCGACCTTTATCCATGAGACTGCGCCGCAGTTTGAACGTATGTTCGTGAGCGCGGGAAAAGTGGGGTTCCAGATAGAGATAGCGCCGTCGGACCTCATCGCGGTCGCGGGGTGCAAGGTCTCAGACATAGTGTGACCGGCCTTCGGAAAAGGCGCACCATCGGAAAGAAAACGATTGTAATGCCATCTTTTGGGATGTATAATCAGCAGTGAAGTAAGAATTCGGACTTACAGGAGGCAGGTATGAGGATATTGGGAAACATAATCTGGATAATCTGCGGAGGCTTTTTCAGCGCGCTTGGCTGGCTCCTTGCGGGGATCCTGTGGTGCGTCACCATCGTGGGTGTTCCCATCGGAGTGCAGTGCTTTAAACTTTCGTCCATTTCTTTCAACCCCTTCGGAAAAGAGGTCGAATATGATGGCGGCGGAGTGTCGTTCATTGTGAATGTCATCTGGTTCCTTGTTTCCGGACTTGAGCTCGCGATAGGTAATTTCCTGCTCGGATGCATTCTCTGCATCACCATAGTCGGTATTCCGTTCGGGAAACAGTTTTTCAAGATCGCAAAGCTGTCACTTGCTCCGTTTGGAGCTAAGGTGGTCCGCAAGCATTATCTGTGATAAGGATGGGCTTAAAATGGGGAAAGTTTTTACGAAAAAGTGCGAGAGTGAGATATCACGTGAAAAGACGATAGTAAGGACAGGCATCATCGGCATCGTGGCGAATGTCTTTCTTGCGGCATTTAAGGCGTTTGTAGGCCTTGTTACAAATTCCATCGCGATACTCCTCGACGCCGTGAACAATATCTCCGATGCGGGAAGCTCTGTGATCACGATAGTCGGCACAAAGCTTGCGGGGCGTGAACCTGACAAAAAGCATCCCTTTGGCTATGGGCGCGTGGAATATTTAAGCGCAATGGTCATCTCCTGGATCGTGCTGTATGCGGGTTTCACTTCTCTTGTGGCATCGGTTAAACAGATAATACATCCAGAAACGCCTGACTACAATGCGCCGTCGCTCATCATCGTAGGTGTTGCGGTGGTGGTAAAGATCGTTCTCGGAACCTATGTCAAAAAGATCGGGACACAGGTAAATTCCGATTCCCTTGTGAACTCCGGAAAAGATGCGCTCATGGATTCGGTTATCTCGGCATCAACGCTCGTTGCGGCCGCAGTATTCCTGATCTTCGGTATATCTCTTGAAGCATGGCTCGGCGCGCTGATCTCGATCGTTATCATAAAATCCGGCTTCGAGATGCTTCGCGATACTGTTTCAAGCATCCTCGGAGAGCGTAACGACATAGAGGTCGTAAAAGGGATAAGGCAGACAGTTACAAGCTTCCCCGATGTACAGGGAGCCTACGATCTGGTGCTCCACAACTACGGTCCCGATGCATGGAACGGCTCGGTTCATATCGAGGTGCCCGACAATTACACGGCGGACCGCCTGGACCAGCTTCTCCGCGATATCACGGAAAAGGTGCTCGCAGAGAACAATGTGATACTCACTGCCATTGGCGTTTATTCACTGAATTCAAAGGATGAGGAGGTCGTTGCCGCAAAGAAGAAAGCCTCCGAGATCGTCCTTTCACATAAGTACGTAAGGCAGATGCACGGCTTTTACCTCAACAAAGCAAAAAAGATCATGCGTTTTGATGTGGTCATAAGCCTTACCGCAAAAGACCGCAAAGCCGTGTATTTTGAGGTGGTCGAGGCTGTCAGAAAGGCATTCCCGGATTATGACATACAGGCTGCGATGGACACCGATTTTGCCGAGGAATAAGCCGAGAAGCCCGATAAATACTATATCGCAACGTGCTTTACAACGGATCGGAAACGGTCCGTTTTTTTCATGTCTGTCACAGATATGATGCATCTCATTCCTCATATAAGTGCATCTTGTTTCCAAAGTATTTACTTTTCAGATCTGTCTGTTATGATGTAGATGCATCAAAGCGATGCCAGATTTTTAAAGGAGTGACTTTATGAAGATCCGCATTTCCGTTTCGGAAGAAAAATATGATCTTGTGAAAGAATACCTGGCCGGGCACGGGATCGAGACAGGCGAAAACGCCGACTACATGATCACGGAGACGTCGAGATATCCGGAATTTCTGACGGTACGTGATGAAAAAAAAGACCGCATGAAGCTGTCTGTCGGTGAGGTGGTCTTCATCGAGGCGTTCGGGAAGGACATTGAGATCCATACCGAAAAAGGCACCTATTATTCACAGGAACGCATGTACGTGCTGGAATCACTGCTGGATCCGCAGGAATTCCTGCGCATAAGCAAATCCGTCATCATTTCGAGGAAGCACGTAAAAAAGATAAGACCGTCGCTGTCAATGAAGTACATTCTCACACTGACCGACGGCACACCGGTGGATGTAACAAGAAGTTATTACAGCGATTTCAGAAGATTTTTCAATATTTGACGGTCCGCACAGATGTGGATCAATAAAGAACGGAGGAAAAAATTATGTCAGGTTTGGCTATTGGTTTTGTGATATTGATCGTTATCGCGATATTGGTGGTAGTGGTGAGCGTTGTGGCTTACAACAGACACCTCGATAAGGTCGCAAAAGGAGAGGAAAGAGACACACACAGCAGGCTTCCCGAGCCCGGGACAACGGTGGATACGGTATTCAAGACTGTGCTCATCGTCATTGTGAGCATTTCATTCATCATTCTCAGCAGCGCCTCGGGAAAGATCGCAGCGCTCAACAGTTCGCTCAAGAACATGGAGCGCGAGCAGTATTTCCTGTCGCGCGAACTGACCGAGTTAAAGTACAGTCTGGAGCAGAGTTCATCGGTTATAGATGATTCGGATTGTAACATCGGAGACCCGGATTATTCCACGCTTCTTGTGGATGTGGATTACACTGTGAGCCTGAAAAAGTTTTCGGATACCACAAAGGTGTCGCTGGATCTGAACGGTACCGAGATAGATCTTGAAAAGACGGGAACCGGCAGGTATAAAGCATCTTTTAAAGCGGGCCTTTTTGATGATCATCAGAATGCATCCCTTAATGTGACGGAAGGCGGCGTCACGACAAAGGAAGCGGTGGATTTCCCGGAGTACCTGTTCTGGGGATCGCTTCCCATGCCGATGTTCACTTGCACATTTGATTCGGATATGGCGGGCGGAAAACTTAAATACAGCGGTTCCTATTGCCTTATGCCCGATCATCTCGAGGATATTGAGAAGGTTACGGTCACATACATGACAAGCGGGAAGGATATCAAGACTCTTGATATCACAAAGGAAACATTGAATTCGGAGACGATCACGCTGGAAAAGGGGCTTTCACTCGAAAAGGATCTGACCTTCCGCACCGAGATCTACACAAAGAACGGATTTAAGATCGTAGAATATTCCACGATGATCTTTGAAGCGGGATACGGTGACGAGGACAGAACAGAGATCTATGACAAAAACGGCAGGCTTCTCTGGAAAGATGACCAATACAAAATGCATTAAGTGTCAGTGGTTGCGCGCTTACCCGCACTGTGATATACTCGCATCATGAGCGGTCGCGATGGGCTTGGGCTCATCGCGGCTTTTTTTCTTGGAGGGTATTACGGTGTATAAGATTTTCCTTGTTGAGGACGACCGTGGCATAGCTGAGGCAATAGCGGCGCAGACAGCGTTGTGGGATATGGAGACGGTCTGTGTGAAGAATTTCAGAGAAGTGCTTTCGGAGTTTACGGCCTGTGCCCCACAGCTTGTGCTGCTCGATATTTCGCTGCCCTGCTACGACGGTTATCACTGGTGCAGGGAGATAAGAAACATTTCAAAAGTGCCCATTATATTCATATCTTCCGCAAGCGACAACATGAACATCGTCATGGCGATGAACATGGGGGCGGATGACTTCATAGCGAAGCCGTTTGACCAGAGCGTGCTCATGGCAAAGATAAACGCGATCCTGAGGCGCACCTATGATTTTGGGCAGTCCTCGTCGATCATAGAACACAGGGGCGCGGTGCTCAACACCGGTGACGGCTCGCTTGTCTACAAGGGAGAGAAGGTCGACCTTACAAAGAACGAATACCGCATCCTTCTGGGACTGATGCAGCAGAAGGGAAAGATCGTGAGCCGTGAAAAACTCATGGAACTACTTTGGGAATCGGATGAATTTGTGGATGACAACACGCTTACCGTGAACATAGCAAGACTCCGAAAGAAACTGGATGTTGCGGGACTTCCCGATTTTATCCTTACAAAACACGGTATGGGGTATCTTATAGAATGATCAGGTTTTTACTGAAACGGATACGCGAAAAAGCGTCGGGCATTATTGTTTTTGTGCTTTGCGCGGTGGTGTTTGCGGCCACGTTCATACTTTACGATCTGCCGGCAGGTGCCGCGATCTATCCTTCTGCCGTCAGTGCCATGATATGGCTTGTCTGGGTGATAGTTTCGGGTATAAAAGCATATGAAAAGCATAAAATACTCTCGGCGTTGACCGAAGCGCTCACGGAGGAGATGCTTCCTGAAGCAAAGAGTGTGGATGACGAAGATTACAGACGGATCATAATCATGCTGCGAGAGGCGGAAAGGACCCGGGAGACCGCATCTTTTGCCAAATTTGACGAGATGGTCGAGTATTATACACTGTGGGCACACCAGATAAAAACACCGATAGCCGCTATGCGTCTCACTTTGCAGAATGAAGATACGCAGCTTTCGAGGCGTCTTACGGCGGAACTCGGGCGCATAGAGAGATATGTTGAGATGGTGCTTGCATATTTAAGGCTCGACTCGACGACAAATGATTACGTGCTTCGTGAATACGATCTTGATCCCATTGTCAAAGGCGCCGTAAAGAAGTTCTCACGTGAGTTTATCGAAAGGCATCTTTCACTGGAACTGAAGCCCTCGGGGATACGCGTCCTGACAGATGAAAAATGGCTTTCCTTCGTGCTTGAGCAGATCATATCAAACGCGCTGAAATACACGCCGGAAGGAAAGATATCGATATATCTTGAAGAGCCTGCGGTGCTTTGCATACAGGACACAGGCATAGGTATAGACCCATCCGATCTTCCGAGGATCTTTGAACACGGATACACAGGAAACAACGGGCGCACGGATAAGCGCGCGAGCGGGCTCGGCCTGTATCTTTGCGGCAGAGTGTGCAAAAAACTCGGGCACACTTTGAAAGTGGAATCTGAGCCCGGAATCGGCACAGTAGTAAAGCTTGGGCTCTCACGAAAAAAACTCACGGCAGAATAGAACCTTACAAAAACGTAAGAAACGGGCGGGAAAATGTAAGCCAAATCGAGGGCATATCATTTTCCCTTTTGCTATTATAAGCGCATAAATCATATCGGAGGACGCTTATGAGCATTTTGGAAGTAACAGACCTTAGAAAGGTATATACATCAAGATTCGGAACACAGCAGGTGGAGGCGCTGCACCGCGTCACCTTTACGGTGGAGCAGGGCGAATATGTGGCTATAATGGGAGAGTCCGGAAGCGGTAAGACCACACTGTTAAATCTCCTTGCGGTACTTGACCGCCCGACTTCGGGCACGGTGCTTCTCGACGGAGTCGACACCGCGGATCTTCCCGAAAAGGAGATAGCCGCATTCCGAAGGGACCAGCTGGGCTTTGTGTTCCAGGATTTCAACCTGCTTGACACTTTTACTCTGGAGGACAATATCTATCTGCCTCTGGTTCTTGCAAACAGGAACTATAAGGATATGGCGGGAAAGCTCAAGCCCATAGCACAGGAACTTGGTATCGACACGCTTCTCAAAAAATATCCCTACGAGGTGTCGGGAGGCCAGAAGCAGCGCGCTGCAGTGGCAAGGGCACTCATCACGGATCCCAAGCTCCTTCTTGCGGACGAACCTACCGGAGCGCTTGATTCCCGCTCGACCGATGAGCTTCTCGGACTTTTTTCCGAAGTCAACAAAAAGGGACAGACGATCCTCATGGTAACGCACAGCGTAAAGGCGGCGAGCCATGCGACACGTGTGCTGTTCATACGTGACGGCGAAGTATACCATCAGCTCTATCGAGGAAATGACAACAATGAGCAGTTTTACCAGAAGATCCAGGATACCCTCACCGTACTTACGACGGGAGGTGAAAAGGCATGAAACTTGGCTTTTACTTAAGGCTTGCCATTGACGGGATGAGAAAGAACAGTCGTCTCTATGTGCCTTATCTTCTCACATGTTCCGGGATGGTGACTATATTTTATATACTCGGAGGACTTTCACATACCCAGGTGATAAATACCATGCGCGGGGGAGATACCATAGCCATGGTGCTTATGCTCGGATGTATAGTGCTTGCGGTATTTTCCGCGATATTTCTTTTTTATGCCAATTCGTTCCTTGTGCGAAGGCGCAACAAAGAATTCGGACTTTACAACATCCTCGGAATGAATAAGGTCAATATAAGCAGGATCCTTGTGATCGAGACAACACTGACGGCTCTTGTTTCTCTGATCGTGGGCCTTGCCGTCGGGCTGCTGCTCTCAAAACTGGCTGAGCTGATCCTTGTGCGGATGGCGGGCGAAATATCGGGGTATTCGTTTTGGATAGATCCGAGCAGCCTGATCGCGACTGTCATAGTGTTCGGTATGATCTTTGCTCTGCTTCTTCTGGTCTCGCTTGCTAGGATAAGCCTTTCTAAGCCTCTCGATCTTTTAAGAAGTGAGGCGACCGGAGAGAAGCCGCCTAAGGCAAATTTCCTGTTCGCGCTTGCAGGGCTTCTGATACTGGGAGCGGCATATTATATGGCGCTCAGCATTGAAACGCCTCTGGCTGCAATAGGAGTGTTTTTCACTGCCGTGCTCATGGTAATTATCGCCACGTATCTGCTCTTCGTTGCCGGTTCGGTCGCGCTGTGCAGGCTGTTGCAAAAAAACAAGAAATATTACTACCGTCCGGAACACTTTGTTTCGGTATCATCAATGGTCTTTCGCATGAAGAGGAACGGAGCGGGACTTGCGTCGATATGTGTACTTGCGACTATGGTGCTGGTTATGCTGTCTTCCACAAGCTGCCTGTATTTTGGCGGCGAGGGGCATATAAGAGGAAACTATCCTTACGATATCATGCTTCGTGTACATTATGCGGACGCATCCGAGTGTAACGACAGGTCGCTCTCGGAGATCTCTGCGGCAGCTCTCAAAGAAGCCGAAGGACGGGAAAAAAATGTAGTCAGCTATTCGATTTATCTGACTGACGGACTGCTCACCGACGGAGTCATCGATGTGAACGGCGTGGACCGGAAGAAAAACGCCGAACTGGTGTTAAACAACGTGAGGTCGGTGGGGATAATATCGCTTGCAGACTACAACCGCATTGCCGGTACCAACGAGACACTTTCTGAAAACGAAGCGCTCGTCTGGTCGAGTGACAAGCCCTATTCTGCAAAGACGATAGCCTTTGACGGCTGTGAAACGGTAAAAAATGTAAGGACTGTAAAAAAGCTGCCATTCAAGATTTCCACCAGGCAGACCATCGTTACGCTGCTTGTTGTGGTGGTCCCTGACTGGGAGGAATTTACGGGTGAGATAACGCGGTATATTGACAAGCTGAATGATGACACAGAGCATTCCCTGATCGACGGAACCTATGAACAGTATGTTTGTTTTGATCTTTCGGGGACAGACGAAAACTCCCAGATCGAGATGGCGAGGAGGGTGGAACAAAGTGTCGCGTCGACGACATCGGTTGGTTTCCTGTGGCGTGCGGCTGATTCTTTCGCCGAGAACAAGAGTGAGTTTTTTGGGATGTATGGTGCTCTGTTCTTCCTCGGTATTGCTCTTTCCATTGTGTTTATTGCCGCGGCGGCACTCATAATCTATTACAAGCAGTTATCCGAAGGCTACGAGGATCAGGGACGCTTTTGCATAATGCAGAAGGTGGGGATGACCGGACGAGAGATCAAAAAGACGGTTGAATCCCAGGTACTCACGGTATTCTTTGCGCCGCTCATACTCGCGGGTCTGCACCTTGCCTTTGCTTTTCCTTTTGTGAACAAGATGTTGAACATTATCGCATCTTCCGACCCGGTGCTCCTTACGGTCACAAACTTATCCTGTTTCCTTTTATTTTCACTTTTTTACATATTCGTTTACCGTCAGACCGCCCGTGCGTATTACAACATCGTGAGCGACATGGACGTGAACAGACAATAGATCACCTCATGCAAAACCCGCCCGAAGGGCGGGTTTTGTCGTATGCGAGCTCGATCTTTCAAAGTCAAAATCGTATATACCGATGACGATCCTTTCTTTATCCGCATCGGTATTATTTCCAGGCCTCATATTGTCTTTTGAATTCAGCAAGAACCTTCTGGTATCCGGCATTGTCAAGCGCCGCCTGATAAGCCTCGATCGTCGAAGCAACATCTGCCACAGCTACGCCGCCTGTCTCAAGAACAAAACCGTACTTTTCAAATACATTGCAGCAGTCATTATACTCAGTCTTCACGGCACCGGTGTCAAAACGGAAGCCCGCCGCACAGGAAATCTTTGCTTCGCTGTTAAATGCTTTGTACAGATCGGGCCTGTTAACGGCCTCGCCCAAAACCGGCGAAACAACAGCCGCCGATGTCGATTCCCACATACTGTGACAGTATTTTTCACCGATCGGAACAACCTGACCGTTCTCATTATAGGTAAAGTCCTCACCCTCTATACCGTAGGTGTAAAGGTTCGCGAGATAATTATCGGTATACAGGAGTCCAAGGAAATCAATGCATGCCATCGCCTGCTCCTCAGTACTGTCGGACGAGATGCAATAGCAGGAACCGAGTGTCGAATTGGAATTCAACCAGCGTTCGGTAACAGGCTGAATCGTCACATCCTGTCCGTAACGCAGATCTGCTTCGTTATTGTCAGGATTATCAATCCAAAGCGAAACCGCCCAGTTCTTAGACTCAGGCGAATAATCCCTGTCATCCTTTATCACATCTTCTGCTTCGTTTATATAACCTGCTTCAGCCCACCTGGCGATCATAGTGCAGTACTCGAGGTACTCGGGCGTCAGAACGGTATCGACCACATTGTTAGTGTAACGGTCTACCGCAACAAAGCCGGACTTGTCAAGGCCGGTAAAGAAATCGAACCTGTCGATGTAAAACTTGTTAAACAACGTTTTCTTCTGGAGCAGGAACGGATATTTAACGCCTTCTGTCTTGGCATCCGCAAGAATGTTCTCAATATCCGCCAGGGTCTTGATATTTGATGTATTCCAGCCGTATTTGTCAACCAATGCCCGGCGGAACATCAGATCGTAGCCTTCCGCATTGTCTTTGTATATCGGAATGCAATATATACTTCCGTTATGTGAGGAAGCCTGCCACTGCCCTTTTTCCATCGAGTT
>JAEEGF012068522.1_pt1 | contig 37964 bp, 30 predicted proteins | sample 9134171 | NCBI WGS metagenome assembly JAEEGF01 (sample SAMN16246542, study PRJNA631951) | gut metagenome | biome: gut microbiome; feature: rumen; material: AP-attached | host: Bos | place: Iran: Karaj | collected 2018-10 | reverse complement strand
ATTGAGTATTATGCAAAAAATGCATATTACTATTTTCTTCAAGTTCACCCTCCTTCAAAGCATTGTTAATATGACGAGCTATAACAGACTGATCTTTCTGAAATAGTTCCGCCATCTGAGCCTGCGTCAACCATACCGTCTCATTCTCCAAGCGGACATCAATCTGTGTCTGTCCGTCTTCCGTCTGATATATTACAATCTTGTTCTCGTCCATTTTGCTATATGATAAAACCATTCTGCAAAGATACAACTTTTTTCTTATCCATCAAACATTTACATACAATTTTTATCTCTATATTTATTCCACATGTTTTTGGCAATTTCAGCGATCTCATCACGGAACCATTTGGGCTCCAAGACTTCTATGTCGCAGCCTTGAGACAGAATCTCCTGGCGGAAGTCGAAGGTGGGGCGAAGCCTGACAGTGAAGATGCTGTATTCATCTGTCCGTTCAATTTCCTTTTGTGTCTGATGCAAAGTAAGACTTCTGAGATAGTTAGCCTGCCCTGCTGAGACTTTAATCTTGACAGTCTCAACATCGATGCTCTGATCAGTGATAATTCCAAAGCAGTCATCAAAGAATTCCTCTGGAGAAAACTTCTTTGGGTATTTGAAGCTCTTGTCTTTTACCTCCAGCCAATGTACTCGATCGAGCGCATAAACCATCACTTTATCATAATAAGGACTACGACAAACATTTCTTCGATAGCGACACGCCATTTATGGAAAGTTCTTAGGGCCAAGGGCTTTCCCTCGCTCATGTCATTGTCGAGCCAAAGCTGATTGATTTCCTCAAAAGAAATCTTCTTTGCCTTGTAGATGGTTTCCACCAGCCAGACATACTTGTTTAATAGATTCTTTGCCATAATCTCATATTTTTGCTGCAAAGATACAAAAAAGGTGTGAATAATTGAGGCATAGGTTAAAATTATGTAGTCGTAGTGTGTGATTGTGCAGATCATAGCATCTGTGGCGACGGCCATCGTGACGGCCTTGAGTGCGACCTCTTGCGTGGGCATGTAGTTCGGAACGCAGGAAGCAAAAAGGAGGGGCGATCCTCACGGACAGCCCCTCCCGAAATTTATGAAATTTTATCAATCATTTGTTCACTTGGAATTTTGTGTCACCATCCTTGAAGAAGGCGTTGATCTGCTTGGCAGCAGCGATACCAGCGTTGATATTGGCCTCGGCTGTCTGAGCACCCATCTTCTTTGGTGTAGAGAAGTAACGACCCTCGAACTTCAGGAACTCGTCGTTGGCATCGGGCATGATGTCGGTAACGAACTTCAGGTCTTCGCGCTCCTGCATCAGCTGGATAAGCTCGGGCTCATTGATCACTTCCTTACGGGCTGTGTTGACCAGCACACCACCCTTCTTGAGCTTACCTACGAGAGCAGCGTTGATGCTCTGCTTGGTCTCGGGCGTTGCAGGGATGTGGAGCGAAACGACATCACAGGTCTCGAAGAGCGCATCCTGATTGGCGACAGCGTGAACACCAGCCTTCTCGATGACCTCTGCTGGGCAGAAAGCATCGTAGGCATAGACGTCCATGCCGAAGCCCTTGGCGATGCGAGCCACGTTGCGGCCTACATTACCGAATGCGAGGATACCCAGCTTCTTGCCGAGCAGCTCTGAACCGCTCTTGCCATTGTAGAAGCCACGAACGGCCATCACGAGCAGACCGAACACGAGCTCGGCAACTGCGTTAGAGTTCTGGCCAGGGGTGTTCTCAGCGACAACACCGTGGGCTGTGGCGGCAGCGAGGTCGATGTTATCGTAACCTGCACCAGCGCGAACCACAATCTTCAGCTGCTTGGCTGCATCGAGCACCTCTGCATCGACCTTGTCCGAACGGATGATTAGTGCGTCGGCATCGGCTACTGCTGCCAGGAACTGAGCCTTCTCTGTATATTTCTCGAGCAGCACGAGTTCGTTGCCGGCTGCCTCAATCTCTGCTTTGATACCATTGACAGCTGCGGCTGCGAATGGTTTTTCTGTAGCTACAAGAACTTTCATAATTTTCAATGTTCAATGTAAAACAATTAATGATTAGCCTCGAACTCCTTCATGCAAGCAACGAGGGCGTTGCAGCCTTCGATGGTCTGGGCATTGTAGCAAGAAGCACGGAAACCACCAACAGAACGATGACCCTTGACACCAACCATTCCCTTAGAAACGGCGAAGTCGAGGAAGTCTTTCTCGAGTTCCTTATACTCGTCGGCCATCACGAAGCAGAGGTTCATCAGTGAGCGATCCTCCTCCTTAGCGGTACCAACGAACATCTTGTTGCGGTCGATCTCGCCATAGACGATCTCTGCGCGCTGCTGAGCCAGCTTGTCCATAGCCTGAACACCACCCTGCTTCTTGATCCAGCGGAGGTTCTCGAGTGCACTGTAGATGGGTACTACTGGAGGCGTGTTGAACATAGAGCCCTTATCGACGTGTGTGCGATAGTCGAGCATGGTAGGAATCTCGCGAGGAGCCTTGCCCAGAGCGTCGTCTTTCACAATCACGATGGTCACACCAGCCATAGCCAGGTTCTTCTGGGCACCAGCGTAGATGGCATCGTACTTAGCCACATCGACAGGACGGCTGAAGATATCAGACGACATATCGGCAATCAGGCGTACGGGCACGTCGAGGTCTTTGCGGATCTCTGTACCATATATAGTATTATTAGTGGTGATGTGCAGATAGTCGGCATCAGCGGGAACGCTCCAGTCCTTAGGGATGAAGGTGTAGTTGGCATCGGCTGAAGAAGCGACCTCAACGACCTCACCAAACAACTTAGCCTCTTTCATGGCCTTCTTAGCCCAGACACCCGTGTTTAGGTAAGCAGCCTTCTTAATCAGGAAGTTGTAAGGAATCATGCAGAACTCAAGGCTAGCACCACCGCCGAGGAAGATGACTGAGTAGCCCTCAGGGATGTCGAGCAACTCTTTGACGAGTGCTACGGCCTCATCGACAACGGGCTGGAAATCCTTTGCACGGTGGCTGATCTCCATCAGAGAGAGACCAGAACCATTGAAATCAAGACACTGTTTAGCGGTATTCTCGATAACCTCGCGGGGAAGCATCGAAGGACCGGCGTTAAAGTTGTACTTCTTCATTGTTTGATGTTATTTAATTAATGTTTAAACGTTCATGTTTCTGAAAAACGCTGCGAAATTACACTTTTTATTTTGATTGACCAAATATTTGAGCAGAAATTCACAAAATTAACGTATTTTCTTTCAATTTGTCAACTCTGTCTGTCATTTTAATCTATCATTCGCCACAAAGTTACAAAGATTTCTGCATATATCTTGCATTTATCGCGAATTTTACATTATCTTTGCAATCGTTATGAATCAGAAAGAACACGAAGTCATCATCAGCCTGGCCTCGAACGAGCAACAGGAGCAACACATGCAGGCAGCGCGCACTCAGTTGGGCATGCTGCTGAAAGATCTGCAGTTTACCACCGCACACTGGACGGAGCCCATCAACAGCCATCGGAAGGAGCCCTATCTGAACCAACTGTGCAGGGGGACAACCACCTTCAGCGCCAACCTGCTCGAAGAGGTGTTGAAGGAGACGGAAAAGCGACTCGGACGCACTCACAACGAAGACGGCATCGTGGCCATTGACCTCGACTTGCTGCAGTATGATGAAGACCGCTATCACCTGCGCGACTGGGAGCGAAGCTATGTTAAAGACTTAATCAAGGAATTTTAGATAAAGGTCTGTTAGGCAGATGATTAAACGATAAGAAAAGAGCCTCTCAGCAGTTGATGCCGAGGGGCTCTTAGGGTGATAAAATGAAAGAGCTGCTGATCAGAATGGCAGGTCGTCGGCCGAGCCTTCTGAAGCAGGTTCCTGGGCTGGCGGGAACGGAGCTGTAGCACCACCTGCGGGAGGGAACGGAGCGGCCTGACTTACAGGAGCACCAGCAACGGGCTGCTGAACCTGTCCGCGCACAACGTTGTAGGCACGGATATCGTTAAACCAACGGCCATTATATTCGCGGGCATCGATGTCGAACTGAATAGTCAGATCCTCACCCTGCTGAATGTTGAACTGCTTGATGCGGTCTTCGCCAAACACATTGAACAGACAACGCTTAGGATACTGACCAGGCACCTCGAGCACATATTCCTGAGTCATCCACTGATTGCCCGTGCGGGCAGATACACCGCCACGAGGTTCCATGACGGCAATAATTTTACCTGTTAATTCCATTACTTATTTGTTTTTATTTGTTGTTTTTTTCAGTTTCACGTGGCGAAATTACTAAAAAAAGTTTGAATAGAAGAAATTTCTTGCGAATATTTTGTTCATTACAACGTTTTTTTGTAATTTTGTACTCAATTATAAAATATGTAATCAAAAACAAAAATCTATAATAGCTATGCGTTTTACATTATCCAGTACAGCACTGAGCAACAAACTCTCTGCACTCTCAAAAGTGATCAACAGTAAGAATGCCTTGCCTATCCTTGGCGACTTCGTGTTCGAAATCAGTGACAACACATTATACCTGACGGCTTCCGACAGCGAGAATGTGATGAAGACTCAGATAAACCTGACAGAAAGCGACGGACAGTGCCGCTTTGCCATCGGCAACCACGACCTGCTCGAAGCCGTAAAAGGATTCTCAGAGCAGCCTATCACCTTCGATGTGAACGAGGAGCAGACCGTCGTGAAGATCTCGTATCAGAACGGACTGTTCAACCTGCCTATCGACAATGCAGACGAGTTCCCCATGACACAGCCCGTCAGCGAGAATGCGACGACCATCATGATTCCAAACATGATGCTGGCAGAGAACATCAGCCGTACAATCTTCGCTACAGCTCAGGACGAGTTGCGCCCAGTGATGAACGGTATCTACTTCGACCTGACACCCGACTGCCTGGCAGTGGTAGCCAGCGACGGCCACAAGCTTGTGCGTAACAAGATCTTTACGATCAAGAGCGACCAGCCCGCTGCCTTTATCCTGCCGAAGAAGCCCGCAAACCTGCTGAAGAACCTGCTGGGCAAGGACGGTGGCGACGTAGAGATACGCTTCGACGAGCGCAACGCTGTGATCAACTACGGCGACGGTACCATCCAGTGCCGACTGATTGAAGGCCGTTTCCCCAACTACAACTCAGTGATTCCGCAGGCTAACCCCAACGAGCTGCGCATCGACCGACTCGGCCTGCTGGCCGCCCTGCGCCGCGTACAGCCGTTTGCCAACGACTCGAGCAATCTGATACGCTTCCACGTGGAAGGCAGCACACTGCAGCTCGACGCTGAGGACTACGACTTCTCGAAGACCGCCACTGAGCGTATCAGCTGCGACTATAACGGACAGCCCATGTCGATCGGATTCAAGGGCTCGTCGTTCATCGAGGTGCTCAGCAACTTCGACTGTCAGGAGGTGATTATCCAGTTGGCCGACCCCAGCCGTGCAGGACTCGTGCTGCCTTCAGAGCAGCCAGAGAACCAGGATGTGCTGATGCTGATGATGCCGATGCTGATTAACGATTAATCCATCATAAAAAAAGCAGAAAGATCGTGAAACTTAATCTGAAAAAACCGCTGGTCATCTTTGACCTCGAGACAACAGGACTCGACCTGGTGAAGGATCGTGTCATCCAGATATCCTATATCAAGGTGAACCCTAACGGAGAAGAAGAGCGTGGCGACGAGATCGTCAATCCCGAGAAGCCCATCCCCGACTTCATCACCCAACTGACAGGAATCTCGGATGCCGACGTGAAAGACAAGCCGACCTTCAAAGAGTTGGGGCCGAAACTCGCTGAGAAGTTTACTGGCTGTGACTTTGCAGGCTTCAATTCCAACCACTTCGATATTCCCCTGCTGGCAGAGGAGTTCCTGCGTGCCGGCATCGACTTCGACTTCTCCAACTGCCGCATGATCGACGCCTGTACCATCTTCAAGAAGATGGAGCGCCGCAACCTGGCTGCAGCCTATAAGTTCTACTGCGGACGAAAGATGGAAGAGGACTTCGAGGCCCACCGTGCCGACCAGGACACTGAGGCTACCTATCGCGTGCTGATGGGTGAGCTCGACAAGTATGCACCAGGAGCCAACGAAGACGAGGAGAAAGTGCTGGAGAACGATATGGACCAGCTGGCTGAGTTCTCAAAGACCAACAATAACGTGGATTTCGCAGGACGCATCATCTGGGGAGAGATGAAAGACCGCAACGGACAGACCATCCTCGACAAAGACGGTAATCCCCGCATGACGGAGGTGTTCAACTTCGGCAAGCACAAGGGACTGCCTGTGGCTGATGTGCTGCATTTCGATCCAGGCTACTACAGCTGGATCCTGGCTGGCGACTTCACCTATAACACCAAACAGGTGCTGACGCGCATCCGCCTACGTGAGGCAAAGATGAACGGATGAGGAGCAGAAGACTGATACTCACATGCGTGATATGGCTTGCAGTTCTTGGTGCCTATGCCCAGGAACTGCAAGTTAAGGTTAATATCAACCACCAGCAGATAGAGACCACAGAGACAAGCGTATTCGACAATCTGAAGCAGACACTGGAGCAGTTTATCAACGACCGCCAGTGGACGCCGCTACAATTCCAGAAGCATGAGCGCATACAGTGCAGTATGAACATCACCGTCAACAAGTATGTGCGCGAAGAGAACCGTTTCGAGTGTACGGCACTGATACAGGCTAACCGCCCAGTATATCAGGCAACCTACACTTCCACCTTATATAATAATAAGGACGATCACTTCGACTTCTACTTTGCACAGTTCGACCAGCTGAACTTTACCGACGAGATGGTGAACCATCAGTTGACGGCCCTCATAGCCTATTATGCCTACCTCATCATCGGGCTCGACCTCGACAGCTTTGCGCCCCTCGGCGGCACGGAGATTCTGCAACAGTGTATGTATCTGACGAACAATGCCCAGAATCTAGAGTTTCCAGGCTGGAAATCGTTTGAGGACAGTCGCAACCGGTTTGCTATCATCAATGATTATCTGGACGAGTCGATGAAACCCTTCCGCCAACTGCAGTACGACTACTATCGGCAAGGACTTGACGAGATGGCCAACAATGCCGAACGCGGACGGACACAGATATCAGCAGCCCTCGAGGACGGACTGAAGAAAGCCCACGAGAACAAGCCGCTCAGTCTGCTGCCACAGATATGGACCGATTATAAGCGCGACGAACTGGTGAACATCTACCAGGGCAAGGGCACACAGAAGGAGAAAGAGCGCATCTACGACCTGCTGATGGGTATCAACGCCTCGCAGAATACCGCGTGGGACAAAATAAGACAATAAGAAGATATGCTTAAGAAACTATACATCAAGAACTTCACACTGATCGATGAGCTCGATATCGACCTGTATCAGGGTTTCTCAGTGATTACAGGAGAGACGGGAGCAGGAAAGAGCATCATACTAGGTGCTATCGGACTGCTGTTGGGGCAGCGCGCCGACTCCAAATCCATCAAACAGGGAGCAGAGAAATGCGTGATCGAGGCCCACTTCGACCTGTCGCGCTACGGGATGGAGGCATTCTTCAGCGAGAATGACATCGAATACGACCCTGCTGACTGCATCGTCAGACGCGAACTGACGGCAGCAGGCAAGAGCAGAGCCTTTATCAACGATACCCCTGTACAGCTCGCCATGCTGAAAGAGTTGGGCGAACAGCTTATCGACATCCACTCACAGCACCAGAACCTGTTGCTCAACAAGCAGGACTTCCAGTTGAACGTGGTGGATATCATCGCACAAGACGAGCAGGCGCTGGCCAAGTATCAGCAGACCTATGCCAAATACCAGACAGTAGGCAAAGAGCTGGAGACACTCAGGGAGAGCATCGAGCAGAACCGTCAGAACCTCGACTTCCTGCAGTTCCAGTGCGACGAACTGACGAATGCCAACCTTGAGGAAGGCGAACAGGAAGAACTCGAACAGAGAAGTGAGACCATGTCGCACGCTGAGGATATCAAAAGTGCGCTCTACGAAGCCGACAACGCCCTCTCTGGTGAAGATCGCGGCATCGTGAGCAGTCTGCGAAGCACCATCTCTGCCCTGAAGACCATCGACCGCGTACTGCCGTCGGCCAGCGAACTGGTAGAGCGACTCGACAGCACCTATATCGAACTGAAAGATATCTCGGGCGACATCAGCAGTGAACTGGAGCGCATCGACTTCGACCCAGCAGAGCTCGACAGCATCAACAGCCGACTCGACAAACTCTACGATCTGGAGAAGAAGTACCACGTAGAGACAGTAAGAGAACTGATAGAGAAGCGCGACGAACTGAAACGGCAACTAAGCCATATCGAGAACAGCGACGAAGCATTAGCCGACCTGCAGCAGCAGCTCGACACCTTGCGACAGCAGGCGCAAAAAGAGGCCGACGCACTGACAAAACAGCGCACAAAGGCAGCCAGCCAGATAGAGAAAGAGATGCAGTCGCGACTCGTGCCACTGGGTATGCCCAACGTGCGTTTCTCCATCCAGCTGACCACAGACACCTTTGGTCGCAACGGACAAGACAAGGTGGGCTTCCTGTTCAGTGCCAACACCTCTACCCCACTCCAGCCTGTATCACAGGTGGCCTCAGGCGGTGAGATTGCCCGCGTGATGCTCTCGCTGAAAGCGATGATCAGCGGTGCCGTCAAACTGCCGACCATCATCTTCGACGAGATCGATACTGGCGTCAGCGGCAAGATAGCCGAGAAGATGGCAGAGATCATGCAGGAGATGGGACAGCACGAGCGCCAGGTGATCAGCATCACCCATCTGCCTCAGATTGCTGCACTCGGTAGTGCCCATTATAAAGTGGAGAAAGAAGACAGTGCACAAGGTACGACGAGTCACATGAAAGAGCTCTCGCCAGAGGAACGTGTCAGGGAAATCGCCCAGATGCTCTCAGGCAGTGATGTGACAGAAGCCGCCATCCAAAACGCAAAACAATTATTAAGATTATGAAGAAAATGATGATGATAGGCTGTCTGCTGCTATCAGCAGTAGCCACCTTTGCCCAGCCAGGCTGGACGAAGAATGCCTCAAAGTCAGTGTTCACCCTGAAGACCTTCGCTGCCGACGGCTCACTTATCGCCAGCAGCAATGGTTTCTTTACAGGCACGAACGGTGAGGCCGTGAGTAACTTTACACCCTTTAAAGGAGCAGCCCGCGCCGTCGTTCTCGATGCACAAGGCAAAGAATGGCAGGTAACTGGTATCCTGGGTGTCAACGACATGTACGACGTGGTGAAGTTCAGAGTCAACAACCGCAAGACACAGCCCTTAGCCGTATCACAGACGGCAGCGCCAGTAGGCAGTACAGCCTGGCTGCTGAACTACCGCGATACGAAAAACGTGAAGAACGGTCCAGTGAGAAAGGCTGAGACGTTTATGGGCGACTATGCCTACTACACTGTAGCGATGACGATGAGCGAGAGTCAGGTAAGCTGTCCTCTCCTCAACGATGCTGGCGAGGTGATCGGCATGATGCAACAGCCTGCCTCAGAGAAAGATACGCTGAGCTATGCCATCAGTGCGCGCTTCGTTGACTCGCTGAAGGTCACAGGTGTCACCTACAACGATCCGGCACTGCAGCTTACACAGATCAAGAAGGAACTGCCCGCCGACCTGAAGGAGGCTACCGTTGTGCTCTACCTCTCTGCCACACAGATGGACTCTGCGGCTTATGCCAACCTGATACAGGACTTCATCCAGCAATTCCCCAGTGCCCCCGACGGGTATATCTATCGGGCTCAACAGGAAGTGGGTGACGGAAATTTCACAGCTGCAGAGAAAGATATGGAAACAGCCCTGAAGAACTCTGACCAGAAAGACGAGACCTACTTCACCTATGCACGCATGATCTATAATAAGGAAATCTACCAGAGTGCACAACCCTATCCCAACTGGAGTCTTGACAAGGCTCTCTCGCTGATACAGACAGCCAACAACGGTAATCCGCAGCCCACCTATCGACAGTTGGAGGCCAATATCCGTTTTGCACAGAAAGACTACAACGGAGCCTATGCCATCTTCGAGGAACTGACCAAGACCAACCTGCGCGGTGCAGACATCTTCTTCGGAGCAGCCCGCTGTAAGGAGATGCAGAAAGACACTACCGCCATGCTGGCACTGATGGACTCGACCATCGCAACCTTCAACAAGCCCTATCTGAAAGAGGCTGCGCCCTACCTTTGGGCCCGAGCAGAGGCACGACGCAATGCAGGGAAGTATCGTGACGCCATCAGCGACATGAACGAGTATGAGACGTTGATGACAGCCACCGTGAATGATAACTTCTACTACATTCGTCATCAGACAGAGATACAGGGACGCCTATACCAGCAGGCACTCAACGATATCAATCGGGCTATCCAGATCAATCCCAAGGAGATACTCTACTATGCAGAGAAAGCCTCACTCGAGATCCGTGTCGGTATGTACGACGGTGCGATAGCTACAGCCCAAGAGTGTATCGGTATTGATGCCAACAACAGCGACGGTTATCTGTTTCTCGGACTGGCCCAATGTCTGAAAGGACAAAAGGCCGAAGGTATCAAGAACCTTGAGAAAGCCAAGTCGTTAGGCGACACTCAGGCCGATGCCCTGATTCAGAAGTATCAATAAGAAACAAGAAACGATATATCAAAAAAAGGCCGCTGCTGTTCATTAGAACGGCAGCGGTCCATCGTTTGAGGGAGGGGGAATCGAGCCTCCTGCGAAGGGGTCGTAACCATCAGGCATCTCTGGTGGATTCTCACCATTGATCTTTGAGCCGATGATCTCACCACCTCCTACGGGCGGACGATTACCAATATTCTTGTCTTCAGGATTCTCAAATCGCGTATATTCACCGCGGAAGGTCAGCAGCACATCACCCGTAGCACCCTTACGGTGCTTGGCAATGATAATCTGCGCCATTCCATGAAGATCGCGCCCGTTATCATCCTGATAGATATGATAATACTCTGGACGATGCACGAAAATCACCATATCCGCATCCTGCTCGATAGCACCAGACTCACGCAGGTCGGAAAGTTGCGGGCGCTTACCCTCCAAGCCTTCACGACTCTCAACACCACGATTCAACTGACTAAGTGCGAGAATAGGGATGTTCAGCTCTTTAGCCAAGCCTTTCAGCGAACGGGAAATCGTTGACACCTCTTCCTGTCGGCTGCTGAAACGCATTCCGTTGGCATTCATCAGCTGCAAATAGTCGATCATGATGAGTTTCACATCATGTTCACGCACCAGGCGACGAGCCTTGGTACGCAGTTCGAAGACAGAGAGACCAGGCGTATCATCGACATAGAGCGGTGCACCCAGAAGATTGTTGATACGCTTGTCGAGTCGTTCCCACTCATCGCGCTGCAACTGTCCGTTCAGGATCTTTGAACCCTGAATCTCGCAGGCGTTGGAGATTAGTCGGTTCACCAGTTGCACATTAGACATTTCAAGAGAGAAGAAAGCCATCGGCACACGCATGTCGGCGGCAATATTCTTCGCCATCGAGAGCGCGAACGAGGTCTTACCCATGGCAGGACGTCCTGCGATAATCACAAGGTCGGAAGCCTGCCAGCCACTGGTAATATCGTCGAGTTTATAGTATCCGGTAGAGACACCCGTAAGACCATCGGTATTTGCAGCTGCGGCCTGGATCACCTTCAGAGCCTGAGAGATAACAGGGTCGATAGCCGTATAGTCTTTCTTCATATTGCGCTGGGAGAGTTCAAAGAGCGAGCCTTCGGCTTCCTGCATCAGTTCTTCCACATCGACGGTCTCATCTAAAGCCTTTGTCTCGATGACGCTGGCAAAGGAGATAAGCTGACGAGCCAGCGACTTCTGGGCCACGATGTTGGCATGATACTCGATATTGGCGGAAGAAGCGACACGAGAACTCAGTTCTGCGACATATGTAGGGCCGCCCACTTCGTCGAGAGTTCCCATCTTCGACAACTGCTCCGTGACGGTCAGGATATCCACAGGTTTCTCTGCCAGGCTCAGTTCCATAATGGCCTGATAGATCATCTGGTTACGCGGTTCGTAGAAACTCTCAGGATGCAAGGTCTCACAAACGACAGCGTAGGCATCTTTATCAATCATCAGGGCACCCAGCACTGCTTTCTCCACCTCCAGCGCCTGAGGCTGAAGATGACCATACGTATTGTCAACAGGCTGTTGCTTTCTCGTCCTTCGACGGACATTATTGTCTTGTTCGGGCATAAGGATATAATCGTTTTATTATTTTTCGTTTAATACAGGTAATGAGAGATGATAGCGCACCGCCAGGAAGCGGATGATACAGGTGACAAGGAAGCTGGTTACAGCAGCAATCTCTGTAGAAAAGCCGAACTCTGCCAAAGCCCAATAAGCTACGCCACCCACAACACAGGCCATCGCGTAGATCTCCTTATGGAAGATCACAGGCTCATTGTTGAGCAGCACATCACGGATAACGCCTCCAGCGGAGCCAGTGATACAACCCATAATGATGGCTACCCAGAAAGGTTGTCCAAATGCCAGACTCTTCTGGATACCAGCGATGGTGAAAAGGGCTAAACCCAGTGTGTCGAACACAAACCAGGCATTTTTCAAAGGTTCCATCCATTTGCCAAAGAAGGCAACAGTCAGCAAGGCTACTCCCGTACATATTAAATATATAGGAGTCGTCATCCAGAAGGGCGTCGTACCTAACATGACATCACGAATCGTACCACCACCGATAGCCACAGCCACACCACAGACATAGCCACCAAACCAGTCGAACTGTTTTGCAGCCGCATGACGGATGCCGGATATAGCAAAGGCAAAGGTGCCCAGCAACTCTATTACTCTTATAATAACATCTTGTTCCATTAGTCTTCGTATCGTTTTCCCCAGTAATTCACCATTCGCTGATACATCTTCTCCTCAGTCGGGTTGTGTTGTCCGTGCCAGAGACGCTCATTCACTAAAGCATCAGGGAGGTATTGCTGTGGGGTGAAATGACCAGGAAAGTCGTGAGGATACTGATAGCCATCATGATAGCCAAGTTCCTTCATCAACTGGGTTGGCGCATTACGGATAGGCAGCGGCACAGGCTGGTTACCCGTTTGTCGGACTAATGCCAGAGCAGCATCAACACCAAGATAGGCACTGTTGCTCTTGGGCGACGTAGCCAGATAGACCGTAGCCTCGGCCAAAGGAATCCTACCTTCTGGCCATCCTATCTTCATCACAGCATCAAAGGCTGCATTAGCCAACAGCAGCGCATTGGGATTAGCAAGTCCGATATCCTCAGACGCACTGATCACCAGACGACGGGCGATAAACTGAGGGTCTTCACCGCCCTCAATCATACGAGCCAGCCAATAGAGAGCAGCATCAGGATCGGAACCACGAATACTCTTGATAAAGGCAGAGATAATATCGTAGTGCATCTCACCGTCTTTATCGTATGCCAAGGGGTTCTGCTGCAGACGATTGACAACCATTTCATCAGTAATGATGATATCATCCGACTCTTCTGCATCAACAACCAATTCCAAGATATTCAGTAGTTTACGTGCATCCCCTCCACTGAACCTTAAAAGAGCGCCAGTCTCATTCAATTGTATTTTTTTCTCTTTCAGGATGACGTCTTCATGAATAGCGCGATCGAGCAGTTTTAGCAGATCTTCTTTTTCCAAAGACTTCAAGACATAGAGCTGACAACGGGAGAGCAAAGGCCGAATGACCTCGAACGAGGGATTCTCTGTTGTGGCACCAATCAAAGTAACAATCCCCTTCTCGACAGCACCGAGAAGTGAATCCTGCTGAGATTTAGAGAAACGATGAATCTCGTCGATAAATAAAATAGGTGAAGCCTCGTTAAAGAATCGCGTCTTCTGGGCTTTCTCTATCACATCGCGCACATCCTTGACACCACTGGTGACCGCCGACAACGTATAAAAGGGCGTTTCGAGCTTATGGGCGATAATCTGGGCCAAGGTGGTCTTTCCTACTCCAGGAGGTCCCCAAAGAATAAAAGACGAGATACGTCCTGCGTCGATCATCTTACGCAGAACGGCCCCCTCGCCTACCAAATGTTCTTGTCCGATATACTCGTCTAAGGTGCGAGGACGAAGTCTTTCAGCCAGTGGTTGTGCCATTTTTGCCCACAAAGGTACATTAAAATGCGAAAATTACAAAAAATATTGTCCAAAAACTTGCTAATAAAAAATAAAGTCGTTACATTTGCAAAAAAATAACGAACAATATTATGGCAAGAACAAAACAACAACAACCCGAGAGCAATCCTTCTTTATCCATTAAGTCGATCACTAAGAGCAGTGTGTGGGATATTCAGGAAAATGATGTCTTCAGAATGTGGGAAGCCGCAACCAAAGACGCAGAGGTACGAGAAAGCATCCACCATTATCTCGATATCTTCAAGAGTGCCTTCATGATTGAAGAGATCAAAGACGACATTCTGTTGGTTAAGAAGAGCTATGAGAAGCGTGGCTACAAAGTTGGACAAATTAAGTTTGACGAGAATCTTAAGTTTGCATGGGCCATCAAGAAACGTCCTATCATGCGCGTGACAGACTTGACCTATGAGAATATCCGCCACATCTCCGCAGAGAAGCTGTTAGAGGTGATAGATCGTAACTTCGGAGGCGGTTGGGACTCATTATCACAATCCATCCAGGATATTATCGTTAGCGGTTTTGATATTTCTACCACCACATTACCCAAAGACCGTCTGCATAAGAAAGGCGGTATGTATGACAAGAAGGTAGAAGATGGCTTCGACGTACTCGAGATTGAGAAAGGCGGCTGGGTAGAGGCTATCTTTGCCAAGCTCAAGCCCGAACAAGAGAAAATCAAGATGCAATTCTCAGGCAAGTCGAGTGAAGACTCCGACGAAGAGGAAATCGATGATGACGAAGATTACGAGGTTGAGGATAACTACAGTTCTCACGATGATGACGACGATGAAGTGGAGGATCCCAATGACGAGGATATCACAGAGGACAACTACTCTACGATGATGGATCTCGGCAGTGATGACCCCGACGACGAAGCCGCCAACATGATAGATTACGTAGAAGAATAACAAATCATTATTAAGCCTGTTTATATATGAATATCCCTGCAGTATTTTGGCTCGTCCCCATCGCATCAGTCGTGGCGTTGGGCATGGCGTGGTTCTTCTTCACTCAGATGATGAAGGCCGATGAGGGTACACCCCGAATGAAAGAGATTGCGCTTTATGTACGTAAAGGTGCAATGGCTTATCTATGGCAACAATACAAGGTGGTGTGCATCGTGTTTGTTGTGCTCTGTGCACTCTTTGCCTTTATGGCGTATGGACTGAATGTCCAGAATCCCTGGGTGCCTTTTGCCTTCCTCACTGGCGGCCTCTTCTCTGGTCTGGCAGGATTCTTCGGCATGAAGACTGCAACCTACGCTTCTGCACGAACTGCCAATGCTGCACGTGAGAGCCTGAATGCAGGTCTTAAGATTGCATTCCGCTCAGGCGCTGTGATGGGGCTCACCGTCGTTGGACTGGGATTGCTTGATATCGCCATCTGGTTTGTCGTGCTGAACAAGTTTGATCCCGATGGTCTTATCTCTATCACCACCACGATGCTGACTTTCGGAATGGGTGCATCAACGCAGGCCCTCTTTGCCCGCGTAGGCGGTGGAATCTACACCAAGGCTGCCGACGTAGGTGCTGATATCGTAGGTAAGGTGGAAGCAGATATCCCTGAGGATGATCCTCGAAACCCGGCTACCATCGCCGATAATGTAGGTGACAACGTGGGTGACGTGGCTGGTATGGGTGCCGACCTCTATGAAAGTTATTGCGGTTCAGTACTATCAACTGCAGCTCTCGGTGCAGCAGCCTTTGGCGTCGCAGGTCTTGATATTCAGTTGAAGGCTGTTATTGCCCCCATGCTGATAGCTGCTGTTGGTGTGTTCCTGTCACTGTTGGGCATTTTCCTCGTCCGTACGAAAGAAGGAGCCACTATGAAGGATTTGCTTCGTTCACTTTCCGTTGGAACAAACGTCAGTGCCATTCTGATTGCAGGTGCCTCGTTTGCCATCTTATATTTGTTGGGTATAGATAACTGGCTCGGTATCTCTTTCTCAGTGATTTCAGGTCTTGCTGCTGGTGTTGTCATCGGACAGGCAACAGAATATTACACATCTCACTCTTACAAGCCGACACAGAAGATCTCTGAAGCAGGACAGACGGGTGCAGCAACCGTTATTATTAAAGGTATCGGTACTGGTATGATTTCAACCTGCATCCCCGTTATCACGATTGGTGTAGCCATCATGTTGAGTTATCTCTGTGCCAACGGTTTCGATCTCACGATGTCATCGACCTCACTGGCTCATGGCCTTTATGGTATCGGAATAGCAGCCGTAGGAATGCTCTCTACGTTAGGTATCACACTGGCTACCGATGCCTATGGACCTATTGCCGATAATGCAGGTGGTAATGCAGAGATGTGTGGATTAGGCGAAGAGGTGCGCCATCGTACCGATGCTCTTGATGCCTTAGGTAACACCACAGCAGCAACAGGTAAAGGTTTTGCCATCGGTTCGGCTGCTCTCACGGCGCTTGCTCTGCTTGCTTCGTATATCGAGGAGATTAAGATTGCGATGGCCCGCGCTGGACAGACATTGACAAACGTTGCTGGTGATGTGATCTCTGCTTCTGATGCTACCATCCCAGACTTTATGAACTACTTCCAAATCAACCTCATGAATCCACGCGTCATCGTAGGAGCATTCATCGGCGCAATGGCCGCCTTCTTATTCTGTGGTATGACAATGGAGGCCGTTGGACGTGCAGCAGAGAAGATGGTTCAAGAGGTTCGTCGCCAGTTCCGTGAGATAGCAGGTATCCTTGAAGGTACAGGCACTCCCGACTATGGACGCTGTGTAGAAATCTCAACCCGCGCAGCCCAGCACGAGATGATCATCCCTTCAGTGCTTGCCATTCTGATTCCTATCCTGGTTGGTATTATCCTTGGCGTAGCAGGAGTATTAGGTCTGCTCGTCGGTGGATTGGCAGGAGGATTCACACTTGCTGTATTCATGGCTAATGCTGGTGGTGCCTGGGATAATGCCAAGAAGAATATCGAAGAGGGTGCCTTTGGCGGCAAAGGCTCATTTGCTCACAAAGCCTGTATTGTAGGCGATACCGTAGGCGATCCGTTTAAAGACACCTCTGGCCCGTCGCTGAACATCCTTATCAAACTGATGTCAATGGTCAGTATCGTGATGGCCGGCTTAACCGTTGCATTTTCATAATCTATGAGATATTATTTTTTAATCCTATCTTGGCTTTGTATTACTCTTGGGGTGCATAGCCAAGATTTTTCTTCTGGTTTTTCCGCTCAGGAGATTCCTGATGCTGTCTGGCAGAAGATGCAAGGTAAAAGTTATCGTCCCAATCCACATATACAGAGGAGTAATCTCCGATATCTGAAAGTGTTGCACTGGGACGATAATGGGCAATCCCATCAAGGAGAACTGGTCTGCAACAAACTGATCGCGGATAAACTATTGGCTATCTTCCAGGAACTATACAAGCATCGCTATCCTATCCAGCAGATTAAACTGGCAGATGAGTACGATGCCGATGATGAGCGACAGATGCGAGCAAACAACACAAGTTGCTTTTGTTATCGCAACGTTCCTGATACCAAGAAACTCTCCTATCACGCCAGAGGTCTGGCCATCGACATCAACACACTCTACAATCCCTATGTGCGCTATCGAAAAGATGGGACGATGATCGTCCAACCTTCCACAGGTAAACCTTATGCAGATCGAAAGAAAAACTTCCGTTATAAGATTACAAAAGGAGACCTTTGCTACAAGCTATTCAAAAAATACGGTTTCACATGGGGTGGAGACTGGAAGACGATGAAAGACTATCAGCATTTTGAATATCATGTGTCTGACAGATGACCTGCGCAAAGGTTTTCGTAGATTTTAACGTTATATGACACTTCAGATTTGGATTATTCTGATTTTTTTCCTATCTTTGCAGTCGCTTACCTTTCATAAAGGTCAAGCGCATGACAGAAAGGAAATTCATAGTAACACTAAAAACAATATTTAAAAATGAAACCACTAAACAAACAGTTTGCTCCTAAGAGCGTGATGCCCGAGAAGGTTATTCAGTTTGGCGAGGGAAACTTTCTCCGCGCTTTCGTTGATTGGATTATCTGGAACATGGACCAGAAAACCGATTTCAATGGCTCTGTTGTCGTTGTACAGCCTATAGAGAAAGGTATGGTTGACTGGCTCAATGCTCAGGACTGTCTTTATCACGTCAACCTTCAAGGTCGTGAGAACGGTAAACCTGTAAACACTCTTGAGCGCATTGATGTTATCAGCCGTGCACTGAACCCTTATACACAGAATGCTGCCTTCATGGCGCTTGCTGACCAGCCCGAGATTCGTTTTGTGATTTCCAACACCACAGAAGCCGGTATCGCGTTCGATCCTGCTTGTAAACTTGAGGATGCGCCAGCCAGCTCATATCCTGGCAAGTTGGTTCAGCTCTTGTATCGCCGCTATCAGACATTTAACGGTGATGTAACCAAGGGTCTCATCATCTTCCCTTGTGAGTTGATTTTCCTCAATGGTCACGTGCTTAAGGATTGTATCTACAAATATATTGAGCTGTGGAACCTTGGTGCAGATTTCAAGAAATGGTTTGAGGAAGCTTGTGGTGTTTATGCTACTCTCGTTGACCGTATTGTTCCAGGATTCCCACGCAATGAAATCAAAGCCATTCAGGAGAAGATCTGCTATCGCGACAATCTCGTCGTACAGGCTGAGAACTTCCACCTATGGGTTATTGAGGCTCCAAAGGAGATTGAGAAGGAGTTCCCCGCAGACAAAGCTGGTTTGCACGTGCTCTTTGTACCATCAGAAGAGCCATACCACAAGCGTAAGGTAACACTGCTGAATGGCCCACACACCGTACTGAGTCCTGTTGCATTCCTGAGTGGTGTTAATATTGTTCGCGATGCATGTAACCACGAGGTTATCGGCAAGTACATCCATAAGGTTCAGTTCGATGAGCTGATGCAGACACTCGATCTTCCTATGGACGAGCTCGAGAAGTTTGCTGGCGATGTGCTGGAGCGTTTCGACAACCCATACGTTGATCATCAGGTAACAAGCATCATGCTGAACTCATTCCCGAAGTTCCAAGCTCGTGACCTGCCTGGTGTAAAGACCTATCTTGACCGTAAAGGAGAGCTGCCTAAGGGCTTGGTATTCGGCTTGGCTGCTATTATCACTTATTATAAAGGTGGTAAGCGCGAGGACGGTGTAGAGATTGTGCCAAACGACGATCAGAAGATTATGGATCTGCTGAAGGAGCTTTGGGCTACAGGAGATACACAGAAGGTTGCCGATGGTGTGCTCGGTGCAGAATTTATCTGGCAGGAGGACCTGAATAAGATTCCTGGTCTGAACGCTATGGTCAAGCAGGATCTCGACCTCATTAAGAGTGTTGGTATGCTTGAGGCCGTCAAGAGCATTCTATAATTGAACATTTGTAATTGAACATTTTATTTGAACGATTCAATTGAAATTAAAGGGGCAAGAGTCAATAACCTGAAGAATATTGATGTTCGTATTCCCCGAAACACATTTACAGTGATTGCCGGAGTCAGTGGCTCCGGCAAATCATCTCTGGCCTTCGACACATTGTATGCCGAAGGTCAGCGCCGTTATGTAGAAAGTTTGTCGAGCTATGCCCGTCAGTTTCTTGGGCGTATGAACAAACCTGAGTGCGACTACATACGTGGAATCCCGCCTGCTATTGCCATCGAGCAGAAGGTCATCTCCAGAAACCCACGTTCTACAGTTGGTACGACTACAGAAATATATGAGTATCTGAGATTGTTGTTTGCCCGCATTGGTCATACATACTCACCCATCAGTGGAGAGGAAGTCAAGAAACATTCTACAGAAGACGTTGTACAGAAGGTGATGACGTTTTCTAAAGGAACACGTTTCATGGTTATGTCGCCTATCCATCTGAATGAGGATCGGACGATGGCACAGCAATTAAAGATGTATGTCCAACAAGGTTATGCCAGAATTTTTGTCGAAGGTGATTTCATACGTATTGATGATTATTTAGATGCTCATCCCGACTTAGGTGACGACACTGAAATTTTTCTGGTGATCGATCGTATGAGTGTAGATGATGCGAAAGATGCTATCGCACGTCTGGTGGACTCTGCAGAGACCGCTTTCTTCGAAGGACACGGAGAGTTGAGGTTAATTTTCCCACCATCTAACATCTGCTACGATTTCTCAATGCGTTTTGAAGCAGACGGAATAACCTTTGAAGAACCATCCGACCAGATGTTCTCATTCAATTCACCTGTAGGCGCTTGTCCTGAGTGCCAAGGGTTTGGTCGGATTATCGGTATCGATGAGAAACTTGTGATTCCTAATACTACATTATCAGTATATGACGGTTGTGTAGTATGCTGGCATGGTGAGAAGATGAAAGAATGGCAGCAATGGTTTATCCGTCATGCCGCTACTGACAATTTCCCCATCTTCGAGCCTTATATGAATCTGACACAACAGCAGAAAGACTGGTTGTGGCATGGTCTGCCTTCCGACAAAAGCAAGAAAGAGAAACCTTGTATTGACCAATTCTTCCAAATGGTGAAGGAGAATCAGTACAAGATACAATATCGCGTGATGCTGGCTCGATATCGAGGTAAGACTAATTGTCCGATATGTCATGGTACTCGACTTAAACCCGAAGCAGGCTACGTGAAGATTGGCGGAAGAAGTATCACTGATCTGGTGCAGATGCCAGTAGTGAGACTTGCGGAATGGTTCAATAAACTGGAATTAAGTGAACATGATACAGAAGTAGGCAAACGTCTGCTGACGGAAATAAAGAATCGCCTACAATTTCTTCTTGACATCGGGTTAGGTTATCTGACCCTCAATCGTTTGTCGAACACCCTCTCGGGTGGCGAAAGCCAACGCATAAACCTCTGTACCAGTCTCGGAAGTTCGTTGGTGGGATCACTTTATATCCTTGATGAACCTAGCATCGGACTACACTCAAGAGATACAGACCGACTGATACACGTACTCAAGGAACTGAAAGCAATAGGTAACACGGTCGTGGTGGTAGAGCACGATGAAGAAATTATGCGAGCAGCCGACCATCTTATTGATGTAGGACCTGATGCTGGCCGACTAGGTGGTGAGATAGTTTTTGATGGAGATGCCAAAGATATCACTTCTGCTTCACTGAAGAAATATCCACATAGTTATACTGTAAAATATCTGCTCCATCAGGAAGAAATCCCTGTACCCAAGAGTCGTCGTCCCTGGAATCGTCATATCGACATCAAAGGGGCTCGTATGAACAACTTAAGAGGCATCGATGTCAAAATACCACTGAATGTGATGACTGTTGTAACAGGTGTTTCTGGCTCTGGCAAGTCAAGTCTTATTAAAGGAATCCTCTACCCTGCCCTCAAGCGCCATATTGGTGAGGTATGCGATGCGCCAGGCGAATATCTCGGTCTTAGCGGTGATATCGATGCCGTAAAACATGTAGAGTTTGTCGATCAGAATCCTATCGGCAAATCAACACGTTCGAATCCTGCTACTTATGTAAAGGCTTACGACTCTATACGCGACCTCTATGCCGAACAGCCTCTGTCACAGCAGATGGGATTCAGTTCCCAATTTTTCTCATTTAATGCCGACGGTGGACGCTGTGAAGAATGTAAGGGTGCTGGTGTCATCACTGTTGAAATGCAGTTTATGGCTGATCTTGTTCTCGAATGCGAAGCATGTCACGGGCGAAGATTCAAGAAAGATATCCTCGATGTAAACTTTCACGGGAAAAATATTGACGATGTGTTGAACATGACTATATCTGAAGCGATTGCCTTCTTTGGGGAGTATCAGGAGAAAACCATCGTTAAACGTCTGCAGTCACTCGAGGATGTAGGTCTGGGCTACATCAAACTTGGACAAAGTTCTTCTACTCTTTCTGGTGGTGAGAATCAACGTGTAAAACTGGCATACTTTATCGGGCAAGAAAAACTGGAACCCACACTCTTTATCTTTGACGAACCTACAACCGGTCTTCACTTTCATGATATCCACAGACTGTTGGGTGCCTTTAATGCCCTTATAGAACGAGGACACTCTATCCTCATTATCGAGCATAATATGGAGGTTATCAAATGTGCAGACCACGTCATTGATTTAGGTCCTGACGGTGGAGATAAAGGCGGTGGACTCGTTATCGCAGGGACACCAGAAGAAGTTGCCCGCTGCGAGGAAAGTCTGACTGGTAAATACCTAAAAGAGAAATTAACTTAAAAACAAGACTTTGAACTATTGTCAACTATCAACCAGAATCTTCCTTTTCGGCCTGCTTCTTTTATGCATGTCGAACCATCTCTTTGCTGCCAAGAAGGACAGTTCACTTATACTTAACCGCATTTATCAATATCATCAAGAGCACGACAAGGAAATAAAAGGTCTGGAAGAAAATGTCTATGCCAAGTTCCGCTTCAATGTGGAAAAGCGTAATCTCACTCTTTGGCTTATCCCCCATATGTACCCTTTGGCAAAAGATCCAAGAGAATACATTCGAGAAACTTACAACAAGGTTACTTTTAAAGACTCACACAATTTCGACATTAATAATCAGATTATCACAGGAACTGTTCGTAAGAACCGCAAGACAATGCCCACACTGATTGATTATGCAACACCGAACATCTATGAAGTGGCACTATACGATGGACACATGCTCTCTCCATTCAACAAGGTAAACCGTAAATATTATCGTTACAAGCAGAAACAACAGACCAATGACATCACCCGTCTTGAGTTTCGTCCGATTCTATATAATACACAGCTCGTTAACGGTTTTGCATTAGTAGAAACCAAGACGGGACGTATTATTAAGACCCTGATTAACGGAGAGTACGACATGATCAGTTTCCGTACTCAGATTACGAATGGAGAAGAAGGTACACGTTCATTGATGCCAAAAGCAATATCTACTGCGGCTAGATTCCGTTTCATGGGTAACAGAATCGCAGCCATATTCAACGCCCACTATGATTGCAAAACAGCGTTGCCAGACAGTCTTGAGAACATAAACAGCAAATCATTGATGGATTCGATTCGTCCTATACCCTTGACAGAGAGTGACCGCAGAATATATGAAACCCAAGAGCTACAAGAGACACAAAATGAGGCGGAGGAAATAAAAGAAGACACACTAACAGAGGAAAAAAGTCATCGTTGGCGTGATTTCTGGTGGCACACTGTGGGAGATAATCTTGTGACGCCACTTTCTACAGAGTCGGAAAATGCAGAGTTCTATCTCACACCAATTATTAATCCGCTTTATGTCAGATATAGTGGTAGCAGAGGTTTTTCATACAAGATGAGACTATACACGAAGTTTGTTTTCTCTCCCCACCGCTACCTGAACTTTGAGCCCACATTCGGTTATAACTTTAAACAGAGACAGTTCTACTTCACGGCTCCTCTCCGTATGACTTACAACCCGAAGCGAAATGGCTATGCAGAAATTGTTTATGGACACGGTGATCGTATCAGTAATTCAACGGTGATGGACAAAATCCGTGAAGAATTCGGAGATACTATCAACTTTGACAATACAGACGCTGACAAGTTCAGAGACAACTACTTCATTGCGAGGAACAATATCATGCTCATTGACTGGTTAGACTTGGAAACGGGATTAGTGTTCCACCGTCGCAAGGCCTTGGACGAATGGACGATGAAGAAATACGAAATGCCTAAGATCTATCGAAGCTTCGCAACTTTCGTAGGGGTGAAGATTTCGCCTTGGCTACAAAAAGGGCCTTTAATCGCCATCGATTGGGAGAAGAGTATAGAGGGCGTTAACAGCTCTAACGTCAGCTATGAGCGTTGGGAGATGGATGCTCAATGGAAACACAAAATACCAGGACTAAGGCTGTTGAACATGAGAGTCGGCTATGGTTTCTACACCAATCGCGGCGACAATTACTTCTTGGACTATGCGAACTTCCGTGACAACAACTTGCCTGAAGGCTGGAATGACGACTGGAGCGGTAATTTCCAACTGCTCGATGGCCACATTTACAATGAGTCAGTATATTATATGAGATCCAATGTATCATATGAGTCGCCCATGCTGTTCGCAACTTGGCTACCCTACTTTGGAAAATATATCGAGAAAGAACGCTTTTACATTAGCAATGTAATATTGGAAAAAACAAGACCATATTTCGAATTGGGCTACGGATTTACCAATCGTTACATCTCTGTGGGACTATTTGCCAGCTTTTTCAACTCCCGCTTCGAAAAGATTGGTATCAACTTTGATTTTGAACTCTTCAAACGATGGTAAAACCATGAACAGAAAACCTCTGACTGTCTATAAGGCCAGTGCTGGAAGTGGCAAAACATTCACCCTGGCTACTGAATATATCAGATTAATTGTAGAGAATCCAATGAGCTATCGCAATATCCTTGCTGTTACCTTTACAAACAAGGCCACAGAGGAGATGAAAATGCGTATTCTCAGTCAGCTCTATGGTATATGGAAAAGACTCCCAGACTCCAGTTCCTACATTCAGAAAATCCAAGAACTGACAGAATTACCTCCTGAACTTATCAGTGAACGGGCTGGCATAGGACTTGCTAACCTGTTACATAACTATAATTATTTCCGTGTTGAGACAATCGATACATTTTTCCAAAGCGTACTTCGCAATATGGCTCGAGAGCTCGATCTCACCACAAACCTTCGCATCGGACTCAACGATTATCAGGTAGAAGAAATTGCCGTCGATCAACTCATTGCCGACCTTAGTACTACCGATGTCATGCTCCAATGGATTCTTAAATATATCATGGAGAATATCTCGGATGATAAGTCCTGGAACATTATCTCACAAATCAAGCGTTTTGGGCGTACCATCTTCAGAGATGAGTATAAAGAAGTAAGTCGAGACTTAGAGACAAAAATGAATGAAGAAGGATTCTTCGACAACTATACAGCTCGACTCCGTGAACTTCGTAAATCCGCTTTAGAGCGCATGAAAGAAATTGGAGAAAGTTTTTTTGATACACTTGAGGCAGAAGGACTAACAACTGACGACCTTATTCAAAAGAACCGAGGCATCTCCAGTTTCTTTAATAAATTGCGTGATGGAAACTTCGACTCCTCCATCGAGAACACTACCGTTGCCAATCATCTAGAAGCACCTGAGAAATGGTGTACAAAGACCAACCCTAAAAAAGAACTCATCTATTCATTGGCTGAGGGGACTCTTGGCGATATCTTGCGCTATGCCGTTGAAGAGCGCCCACGCCAATATAAGATCTATAAATCAGCCGATCTAACTCTACGACATCTGAACCAGTTACGGCTCTTAGGCAATATCGAGGCAAAGGTACACCAACTCAACCAGACCGCCAATCGTTTTCTGCTAAGTGACACACAGCAATTACTCCACTCACTCATCGATGGCAACGATTCACCGTTTATTTTTGAAAAAATCGGTACTCAGTTAGAACATGTGATGATTGACGAATTCCAAGACACTTCCACTATTCAGTGGCAAAATTTCCGTGTATTGCTTGACGAAGCGATGAGCCATGAAGGTGGTTCTAACTTGATTGTGGGCGATGTGAAACAGAGCATCTATCGCTGGCGATCAGGTGACTGGCGTCTGCTCAACGATATAGAGAAGCAGTTTAATTCCCAACAGATTAAGATGCTTACCCTACAGACAAACTACCGTTCTCAACGGAATATCATCACCTTCAACAATCATTTTTTCCAGAAAGCTGTCGAACTGGAATATTTAGCGCAGAAAGAACTCAATGAAATTGAAGCAGAGCAACTGAAACGCGCCTATGCCGATGTAGAGCAACGTGTCCAAGAAGGGAAAGAATCACTGGGCGAAGTAGTTATTACACTTCTACCCTCGGAAGACTATGAGAACGCTACTTTGCAGCTGACTGCCGATACCATCGAACAATTATTGCAGAAGGGGGCATCTCAGAAAGACATCGCTATCCTCGTACGTGTCAATTCTGTAATCCCAACCATCGCCCGTTACTTTATGGAACAGATGCCAGAGGTGGCCATTATCTCCGACGAGGCGTTCCGTCTTGATGCCTCATCAGCAGTAAATGTCCTCATTCTTGCACTGCGACTACTGAGTCATCCTGATGATATGCTGTCTAAAGCTGCCCTCGTAAAAATCTATCATAGCGACGTGTTGAAGGAACATACCACTGATGATCGGCTCTTGCTCAACATCGGTGAACTCGACAATCTATTGCCCGAGGCCTTCAGCAAACATACGACAGAACTATACACCATTCCCCTATACGAACTGACAGAACGTCTACACGCTATTTTCGAACTCGAAAAGCTCGACGAACAGAGTGCCTATGTCTTTGCCTTCTACGATTACCTGTCAAAATACGTCAGCGACAACACTGCCGACATTGACAGTTTTTTAAGAGAATGGGAAGAAAGTTTGTGTAGCAAGACTATCCAGAGCGATGAAACTAACGGTGTACGTATCCTCTCTATACATAAGTCGAAAGGGCTGGAATACAAATACGTGATATGCCCGTTCTGCGACTGGCAATTGGAGAAGAGCGGTAACAGCATTTGGTGCACCCCCTCAGAACCGCCTTTCAATGAGCTTCCTATTGCACCCATCGACTATAGTCAGAAACAGATGATGGGCACAATCTATGAGCCCGACTATCTACATGAACACTTACAGAACACAGTAGATAATCTCAACCTTCTCTATGTCGCTTTTACCCGTGCTTGCCAAGGGCTATATGTCATCGGTAAGCGAGGGGGCAAAAATTTACGCTCTGCACTCATAGAACAGTGCCTACCTCTCATTGTAGAGAAACTGCCTGAAGCTTCACTCGAAGGGATGGAAGACAACCAACAGCCTCTCCGATTTACATTCGGTTCCTATGTAAAAGAGACAGAAAAGAATGAAAAAACTGTCAGTTCAAACCCGTTCCTCCAACCATCATCGCCATTGTCGGTTCCCTTCGAGTATCAGGAGAGTAAGGTGTCCTTCCGTCAGAGCAACAGCAGCCAGGCTTTTACCCAAGAGGCAGATGATGAAGCTGCTCAACAGCAGAGCTATATCCAGATAGGCTCTATCCTGCATCATATATTCTCGACCATCCGCACTGCCGATGATATCGATGATGCTTTGGAACAGTTGCAGTTTGATGGTATTCTTTACGATGACCAGATAACGCCACAACACATCTCGCTGATGTTACAAAATCGTCTAAGTAATCCACGTGTAGCCGACTGGTTCTCACATCGTTGGACACTCTTCAACGAGTGTACCATCCTCTCTCTTGCCAACGGAGAAGTACAAGAGCGTCGCCCAGACCGTGTGATGACTGACGGCACAAATTGGGTGGTTGTAGATTTCAAGTTCGGTCACCCGAAACCCGAGTACCCCGAGCAGGTACGAGAATATATGAACTTGCTGGCTTCCATGGGCCACCATAACATTCACGGATATCTATGGTATGTCTATAGCAACCAAATTGAAGAAGTATGAAAAGTTTTCTTGAACACGTAGCAGAAGACCTGCTCTCAAAATACGGAACCGACCTTTCTCGCATTGCTGTTGTCTTCCCCAATAAGCGCGCCTCGCTCTTCCTCAACGAACACTTAGCGCGCCTCGCAGAGAGACCTCTCTGGAGCCCAGCATATATCACTATCAGTGATTTCTTCCGCAGCCACTCCAATTTAAAGGTTGCTGATCCCATTTTACTCGTCTGTGAACTTCACAAATGCTTTACCGAGTGTACAGGCATCGATGAGACGCTCGATCATTTTTATGGTTGGGGCCAGTTGTTACTAGCTGATTTCGATGATCTTGATAAGAACATGGCTCCTGCCGATCGTGTGTTTGCCAATCTCCGTGATATCCATGAACTTGATGACGTCTCATATCTCAGTGATGAACAGCGCGAGATGATACACCGTTTCTTCAGCAACTTTTCAGAAGATCATAACAGTGAGCTAAAGGAACGTTTCCTACGTCTATGGAGTCATATCGGTGATATTTATCATACGTTCAACGAGCGACTCGCTATCCGACAACTCTGTTATGAAGGTGCCCTCTACCGGAAAGTGGTAGAAGACGAGAACCTCAAACTCCATTATGACGTTTATGCCTTCATCGGATTCAACCACCTGCAACAGGTAGAACAGCAACTCTTTAGCAACTTAGAACATGCTGGTAAAGCGATCTTCTATCAGGATAATGATGAACAACCTCCACAAGAACTAACTTACATATCTGCACCAACAGAGAACATCCAAGCACGCTATATAAGCCAGTGGCTTACCCCTGAGCGTATTGCTGCAGGCCGACGTTCTGCCATTGTACTCTGTGATGAGAAACTGCTTCAAACAGTAATTCACTGTCTGCCTTCAGAAGTCGAGAAGGTCAATATTACCACAGGCTATCCACTAAGCCTGACAGCAGCCGCCACACTTGTAAATCTGTTTATCAATCTTCAAATAAACGGGTACTCACAGAAGACAGGCTCTTTCCGCCGACATTGGTTAGAACAGGTGCGACGCCATCCCTATTATCATCTACTTCCCGAGAATTACGATAATCAGCATTACACCGATAATAGCAGTCTACTTCATGCCTTGCTCACCCTGATTCGGCATATTGCCAAAAATCTGGCAACAAAGGATCAACTTGACACAGAGAGCTTGTTCCGTACCTACACCTTGCTGAATCGAGTAACTGACCTTGTAGACGACGGGATTCTAACTATCGATGTTATCACGATGCAACGCCTTATCAGTCAGCTGATTCAATCCACCACGATTCCATTCCACGGAGAGCCTGTAGAGGGTATTCAGATTATGGGTGTCCTCGAAACGCGTAACCTCGATTTCGACCATGTGTTGTTACTTTCCTGCAATGAAGGTAACATGCCACGCGGTGTCAACGATACTTCGTTCATTCCCTATAGTATCCGTAAAGCCTATGGTCTCACCACCGTAGATCACAAAGTGGGCATCTATGCCCATTACTTTCATCGACTGTTGCAGCGTACACACGATGCAACACTCGTTTATAACAACTCCACTAACGACGGACAGACGGGCGAAATGTCACGTTTCATGCTCCAACTCATGGTTGAGAGTCCAGTACCTATCACCTACTTGAGCCTAAAGGCAAATCAGCAGACACAGCACAGATTGCCTATAGCCGTCGAAAAGACACCGACTGTCATAGAGGCCCTGAAAAAGCGATTTACCAGTGATAATGGTGGCATTAGCCCCACTGCCATTTGCACATATCTCCGTTGTCAGTTGCGCTTTTTCTATCACTATGTCTGTGGACTTTTAGAGCCCGACGACATCGATGAAGATCTCATTGACAGCCGTTCCTTTGGCATCATCTTCCACAAAGCAGCACAATCCATATATGAACAGCTTAAGCAGCTCACAGACAATAGCATTACCACCCAGTCCATCGACGAACTACTCAAGAGTGGTATAGAGATAGAGCAAGCTGTCGATATGGCTTTTCGTACAGAGTTCTTCCAGATAAAAGACCCATTGCGCCCTATGCCACCGATGGATGGTCTCCAACTCATTAACCGTGAGGTGATAATCAAATACATACGCCTACTTCTCGAAGTTGATCGCAAACTAACGCCTTTCTCCATTCTTGGTCTTGAGAAATATGTCAGCATACCATTTGGCAACACGAAAATTGGTGGTATCATCGACCGTCTTGATAGTATCACGAACCCAGAGACAGGTGAAGACTTGATTCGGGTGATTGATTACAAGACAGGTGCCCGCAAGCAGAAAGATCTACCTGATGTAGATGCTATCTTCGATCCTGAAAACATCAAGGATCATAGCGACTACTACCTGCAAGCTTTTCTTTATAGTCATATCGTACGTCAGGAGTCATCATCACCCGTCTCTCCCGCACTGCTTTTTATACAACATACAGGTGCCGATGGCTATGACCCCACACTAAAACTCGGCAAGAAACCTGTCTCCGATATCGCAAATGAATCGGAAAGGTTTATGCAGCTACTTCAAGAAACAATTCGCGAAATCTTTAACATTGACCTTGCCTTCTCACCGACTAACGATGATGATCGCTGCCGCAATTGTCCTTACGCTGCAATCTGCCAATCTTAATGATTAACGGTTCTTATGCTTCGCGAACCAGTTATGTGTATAGTTATACATAACGAGTGATGTTATGGTCAGTGTTAATGCTGTCAGCAAGAGTTCTTGGGAATGCCCATTAAACAGGGCGATTCCCAGCCCGAGGCCCCAAGCGATACCACTCTCCCAGCCTAACATAAATGTGCTCTGTGATGTACCGCGCTGGCAGTGACGACTTAGTTTAATAAAAAATAATAGGAACCGTGAACCAATCACACCAAGACCGAATCCCACAAAAATGGGGACTGCATAGGCTACAATCTGTTGCGTTCGTGTCAGCAACATTAGCAATGCTGCATTGATGACTATCAGTCCTGTGACAACCTCACTCTTTACCTCCGCATCCACAAACACGAAACGCTGAGCCAATAAGGCCAACAGAAATCCTACCATCATCATCGCGTAGAAATGCTCCGAAAACGGCAGCGAAAGTAATAACCCCACAGCCAACATAATCAATTGCAAGTTTATAAATAGAGGGAATCCATGAGGAAGGAAAAAACGATCGAGACCAATCATCTGTACATCGTCCTCTGGTGTCCTGAAGGGGAAATGCACCAGTCTAATCAAAACCACAGCCACCACAATCAAACCAACAGTCGTCAGCCATACTGCCTGAAAACCGATATAGCGCATCAATAACAATCCTGTTAAGGGACCTAGGGACAATGCGAAACGACCGAACCACGCTGCCGAATGGTTAGCCTCTGTTCGTTGGTAACTCTCGCACGTATCAATAATCAGTGTGCTCGTTAACACCATCTGTGCCAAGCCGAAGAGGGAACCGAAAGTAAAGCGCTGAAGCACCATCCAATAAAATTCATACTTTCTACATAATTGCACATCCAAGTAGTAAGACACACCTACAAGCGCTGCCATAGCAGCTGCAGACCAAATGCATACCAGATTACGACGAAAGCGCTGCACTAAATACGACACAAATGCACCGAGCACAAACAGTCCGAAACCATAGGCTCCCATCGCTATACCTGCTTCTAGGTTACTGAAGCCCTGCTGTTTCGTCAGCCATATCGGCATCGTCGGAATCAACATATACACCGCCATCGTCAACAGCAAGTTAGCCACTGCCATCCGCCAGAAATCATGATGCCATAACCGTATATGTACAGGAGTATTTTGAGAATTCATAGAAACTATTCTTAGTCTGAAAGCAACGAATTCAGCCGCTCGTAGTCGGTATCCCTATAATCGATTATCTGGATATCTGAGAGTGGGGCTATGACCTCAACTATATTCGTAGTAGCAAGTCCTACCACTTTCATACCTGCAGCACGCCCTGAGCGCAGACCATTGATACTGTCCTCAAAAACAAGACACTCGTCTTTATCTACCCCTAATCTCGCAGCTGCCTTCTGGTAACAATCGGGATCAGGCTTACTTTTATCAAAATCCTCAGAGGTAAGTATCGCATCAAACAATTGTTTAAATGCTGGCTGATAACGATAGACACTCTCCATCTTCGGCAAATTCGAACTTGTCACTACTGCCGTTTTCACCCCGTGGATTTGCAGATCACTTATTAGTTTCTCAAACCCGGCAATATAATCATAATGCATCTGTTGTTCGTAGGCATCAAGCCGCTTTGTTACCTCAGGACGCTCCTTCTTCAAATTTCCGCTGAACCAGCAGTCGTAGATTTGTGTAAGCGTCGAACCTTTGATTTCTTGTTCAAGTCCAGGATGCTCTGGATGATATTGGCGACATATAGCACTCCAGAAAAGCGTATATTGCGGTTCTGTGTCAAATACCACACCGTCAAGGTCAAAAAGGGCTGCTTTCAGTACTTTCTGCTTCATTTCTTTGAATTTTGGGGGCAAAATTAGTATTTTTTCGTGAGAAATTTGCAATTTTAACTAAATTAGTGTAATTTTGCCGCAAATTCATGACTCACGCTAAAAAATGAATAAAATCATTACTGCCTTAACCCTCATTATATTTACAGCATGCGCACATAGCGATGATAGTGACCTCACCTTCGAAGATGTCACTGCAGACAAGGTTGTTATCTTGTCTAACGACAACCGTTCTCCCCGTTGTAGTGTCCATGTTAATATTCCCCAAGTTATTGCCGCTGCAGGTCATCGTGGTGAGCTTATCAACGATGCTGTCATCAAGCGACTGCTCGACCCTTATGGTGAGAGAGATGTAAAAGTGGCAGCCCACAAATTTGTAGAAAGTTATACCGATACCTATATGAAAACTATGCTTCCTCTCTATAATCAGGATAGAGCGGACACAACAAAACGTTCGTGGTATGAATACCACTATATCATTGATGCCACCACCCAGAAAGGTTTGAAGAATTCAGTGGTCTATCTTGCCACTATTGACTATTACGAAGGCGGTTCTCACGGTATCAACCAACTGCTCACCATGAACTTCGATGCCAAAACAGGCAGACAGCTTACACTCAATGATATCTTTGCTTCGGGTTTTGAAGAATCTCTGAAGAAGATTTTGCTCGACGCCTTAAAGGCCAAAACTGGTTGCAAGTCGCTCCGCGCTCTTCACGAGAAAGGCTATCTCTTTTCCCAAGACATTTTCCCCTCTGAGAATTTCATCCTAGGCGAATCAACTATAACTTTTGTATATAATCCTTATGAGATTGCACCACGTTCTGTCGGCTCTATCGAGCTTATCATTCCTTATAGCGACCTCAGTAAGATACTCAAAAATTCATTCGAATATTAATCTTGATTTATGGCAGTAGAAATTATAAGGAAATATTTCCCAGACCTAACAGATCTCCAGCTGCAGCAGTTTGAACAGCTCGATACACTCTATCGCGATTGGAACGCGAAAATCAATGTTATTTCGCGCAAAGACATCGACAGTCTCTACGAGCACCATGTACTCCACTCTTTGGCTATTGCTCGCGTTATCCAGTTCAGGGCTGGCTCTCATATTCTCGACTTTGGTACGGGCGGTGGATTCCCGGGGATCCCGCTTGCCATCCTTTTCCCCGAATGTACCTTCCGTCTCATCGATGGCACGGGCAAAAAGATTCGCGTTGCCCAGGAGGTGGCTAATTCCATAGGACTGAAGAACTGCTCGCCCATCCATATGCGCGGTGAGGAAGAAAAGGGACTCTATGATTTCATTGTTTCTCGTGCTGTCATGCCTCTGCCCGACTTAGTGAAGATAGTACGCAAAAACATCTCCAAAGAACAACGTAACGCCCTGCCAAATGGAATCATCTGTCTCAAAGGCGGTAATCTCCAAGAAGAGATGAGGCCTTTCCATAAAATTGTGGAATTGACAGATATCAGCTGTTTCTTCGATGAAGAATGGTTCCGCGAGAAACATGTAATATATCTGCCATTTTAAAGACATAAAATTTATGATTAACGTTAAGTCTTTCATATTCAATCATCTCTCTGAAAACACTTATGTGGTGAGCGACGAGAGTCTCGAGTGCGTCATTATCGACTGCGGTGCTTTCTTCAAGGAAGAGAAAGCTGCTATTCTCCAGTATATTGATGACAACGGATTAAAACCTGTCCACCTGCTGGCTACTCATGGTCATTTCGACCACAATTACGGCATCGATTTCATTTATGAGAACTATGGCCTGCTCGTTGAGGTTTCAGCCGATGACAATCATCTTATAAGCGATCTTCCCGGACAGTTTATGGATATGATTGGTGCCCCGCTCCATCGTAAGTACCCACCAGTAGGGCGATTCTTCACTAATGGTGAAACCATACGTTTCGGATCTCATGAACTCGAAGTGCTCAAGACCCCTGGCCATACGCCTGGTGGTGTCACTTTTTATTGCAAAAAAGATGGTATAGCCTTTACAGGCGACACCATCTTTAAAATGAGTATTGGTCGTACCGATTTCCCTGGTGGCAATTATAGTGACATGATATCAAGTTTGAAAGAAGTGATTGCCAAACTGCCTGCTGAGACGATTCTCTACTGCGGCCATGGTCCAAAGACCACCCTTGCCACCGAACTCCAGTACAATCCTTATCTGCGTTAACCGACGTTCAGCGCATTATTTCTCCGGCACTCGGAATTTCTCACCCGTCTGTTTTTGCAAGTTACGGGCATACTTTTCTGGAAATCCCGGGCGCACTACACGTGCACCGTGGCCATAAGGACTGCGCTCAAACATACCGTTCTTATCGGTAGGCTTCACCACCATATCATTATACTTAACTATCAGGAAGAAGGCGAGTTTCTGCCAGCGGGCTATCATTTCTTGCCCTTTCTGACAACTATAGTCCGTCAAGAAAGCAACTCGCTTAGCCTCAGGCAATCCAAGGGCTTTAGCTTCAATCTCAGGCTGCAAACGGTCGTATGAAGCGTCGAGCGAGTCGCGCACCTCTAAAAGTGACGGAAACATCTGCGAGTAACGAGGATATACCATATTAGAAACCCAGTTGCACACCCAGAAGGCATTGTCCATCGAGAATGTCACGTCGTCAACGCCCTCACCAGAGAAGCACTTGGGTACACGGGTAATTGAGGCATACATTGGTGTATAAGCCACCATGTTGCCATCATCGTTGCCAAACCAGAAGCAGCCACCGACCTCACGAGGCATGAAGCTACGCATCTGTGAGATAAACGACCAAGCTGTTTGCTGAGTAGAGATGGGACGCTCATTGTAATACTCTTGACCATCAATCGTAAAAGAAAGAGGAGACGGGCGATAAGGCATCTGGTAGATACCGCCACCAATGTCGGAGTCAAGAGCAAAAGGCGTACCCTCATAGTGGTCACGCATAGCGTTGCGCAGATCCTGCAGCGACACTTTCTTATTGGGGATAATCCATAAAGGCATCTCCTTGGCATCTTTCTCTTTACCTGCAGCATAGGGTACATAGGCTGTGAAGTCATCACTAAAGCGATTGAAGAAACTCCACACCCGCGCCTCACAATAACGACGGCCTGAGAAATCAGGAGCAGCATAGACACCGTTATATGAGAAATCAGCATCCTTTCCCTCAAACCAGCCCATTGTGCGGGCATAGCTTACAACATTGTCGGAGCATACCATCAGATTGGTGATAGGCTTCTTGGCTGTGAGTGCATACTTCTTACTGAACAGGTCGGTCATCTTTACACGGGCATAGCGGCCATCAAGAAATTTCGTGATGCGGCTCTGGTTTGCGTGCGCGGCAATTGCATCATCAGGGATGCGTATAGCCACCCATACGGTGCGTTCCTTCGACTTCGTGCGATCAGGACCGCAGCCCATCATCTCCAACATCCAAGCCTCGTCTTTGTCAGCCACCGAAAACGTCTCACCTTCTGAGTAGTAGCCATATTGTTCCACGAGCGAGGTCATCACGCGCAGAGCCTCACGGGCAGTCTTTGATCGCTGTAGGGCGATATAAATGAGTGAACCATAGTCGATGATACCTGTAGAATCGGCCATCTCCTCGCGACCACCGAAAGTAGTCTCACCAATAGTCACCTGCCACTCATTGGCATTTCCGATGACGTTATAGGTCTGCGGTGCCTCGGCAATCTCACCGAGATACTTATTGGTGTCCCACTCATACACCTTGCGCATTTCCCCAGGCTGGTGAGTAGCGGCAGGATAATGGTAGAGGGGCATAAAGGCACCATAGGAGTCTGCATTGTAGGTAACGAACACCGAACCGTCGGAAGAGGCCTTCTTACCCACAATGAAGTTCGTGCAAGCATTAAGAGGTGAGAGGATAGAGGTAAGAGGTAAGAGGATACCTGTCAGCACCCCAATGATCATTAATCTCTTCATCATTATTTCAATTCTTAAATCTTTCAACCTTTCAATTCTTCACTCGCAGGCTTTAAACGACATATCGAGTCCCTTCACAGAGTGTGTGAGTGCGCCTACGGAAATAAAATCCACGCCCTGTTCGGCATAGTCGCGAATAGTATCATATGTGATGCCCCCACTCGACTCCGTCTCCACACGTCCATCAATGATGTCAACTGCTTTTTTCGTGTCGGGCACGCTAAAATTGTCAAGCATGATACGGTCCACACCACCATGGTCGAGCACCTGCTGCAACTCATCGAAGGAACGTACCTCAATCTCAATTTTCAAATCGAGATTTTTTTCCTTCAAGTACTTATGGCAACGGTCGATGGCATTGGTAATACCACCAGCAAAATCAACGTGATTGTCCTTCAACAGGATCATATCGAAAAGTCCGATACGATGATTGCATCCACCGCCGATTTTCACGGCCTGCTTCTCGAGCATACGCATGCCCGGAGTCGTCTTACGTGTATCGAGCACACGGGTCTTCGTACCCTTCAGTCGCTGCACATACTTATCCGTCATAGTGGCAATGCCGCTCATGCGCTGCATGATATTCAGCATCAGACGCTCCGTCTGTAGCAGAGAGCGTATCTTACCAGTGACAACCATAGCAATGTCACCCTTCTTCACACGTGTGCCGTCGCCCATAAGTACCTCCACCTGCATAGTAGGATCGAAACGACGGAACACCTCCTTGGCAATCTCCACACCAGCGAGGATACCATCCTCCTTGATAAGCAGATGGGACTTTCCCATCGCGTCCTCTGGAATACAGCATAAAGTGGTATGGTCACCGTCACCGATGTCTTCGGCAAATGACAGATCAATCAGTCTGTCTACCAATTCGTCAACACTTAACATAATATTTTCTGTTCTCGTTTTTTACTTCGCACAAGTCAATTAAAAGAAGTAGCCAAAGCCCAATCTCAGTCCAAAGCCAGAATAGTCAGTATTGTGGAAACTATGCTCGTAGTAGAGTTCTGGTTCGATAGTAACATGGCGGCCAAGGAAGAAGGCATAGCCCGCATAAATCTCAGGCTTGAAGTCGTCATAGCCCTTCTCACCGCTGATTTTGTCATGCGAATACTTGGCAGTAATACCGGTATAGATACCAATCTGATCAAAATAATAGCGAGCACCGGCACCTATATTCACACCGATGGCAGAACCGTTGGATCTGTTGACATAGTCAAATACACCTACCAGCATCCAATTGTCAAGGAACAGGTAACCGCCCTTGGCCTCCAAGCCCAGTGTCCAGTCTGTAGCCTTGCTGTAGTTCACACCCAGACCAGAGAATGAAGCACCTACGTAGAACTTACCCTCTTCGAACGGTGTACCGCTATCATTGAGATATTTCTGTGCATTAACACTCATCGTCATCATCAGGACGATCATTGACATGAATACTTTTTTCATAATTCTTTTTTGGTTTGATTTATTGTTGTTTTGTTTCTTTCCTATACCAGATGCAGAACCACACGATAGCCACTACCAGGCAAACACCACCGAGGGGATAGCCCACCGTTTCCGGGAGATGGAGCACCTGCTTCGAGACGAAGAAGAATGTGGCACAGACCGTCGTCATGAAGAGTGCCGGGATCAGTGCAATCCAGAAAGTCTTCTTCTTGCGCACGAGATAGACGGTGGCGGCCCAAAGCGTAAACACGCTGAGAGCCTGATTCGAGAAGCCGAAATACTGCCAGATCGTGTTGAAACCGTCAGGATTCTCTATCTGCCAAAAGAGCATACCGATAGAAATACCAAAGAGCGGCACGCAGATGAGGAGGCGCTTCGGAATGGGGCGCTGGTCGAGCTTCAGCCACTCGGCCACAATCAGACGGGCAGAACGGACAGCC
>JAEEGF010125742.1_pt1 | contig 37986 bp, 40 predicted proteins | sample 9134171 | NCBI WGS metagenome assembly JAEEGF01 (sample SAMN16246542, study PRJNA631951) | gut metagenome | biome: gut microbiome; feature: rumen; material: AP-attached | host: Bos | place: Iran: Karaj | collected 2018-10 | reverse complement strand
AATCAATGCAGAAACAATGCTGCTGCTTTCCCCTGCAAAATACATTGCAGTCATCGCAGCAATCATCGGGAACCTTCCACTGCACGGCGTAAAACAATTGGTTAAAACAGCAAGAAGGCGTTCTCGCGGAGAATCAATGATGCGGCAGCCTACCACGCCCGCGGCATTACAGCCGAGACCCATACAGCACGTAAGCGCCTGCTTTCCGCAGGCATCGCAGGCCTGAAACGGCCGATCCAGTGAAAAAGCGATTTGAGGAAGAAAACCCGCATCTTCCAGCAACGTAAAGATAGGAAAGAAAACCGCCATAGGCGGCAGCATTACAGCAACAACCCAGCTTAAAACACGCCACATACCGTCAACCAGAAGGCCGTACAGCCAATGAGGAGCATTTTGCAGTAAACGACTGAAAGCCTTCCCTAATGGTAACAGCGCCAACGACAGCAAATCAGACAAAAGATTCGCTCCGGCAATCGTAAGCCAAAGAACAGCCGCCATGATCAGCAGCATCAGGATCAAGCCAAACACTTTGCTAGAAAGCATCGGGATATTTCTGCGAAGGCAGCCGGAAACCGATTTCTGATATAATTCCTCAGCTTTATGGGCAATTTCTCCGGCTGAAAGCGAGGGCAGTTTTGCGGCAGAATCCGGAGTGAAATCATCCAAAGCCTTTAACAGCGGCTGCATGCTTTTCTTGTTTCGAGCGACACAGCCGACCACAGGTATTTTAAGTTCTTCAGAAAGAATGTCAAGGCGGATCTGCACGCCCTGCTTCTCTGCCTCGTCAAGAAGATTCACGCAGAGCAAAACCTTTTCGCTCAGGCACAGACACTGCAGAGCAAGATGCAGACTGCGCTGCAGACAGGTCGCATCACAGACAACGACAATTACATCTGCCACGTCAGACAACAGATATTCCCGCGCGACGCGTTCTTCCTCGGAATGAGGCGAGAGCGAATAAGTACCAGGTAGATCAATCAATATGCAGGAGTGATTCTTTGTTTGAAAAAAGCCTGCTGCGGTTTCAACCGTTTTCCCCGCCCAGTTTCCCGTGTGCTGACGCAATCCGGTCAATGCATTAAATACTGTGCTTTTCCCAACGTTTGGATTTCCGGCAAGGGCAATGGTAAGATCAGTCATCGCGCAGCTCCCGAAGGAGAATACGACTGCAGTCAGCACGTCGAAGCGCGATGACGGCGCCGCATATTTCATAGGCAGCCGGGTCTCCCCAAAGGCTTCTGCTCAGGCAGGTCACCCGGCTGCCATCCACAAGTCCGAGATCCATCAATCGCCTGCGCATATTGCCTTCATTCTCGAGCACGGCTACAATCCCGGACATGCCGGGTTTGAGCTCACTCATAGAAAACGTATTCTCCTCCATTGCAGCACACTTCCTTTCCTGCGCCATACTATGCAGAGAGAAATATGCTGTGTGAAGAGAAAGAGGCATCCGAACAGGCTGCCTCAATGCAATAAATATTGTTCCAGATCTGCCACAGAATCGACGATTGAAATCACTCCGGCCGCTTCAAGTTCTCCGGGCTCACCATAGCCGTATCGGACGCCGAGACAGGAAACACCGACCTCCCGTGCGCCGAGAACATCATATTTGCGGTCTCCGATCATCAACGCCTGCTCCGGATGCATTGTCAAGCCAAATCGATCCAGCACCGCAGAGACTACCTCTGCTTTTTTGGATCTCGTTCCATCAAACTCACTACCGCAGACAAAATCGAACCCCGAATCCAGATCATAGTGCTCCAGAATGCGCAGAGCACTCGGCGTCGGTTTTCCTGTGGCAACCGCCAACAGGAATCCGGCATCTCGCAATTTAGTCAATAATTCCGGTATACCCGGATAGGGCGAACACTCCCAAATACCCGTGGGCTGATAACGCTCCCGATACAACCGGACCGCCTCATGTCCGAGTGCATCATCCATTCCATACAACTCGCGAAACATATCATACAGCGGTGGCCCCATGAATTTGCGGAGTCGCCCGAGATCTGTCTCATGGATTCCGAGATGCTCCAATGCATAAACCACGCAATTCATAACGCCTGGCCCGGTATCAAATAGAGTGCCGTCAAAATCGAACAGCAAAGCCTTCTTCATTCAGAACCTCCGTTTTTTCTCGATTATACGGTTCCGTACGCCAATTGTCAATGCGGCTGCGCAGCGCATAGGATGACACAAATCCATCTGCGAGGTATGAGTATGAAGCCTGTGTTTTATTCTGCTCCCATCACGCTTCCGCGTCCGACAAATGAAAGCGATAGAGACGTGCGAACCGGAATGGCGCAATTTTGCCGCAGAGCGATGGAGCTTTGGAGGGCAGCGTCACTGATTTCCGAAACCGAGCCCGGATTATTAAATGCGTCAGAACTGGAGACAGCCCGCCGCAGAGGGCTTGCGGCCGGAAAACGAGTGCTGGCAGACTGCCCGGGCGGAAAAGCAAGAATTTCATACCTCAGGTCTCTGACCGGAGACGGAATCCATGCTGATGCAAACACGATTTCATCACTGGCAAACCGTATATGGCTGCTGGAAGATCAGTATGGACTGGCTGACAGTTATCTTCGTGCAGTTTCAGACACAGCGCTGCAATATGGCGCCGAGTGTATTCTCTGCCCAAGTCCGCTGCGGCGAAATCGACTCGAGGCTGTGTTTCTTCCCGGATGTAACGCGGCGTTTCTTTCAATGAATGCAGTCGGAAAAGCATCGGACGTGTCAGGGCGCAGGGTTCATCTGGATCGAATCCCGGACTCCGAGCGAAAGCAGGCGCTCCGAAGCACCTTGAAAGAAAACAGGCAATGGGTCGAAACTCTTACGAATCGGGCGGCAGGATGCCTGAAAAACGCAGAAATCCTGCGAGACCTGAAAGCTGACTCTTGCGCCGTTACCCCGCAAAGATTATAATGAACACAACTACAAAGAGAAAGGCGGCTGAACATGGCCTTTTACAAAAAGCTGCTCAAGCGTTTCGGAAAAGGCCCGCTGAATACGGCAGTGATCGTTGCAGCGGGCTCTTCCCAACGTATGGGACAGGACAAGCTTACGCTCTCGATCGCCGGAATGAGCGTCATAGAGCGCACGCTTCGCGCTTTTGAAAGCTGCGACACCATTCACGAAATCATCATCGTTACTCGGGCTGACCGTCTGGAGGAGATGGCGGAGCTCGGTGCTCGCTGCGGAATCAACAAGCTGAGCCGGGTGGTCATCGGAGGAAGTACCAGGGCAGGTTCCTCTCTTGCCGGCGTGACTGCTGCCAATCGAAAGTCAACGCTCATTGGAATTCACGACGCAGCCAGACCGCTCATCACCCCGGAAGGAATAGCCGCTGTATATCTGGCCGCACAGGGTCATCAGGCTGCTGCGCCGATTCTGCCGCTGAAAGACACGGTCAAGGAATTAAAGGACGGGAAGCTGGTTTCCACGCCGCCCCGGGAGAACCTTGCAGCCGTACAGACGCCGCAGGTTTTTCAGGCAGATCTGATCCGCGCCGCGCTGTCTGAAGCGGTGCAGAAGCAGCTTCCCATCACCGACGACTGCTCCGCTGTGGAAGCCATGGGCATTCCGATCGAGCCCGTGGAAGGCTGGGAAGAAAACATCAAGATCACAACGCCACTGGATGTCGTGATCGCAGAAGAAATCTTAAGGAGGCGCGGATAAATGCGCATCGGACACGGATATGACGTACACAAGCTGGTTTCAGGCAGAAAGCTGATTCTCGGCGGAGTGGAGATTCCACACACGGTCGGCCTTCTGGGCCACTCGGATGCAGATGTGCTCACGCACGCTTTGATGGACGCTCTTCTCGGAGCCGCAGCTCTGGGGGATATTGGTCATCTCTTTCCTGACAACGATCCGGCCTATGAGGGCGCTGACAGCATTCGTCTTCTTCAGGCAGTTATGGAACGCTTGAAAGCGAAAGGATGGAAGCTGGGAAATGCGGACATCACCGTTTTGGCACAGGCGCCGAAGCTTGCACCGCACATTGAGAAGATGCGCGCTATTCTAGCGGATGCGATGCAGTGTTCTTTCTCACAAGTTTCCGTTAAAGCAACTACGGAGGAGGGGCTGGGCTTCACGGGAGCGAAAGAAGGCATTGCCGCTCATGCTGTGGTTTTAATCGAAGAGATATGAAAAACGGAGCCGCAATGGCTCCGTTTTTCATATCAATCATAATCAAATCATGATACCGCGCTTTTTTGCTTCAAATGTCAGTTCGTCGCGGAAGTCAGGATGTGCAATCGCGATCAGCTGTTTGGCACGGCTGGAAAGCGTCTCCCCGCGGAGATGCGCAATGCCATACTCAGTGACGATGTAATCCACATCATTTTTGCTGGTGGTCACGATCGCGCCGGGGGTCAGAATGCTCTTGATCTTGCTGATCGTGCCGCCCTTGGCCGTGGACGAGAAAGCAATGAAGCTTTTGCCGCCCCTGGACTGGCAGGCGCCGCGGACATAATCCACCTGGCCGCCGGAGCCGGACATATGCTTCGTGCCGACACTCTCGGCGCAAACCTGACCAAAGAGATCAACCTCAAGCGCGGCATTGATGGAGATCATGTTGTCATTCTGACAAATGACGTCCGGATCATTCACGTAATCAACCGGTAAAATCTCGATGCACGGATTGTTATCGATGTAATCATAGATCTTCTGCGCACCAAAGGCGAAGGTCGTGACGGTTTTGCCGCGATGGATCTGCTTTTTGGAATTGTTGGCAGCGCCGCTCTCAAGCAGATCGACCATGGATGAGGTAAACATCTCGGTGTGGATACCGAGGTCTTTTTTTGTCAGAAGCGCAGCGCCGACCGCGTCCGGAATCGCACCGATGCCGAGCTGAATGCAGGCGCCGTTCGGAATCTGCTCTGCAATCAGGCCGCCGATGATCTGGCTGGTTTCGTCAATCTTCGTAGGCGGAAGCACGGGCATGTCATGCGTGTTTTCAACGATCGCCGCAACTTCAGAAACATGCAGCTGCGTGCCGCAAAGGCAGCGCGGCTGCTTCTCGTTTACCTCGACAAAGATGCGTTCTGCCTTGTCGATCATGGCCTGAGAATAGCTCGTGCTGGTGGCAAGCGAGAAATAGCCGTGGCTGTCCATCGGAGAAACGCTGACAACATAGGCGTCATACGTATACATACGGCGAATCACGCCGGGGAAATCGCGATAATAGCCCGGGATCAGATCGGCATAGCCACCGTTGACCGCCTTGCGCAGACCGCCGCCGGAAAACCAGGATACGCCATTCATCTTGCCATTGAGAGAATCGTCCGTCAGGAACGGGAAGGGATAACCATCCAACATGAGGTGGATTTTCACATCGCGGATGTCATTTTCGCGAATGTGATCTGCAAGCGCGTTCATAATGCCGTCCGCCTGCGTAGGCGCGGCGTCCATGCCGAAAACCCAGCCGTTTTCTACCATCGCAGCAACCTGCTGCGCAGTTTTCAGCTTGGACTGATACAAAGCCTGATAGTCTGCCATATTCAATTTCTCCTTTGCGAATTAATTGTTCACCCTTAAAGAACCAGAATTCCGCTATCATTATACAAACTCGCTGAAAAGATTTCAACCTTTTCTCCGTTTCTTCTGAAAAGCACTCGTATTTCGCTCCCAAAAGACACCATCTGTATAGCCCTGAATGGTTTTTTCATTTTCAGCGCGTTCGAGCCGAACCTGCGCCCAGACACAGTACTGCGGGTTCTGCTCGATGCTGATAAAGTGGCGTTCGAGTTTTTTTGCCGTCACGGCGGTGGATCCCGAACCCAAAAAAGGATCAAGGATCACATCTCCTTTGGAGGAGCTCGCGAGAATCAGCTTGGCAAGCAGCTTTTCTGGCTTTTGGGTGGGATGCGGCGTGTTTTCCGGCATGGACCAATAAGGGATGGAAATGTCATCCCAAAAGTTGGAAGGATGTGTATTGCGAAACGCGCCCTGCTCCGTTTCCTCCCAATCCTTCGGCGCTCCGTCCTCGCGGTAGGGAGCAATCACACGACGCCGCTGCATGACGTCCGACAAATGGAAGGTATAATCTTCGCCGCATACAGCAAACCAGATATCCTCCATGCTGTTTTTCCAGTTTCGCTTGGCGCCTCTGCCCTTTTCGCGCTGCCATGTAATGCGATTCATTACTTTGAAATGCTTCTGCAAAACCAGACCGATCAGCGGACTAGACTGCCAGTCACAGCAGACATAAATGCTGGCATTCTGCTTCAAAAGCGGCTTGACCGCTTCGATCCATCGCTCGGTGTAAGCCGAATAATCCTCATTCGACATCGCGGAGAACACACTCCCGTGGAAATCCTTTGACAGATTATACGGAGGATCCGCAATCAGAAGATCCACACTCTGCACCGGCAGATACGGAAGCACCTCAAAACAGTCTCCCAAAATGATCTTGTTCTGGATATCGGAAAGCAAACATTTCTCCGAAACCTTTATGCACCGATCCAGATAATGTCGTCCTTCTGTCAGCGGGAGATCAATCGTTTTATTCCGTTCAGATTTCATCATCCGTCTCCTTGCTGAAGCGTATCAGCAAACACATGGATTTGTTCACGCAAATCCATATCTCCATTATAAAGCACCCACAGCACGGTGTTTTCCTTGCGCAGAACCAGTGTTTGTTCACGATTATACTTGCCCCAGGCTGCCTCGTCAAACCCATCGGACGGAGAAAGTGATTCACAATTCCCCTCCTCGGCCAACAATGCAAAGGTTCGCTCTGCGGATTGCACAGAGCGCATGACGCAGTCATCCACATCGTAAAATGACTCCATCACGCCGGAACCGGCATCGCGCACATGATAGTCTCCCGCTTGACGTACAGAACGGATCTCAACGGCAAAAGGAGAATGTCGTATCACCATGAAATCGTCAAGCGATCTGTCATCCGGTCTCCCCACCTGCGCAAGTTGGTATTCTTCCGCATCTATCGTCTGCCAAAGCGGAACGCGCAGAGAATCCTGCTCCGGCAACGACATTAATTGACTTTTCCCATAGCTATATTGCCTTCCGATCAACAAGAGCACAATTAGAGTAACGGCACACGCCGTAAGAAACAGGCGGCAGACATTCAGAACCGCAGCCGCCGGATGCGGCCCAGCCATTCCGAGCGCCAGATCGCGCTTGGCCCGCCGAAACGATCCGATGCTGAGCAAAGCAAAAAGCCCCCAGAAGAGTAGCAGAATAACAGAGCATATTATCCTGATCAAACCATTCCCAAGATAGATCTCAGAGCCAACCGAACCGCGAAAAACCGCAATCAATCCATCAGGCCGGATGAACTGATATATAATAATCAGCGAAAGCAGTGCAAGACCGATGAGATTAAAAACCATCCGCCTGCGCATGGCAGACTGCTGTACCGACAGAACGGTATGAAATGCAACTGCGTTCGGATCATCGCTGCGAAAAACGCCGTAGCTATGCCACGCAAAATCAGAAATATATTCCCATCCCTGTTGGGCTGCCGTTTCATGCAGCTCCTGCTCCACTGCATATTTTTCAGCATTCAGGACATCCAGACAATAGCGAGTTTTCCTTGGCGCAGAAGCTTCAAATTCAGCAAAACCGCCGCGAAACTTTTTCAGCTGCCATCCTTTTTCTGCAAGTTCTGACAGCCAGCTCTCAACAGCAAAAAATTCAATGCTGTCGTAAGGCACCATTCGAATCTTTCTCTTTGCCATCTCAATCTCCCCCTTCAGCATCAGCGATACACTGCATCAAGCGCTCCAATTCCGCTTGATACAGCACTCTCCCTTTCTCCGTGATCTGATAATGCTTTCTTCTGCCCATAGTTCCCATCGGTTCGAGCACTTTGGAGGCTTCAAAATGAGCAAGGATCGTATACAAAGTTCCCGGACCCATACGGATTCGCTCTTTGGTGCGAACCTCAATCCATTCTGCAGCTTCAGCGCCGCAAAAATCACCATGCAGAAATGCCATCAACACATAAAACATTGTTTCCGACAACTGCTCCAGCGCTTTTTTTGCCATCCAATCGCCTCCTTTATATCGAGAGTCGATATTTCTGATATTAGAATAACATCGATACTCGATATTGTCAATAAAGAAAAGGCACGTCAATCAGACGTACCATTTCCAAATTATAATTTTGCTCTGTGCAGGAAGGTTACAACCTGACCTCGCGTGCAGAATGCATCCGGAGCGAAATGCGTCTCGTCTACTCCTCTGGCAATACCGGCATCGTATGCCCAGCACACAGCATCATGATAATAAGATCCCGCCGGTACATCTGCAAACGGAATGCAGCCAATGGAGCCATATCTTAAATTGGGAGTTCTCGAAAGGAACGTGACGATTTCAGCACGCGAACAAATCTTGTCCGGGCTGAAATGTGTACGATCCGTTCCGGTCGTGATTCCTTGTGCGACGGCCCAGGCTACCGCTTTCGAATAATACGCTTCACTCGGCACATCTGAAAACTTGGTGGAAGCTACAGCATTCTGACTTCCCTGCATGCGCCAGATAAATGTGACTACTTCGGCACGCGTACAGTAATTGTTCGGGCTGAACTTTTGCGGCGCAGTACCTTTCGTAATGCTATGATCTGCAGCCCATTTGACGGGTTCATAGAAGTAATCATCAATCGTCACATCCTGGAAGCTGCGAGGAACCTTTTCGACTTTTGTTGTGCCGGTAATTTCTCTGTCGGTGAAGATGTGCAAATAATAAGTTTTGCTGCGCTCCAATACGGTTGCGATCTCGTTCATGTTGTTGAACTTGATTGGCTCTGGCTCTGCGCCTCCGCTGATCCTGAGCGCCTCATCCAGCTGCTGCTTCCAGTATGCAACATTGCTTTCCCCGTCCCGGATGATTCTTGCTTTCTCTGCTTCGGAAATGTCAGACCGGTCTTTGATCCATTCTTCCGTTTTCTTTTGGCTTTTGTCAAAATCCTCATATACGATTCGAAGCGTGGCCGCCTTCATGGAGGTCTCCGTGACGTCCGACGCTTCTTCAAAGAGCAGCATCAATCCCGGGAGTTCGGTATTGAAGACGGAAAAACGATAATCACCATATTCCGGTGCAGTGAAAACGTGAAATTCGGAGCTGTTCGCTCTATCATTCAGTGTCAGCCGTACAGCTGCAGCAGATGCCGGTATGCACAACAACAGAATGAATACAAAAACGAGTCCGAATGCGCAAAACCGATGTTTCATGATTCTGTCCCTCCTCAATGTGATGGATCTGATAATTGCAATTGGTCATAATTCAAACTTCTTGCAAGACAAATCAGTGTATCGTCATCTACATGATCAGCTTCAATCAGGACAATGCATGGGACGGAAATGTCTGTCCAAATTATCGTGCTTTCGAAATCGTTTGCGCGCAGCAGGGCTTCATTTTCATTTACGTCCACCGAATATTCTCGTGTTTGCCGTTCGTTGTCGATACTGACCGAAGCGCCTTCACCATATATGATTTCCACGTGGATCATTTGCGACGTATCTTTCATGTTCTGGTAATCCGCGTAGGAATACATCATGCTTTGATAGAGATAAGTCATCTCAAAATTTGGCGGCAGATCGACGGAGAACATTGCATCCGCTTCAATCGTCTGTCCGGCTTCCGGTTCGGATGAAATTGACCACTCCGTCGCTTCTCTGCGGTCAGTACGAAAAACATTGTAAATTCCCGCTCGGAATTTAGGAAACGCAGCACTGGCAAGCAGGAGCAGCGCTGCGGAAATAACAACGGCAATCGGAAGAAGCTTCAGCACTTTCACAGCACTGACTCTTCGTCGTTTGCGTCTGGCAAGACGAAACGCCTTCTGAATTGTTGTAAAGCAGCGCTGCAGCGCAGAGTCTGAAACCATCTCCGGCTGCGATTGGCGGAGATTTACGTTCATGGATTGGAGCGCGTCGCCGATTTCGGCAGCAAAATCGCCCATCAACAGCGCAAACTGCGCATTTTCGTATCTCTCCAGCAATTGTTCCCGATCAGACATCCGCGAATCCCTCCTCACTCAACAAATCGGCGGCATGACGGCGTGCGCGCGTCAGCATCATGCGAATGCTGCTTTCCTTGCAGCCAACCACCTCGGAAAGCTCGGCGTCAGAATAACCGAGCACATATCTGCCGGACAGCAGTATCTGCTCCGTATTGCTCAGCTTCGACCAGATCGCTCCTATCGCGCTTTTCCGGTTGATGCTGTCCACAATTTCGTCCAATGGCAGGCTGTCCAACCATGCGTCTGACAGTTCATCCAGACTTCCGGCGCTGTGTTTTATAATCACCGCTTCCCGGCGGAGATAACTGATTGCTTCATTTCGGGTAATCGCAACCAGCCAGTAAGGGACCTTGCATCGATCAATGTGCTTCAGATCCACGCTGTGTTCTATGGCTTTCAGCAGCGCATTCTGTACAACATCTTCTTTTGCATGCGCATCACTGACATATTTGCCTGCTTCAAAAAACATCAGCCGATGATAGTTCAGAAACACCTGAGAAAACAGATCGCGGTCGTCCGGATTCTCGAGAGCGCTGATAATCAGAGGTATCATTGCCTTTCCTCCCAATATCTTCTTCATCATAATAAAACGACGAGGATCCTTATTTTGCAACAAAAAAACGCTTTCAAACACAAATATGTCGGAAAGCGTTATCTCATCATATGCTTAAATTGATTTCAGAAGCGCAGGAAACGCGGACAAGCGGTCTATTTCATAATCCGCGCGGATTAGCGGATGCGGAGGCCGGTGATTGGGATTGAACCAGCAGGTTTTCACGCCCGCGTTGATGCCGCCGAGAATGTCGCTCGTCGGGCTGTCGCCAATCAGGATTGCATGATCCGGATCAAAATTCGGGATTTTTGCAAAGCAACGGTCAAAATAGACCTTGCTCGGTTTATCCGCTCCAATCTGTTCAGAAATGAAGATTTCCTCAAAAAACGGCGCAATGCCGGCACTTTTCAGTCTACCCTTCTGCACCACGGCGTTCCCGTTGGAAACGAGATACAGCAGATATTTTCCGTAAAGATCTTGCAAAAGCTGCTCTGCGCCTGAAACGAAAAAATGCCCCTGACTCAGATACGCCTCATAAATCTGCTGCGCCTGCTCCGGATCACAGTCCGCGCCGATCTCGGAAAAAAGCTGGCGGAATCGTCCGGTCAGAACCTGTGGCCGTGTGATCTCACCGCGCTCCAGCATGCGCCAATGCGCTGCATTGATCTCGCTGTAACGCTGAACGATCTGCTGTGTCGGCTCAATGCCGAGGCGCAATAACGTTTTGCTCACCGCAGCCGCCTCGGCACGATGAAAATCCAGAATGGTATCGTCCAGATCCATCAAAACAAAGCGAATCATGTTTCTGCATACTCCACCGGTCCTCCAGCAGAGAGTCCGGTCACCTTTCCGTTTTCTTTTCGCATGCCGATCTCCAGAATGCCGCAAGTCTGACCGATCGTCGATTCCATGGTTCCGTTCTCCATATCCTGATGCAGAACCATGGCAGCAGCCGCAGCGGCCTCCGTTGACCGTCCTATGACGACCGGCGGATCCACGCTGTAATCAACGGCAGTGATGAAGGCATTCTCGCGATTGAGCGTTACGATGATCACGTCCGATAGCGGAAACGCCGCCCGAACCTGCGAGATGATTTCCTCCGTATTTTGCTCTGTGACGACATAGCATTCCCCCGGGAAGGCAATCGCCGTTCCAAAATCAAACTCTTTGATCTCTTTCGGAACCGGCAAAACTATGGACGCCTCCTTCGTCGGAACGTGTACCACGACCTGAATCGGGTCATAGTCCTCTCTCTTAATAAGAACGAGGCAAACACCGGTCTCCCCTGCGCCTAACGCACGGGTAAAAGCTGCGCGCCGCATAGCGTCGCCTCCATAGCGGAGACTGAAAGACGGAACCTCCACTGTGAGAATCTGCGACACGGTCATCCCCTCCTGATTCCGAATATATGACCATGATATAAGAAACAAATCGCGCTGTCAATGCGTCAAATCCTTTACAGATTCGCAATTGACTTTTGCCATGATTCGGATACAATAAGATTGATCCATGAAAGAATGGGAGGGTTTATCATGGGCTATGGCTACGGCTATTACGGCATCGACTTTACCTATCTGGTGCTGGTGATTCCGGCGCTGCTCATTTCTCTGTATGCGCAATTCAAGGTCAAAGGCGCCTTTGCCCGATATTCGCAGGAGCGCTGCGTAACCGGCCTGACCGGCGCGGAGGCTGCCAGACGCATTCTGCAGGCCAACGGCATCACGGACATTGCGATTGAGCACATCTCAGGCAGCCTGACCGATCATTATGCCCCCAATGAGAAGGTCATTCGCCTTTCAGATGATGTGTATAACGTGCCGAGCATTGCGGCGGTCGGCGTGGCGGCACACGAATGCGGCCATGCGATCCAGTACGCGACCGGATACGCTCCGATCCGTCTGCGCAACGCGATCATCCCCGCTACACAAATCGGCTCCACGCTCTCCTTCCCGCTGCTTCTGATCGGTCTGATGCTGAACTTCCAGCCGCTGGTGCTGTTCGGCATCGCGCTCTTCAGCCTCGTGACGGTGTTTCAGCTGATCACACTGCCGGTCGAATTCGACGCCTCCAACCGGGCGCTGAAGATCATCGACGAGCGCGGCATGCTCACGAGAGAGGAATTCGCCGGAGCAAAACAGGTGCTCTCGGCGGCGGCACTCACCTATGTCGCGGCGCTCCTTGTGAGTCTTGCGCAGCTGCTGCGTCTGCTGATTCTCTTCGGACGCCGGAGAGACTGATTGAAAATTCATATCCGAATCGGTCATCGCTAATGCGGTGGCCGATTTTTCTTGACATTACACAGCATGCATTGTATACTCAATACAACAAGTCATACTTTTCATACTTTTAGGAGTGATTATTATGAAGAAACCAAAGGGCAAATATGCCTGGAGCGTCACCGTCGGAACCAAAGGACAGATCGTATTGCCGAAGGAAGCGCGGGATCTGTTTGACATTCAGCCCGGCGATTCTCTGATCCTGCTGGCAGACACGAAACGCGGGATCGCGATTCCGCCGAAATCGACCTTTGAAGCATTTTCGGAAAGAATCTTTAATTCGAAAGACGGAGAGGAGTATTGACATGCCCGTTCTCGAAGTGCAGGGGCTGTGCAAAACCTATCCGAAATTCCGGCTAGAGGATGTGAGCTTCCAACTGGAAAAAGGGCGGATCATGGGGCTGATCGGCCGCAACGGCGCAGGAAAAACCACCACGCTCAAGTCCCTGCTGAATCTTGTCCATCCGGATTGCGGAACGAGATTGTTTTTCGGTCTGGATCTGAAAAACCACGAGCAGGAGATCAAATGCCGCATCGGCTATGCAGGAGGCGCTGTGGATTACTATCGCAGAAAAAAGATTCGTATGCTTGCAGACGTCACGAAGCAGTTTTATCCGAACTGGGATGAATCTGCATACAGAAAATACATGGACATCTTTTCTCTCGATGAAGAGAAAACACCGGGCGAGCTATCGGAAGGAATGCGCGTGAAATTGAATCTCACGCTGGCACTCAGTCATCACGCGGAACTCTTGATTTTGGACGAACCGACCAGCGGACTGGACCCGGTTTCCCGTGCGGAGTTGCTGGATGTCTTTACCGTTCTGCGCGATCAGGGTACGGCGATTCTCTTTTCCACGCACATTACAACGGATTTGGAAGCGTGCGCGGACGATGTGACGTATCTTGCCGCCGGAAAAATGATTGCCTCGGAGCCGATGGAAGCGTTTTTGAAGCGCGGACCGTCTCTGCAGGAGATCATGGTGCAGTATGAAAAGGAGGATCTGCGTGAAAAGCTTGCTGAATAAGGACATTCGTCTCTGGGCATCCCCTCTTGCATGGCTGTTTCTGCTCGCCGCAGGAATGACGATGCTGCCGGGCTATCCGATTCTGGTGGGCAGCTTTTTCGTCTGCTTCGGCGTCTTTCAGTCCTTTCAGTCTGGACGAGAGAACAACGACATACTCTATTCCGCTCTCCTTCCCATCCGCAAAACGGACGTGGTAAGATCGAAATATCGCTTCACCGTCCTGATCCAGATGATCGGCTTTGCCGTCATGACCGCGCTGACCGTCCTGCGCATGACCTTCATGGCAGACTCCGCAGTCTATCAAGCGAATGCATTGATGAACGCAACGCCGTATTATCTTGGGTTTGTGCTTCTTGTCTTTACTGCGTTCAACGTGTTCTTTATTGGAGGCTTTTTCAAGACCGCTTATCAAATCGGCATCCCGTTTCTGATCTACGGTATTGCAACGTTTCTGATCATCGCAGTCGGTGAAGTGCTGCACCACCTTCCCGGTCTCTCCTATCTGCACGCGCAGGGCGGAGAAAAGGTCGGCTTGCAGCTTTGCTTTCTTGCTGCCTGCACGGTTCTTTATGTGCTCGAAACGCTGCTGTCATGCCGCGCGAGCATGCGAAGATTTGAACGAATCGACCTTTAAGAATCAACACAGCCGCCAGTTGTCTGGCGGCTGTGTTTTATCTTCATCAAATCTTAATCCTTTTCCGAATTGTGACTTAAGAATCTTTCGGTTAAACTGGTATCACAAACCGAAACGCGTGGTTGTCAATACCGGCGCTTTCGATTATGATGTGTAGAGAGGAGTGAGCACTCATGTATAACATTCTAATCTGCGACGATGAAAAAGACATCGTTGCGGCGTTAAAGATTTACCTCTCGGGCAGTGAGTACCATGTGCTGGAAGCTTACGACGGTCAGTCTGCCCTGAACCTGCTGGAAAAGGAAGATGTTCAGCTCGTGCTGCTTGACATTATGATGCCCGGCATGGATGGGATCGAAACACTGACGCGGCTTCGCAAAACAAGCAACGTTCCCGTCATTCTGCTCACAGCAAAGAGCGAGGACACGGATAAGATCCTCGGTCTCGACGTCGGCGCAGACGATTATATCACGAAGCCCTTCAACCCTGTGGAGGTCATGGCGCGGATCAAAAGCCAGCTGCGGCGATATCTGCAGCTCGGCGGCGGCAGCGTTAAACCGAAAGCCATGCGCATTGGCGGTGTAGAGATGGACGATCAGGCAAAAACCGTGACCGTTGACGGCGCTCCGGTTGCGCTAACGCCGCGAGAATATGACATTCTGCGTCTGCTCATGATGCACCCGGACACCGTCTACTCCCCTTCGGAGATCTACCGTGTTGTCTGGGAGGAACTGCCGCTGAACGCGGACAACGCCGTGGCTGTGCACATCCGGCATATCCGGGAGAAAATTGAGATCAATCCGTCGGAGCCGCGCTATCTGCAGGTGGTCTGGGGCAAAGGGTACAAGATGGTACGCCAGAAAGGAGATCAGCCATGAGACCTTGGATGACAAAATTCTGGGTGCGGCTCGTTGCCGTGATTGTTTTCATCGTGATGGCTCTGACGACCATCCTGTCCGCGCTCGGGATCTTTGCTTGTGTCGAGACCCGTGTTTATGCCGACTGCGGCGCGCAGCTTCGGCAGGACGCGCTTGATTCTCTCGCACGCCGAATGGATGATACCGTTTCGGAATATTATCGTGCTTTCCGTGACAATGAAGACACTCAATCCGTGAAGGAATACTGGGAGCCATATTTCTCCAAAGAGCGAAGTAATTTCTTCTTCCGCATCAAGGACGCGAGCGGAGCCGTTCTTCTGCAAAGCTATTCCGCTCCGTCTCAGTATCACAGCAGCGGATACTTTGAAGAAGCGGCCGAGATCTTCACGACGGAGCAAAGCTTTGATTCGGCGGCAAAACGACAAGCTTGGCTTGAAGACTTTGCAAAAAAATATCAAATCTGGTCCGATAATCAATGGGAAGACTTTGACGAAGATGGTTCAACTGCAAGCTATCATATTGTAGTTGATTATTCCAAGCCTTCTGAATTGACCATTGAGCGATTTATTGCAAAGGATTTCACTGCAAAGGATGAAATCTCGTTTGTGATGGGCTGGGTGGATCGCGTGATCAACATGAGAAACGCGCTTCCCTGGATCTGCGGCATTTCCGCTTTGCTGGCGTTGGCGGCGCTGGTGTTTCTGATCGTGATCGCCGGACGGAGAAATGCAGACGGATCGGTTCGCCTGACCTGGTTTGACCGCATCCCGCTGGATCTGCTGCTGGTTATCTACATTTCCTTGCTAGGCGTAAATTTTGCGATCGCAGACGAATTGTTTGATCGAATGCTGCTATTCGCCGCAATCATCTCCGTTCCTATTTGGATTGCGCTCGGCGTGGCGTTTCTCATGAGCGTTGCCGCCCGCTGCAGGGCAGGAACAATTTGGAAGAACAATCTCACCTATCACGTCTGCCGCTGGCTCTGGCGGTTCTGCAAATGGTTTTGGGGCGCGCTGAAGACACTGGTCAAGAATATACCGATCTTCTGGAAAACGTTGCTGATTTGGGCTGGTGTCTCGCTCATAGAGTTATTGGCGCTTGCATCATGGGGCAGAGACGATATGCTGCTCTTCTTCTGGTTTCTGGAAAAGCTCATTCTGACGCCCCTGATTCTCTTCGGCGTGATCGGTATGCAGCGGCTGCGCCGCGGCGCCAAGTCTATTCGCGGCGGAGATTTGAACAGCAAGATTGATTTCAAATATCTATACGGACCGTTCCGAGAGCACGCAGAAGACTTAAATGCCATCACGGACGGACTTCAAGCCGCAGTGGAAGACCGTGTAAAAAGCGAGCGCATGAAAGCGGAGTTGATTACGAACGTTTCCCACGATATCAAGACGCCGCTGACCAGCATTGTGAACTATGTCGATTTGCTGAGCAAGGAAGAATTGCAGAACGAGCGCGCAGAGGAATACGTCTCCGTGCTCTCCCGCCAGGCGCAGCGCTTGAAAAAGCTCACGGAGGATCTGGTGGAGGCCTCCAAGGCGTCCACCGGCAACATTGCCGTCCACAGAGAGCCGGTGGATCTCAACGTGCTGCTCAGTCAGGCAGCCGGAGAGTTCTCCGATCGGCTGGCAAAGAACAGCCTGGAACCGGTGCTTACGACCGCGCCGGAACAGCCAAAGGCAATGGCTGACGGACAGCTTCTATGGCGTGTTTTTTCCAATTTGCTGACGAACATAGTGAAATACGCCATGCCGGGTACGCGGGTCTATCTCACCACCGCAGTACAGGATGATCACGTGCAGATTACATTCCGCAACATTTCCAAAGCGCCGCTGAGCATGTCGGGCACGGAGCTGACCGAGCGCTTCGTTCGCGGCGACCGTTCCAGAACAGACGGTGAAGGCAGCGGTCTCGGTCTCAGCATCGCACGCAGTCTTGTGGAACTGCAGGGCGGACAATTTGATGTGATCACTGATGGAGATCTATTCAAGGCTGTCATCACTTTCCCCATATTGTAAAGAAACGGATCAGATCCTTCGATCTGATCCGTTTTATTCTGTTTCAACCGGAATCTCAATGATATTCAGCCCTCTGCGCATGGCATACACCATCGTGTTCATCGTCCCTCCGGGTTCTCCGTTATAGGCCGCAATGAGGATCCGGGACTGATCGACCATATATCGGTTTCGACGCATCATGCATCCGCCGGAATAAGCTTGCTGCACAACTGTCTTGCAGTCACACTGTTCCAACAGAGAAAAATATCGTTCTCGCAGTCCGCCGCGCCAATGCTCCGCCTGTCCGGCATAAGGGATGGCAGCCTCCACCGTCACGTCCGGATGATTGGCACGAAATTGAAGCACAGCCTCTAGAAAAAAAAGGTCGCAGCCATTTGCCATACCGCAAATATAATGACGAATCCCATCGGAGTAGACCGCCTCGACCACATCATAAATTCGCCGCTTCAGGCGCAGGCAGCGCGCATCCGTTTCATCCCCGTGCCAGGGCAGTTTGGACTCTCTGTGGCCGGTAAAGCAGCAGGTATGAATCATAGCATCAGACATAAACAGCCTCCTCTCCGAACAAGATTATTTTAGCCTTCCTGAAGAAAACTGTCAAACCAAAATAGAGGTTGACGGGGCCGAAGTTTTCACGTATTATAAAATATAATAAACTTGATTAGAATGATTGAGAAATAAAGGAAGATAAAGAAAAGGAGGCTCCTATGGAACTTCGGATCTTAAACACTTTTTTGAAGGTCGCGCAGCTGCAGAGCTTTTCCAAAGCGGCGGACTCGCTTGGTTATTCGCAGTCAGCCATCACTGTCCAGGTGCAGCAGCTTGAAAACGAGCTTGGAGTACGTCTGTTCGACCGCATCGGCAAAAATGTTACCATCACGCATTACGGACAGAGCTTCATTCCCTATGCGCGCGATGTCATTTCTTCCGCAACAAAAGCAGCACATTTTGCCGTGGATGATCACGATCTCACCGGCACGCTCCGAATTGGTTCCATTGAATCCATCATCACGACCAGTTTCAGCGAAATTTTGCCGTTATTCCATCAGCGCTGCCCGCATGTGACAACCACGATTTATTCCGGCGGAACTCAGGAGCTGCTGGAAATGCTGCATCACAACGAGCTTGATTTGATCTACACGCTGGATGAGCCCGGATATGATCCGCAGCTTGTGAAGCTCTTTGAACAGCCGGAGAAGGTTGTTGTTATGGCCGGCGGACAGCATCCGCTATCCAAAACGGAGCATTTGACGCTGAAAGACATCATTCACGAAGACTTCATTCTCATGCCGAAAACAAGCAACTACCGCCATTTATTCGATGCTGAACTCGCGCGTCAAAAGCTGGAGGTGCATCCGTTCCTCGAGCTTGACGGTACCGACATGGCCATTCGTCTGCTGGAAAGCAATCCGTATCTGACGGTACTTCCCCGCTATGCGGCAGAAAAGCAGGTGGAGAACGGAAGCATCGTGGTGCTGCCGGTGGAAGATTGCAGTATGGAACAGTATCGTCAGCTGGTTCATCATAAGGATAAAGTGATTACACCGCAGATCCGTGCCATTGCGGAAGTCATTGCAGCAAACGCCGGTGTGGATCTTTCAACGCCGGAAAACTGAGATATGAAAAGCAGGAGCGCACCAAATGCTCCTGCTTTTCTTATTTCATTGATACCCGTCGAGCCCTCGCACCGAAACTTCACCGGAGTTCAACTCTTCTTCCGTACCGTCTTCATATCGAACGCGAAGCGCAAAATCATCCGTAATTTCGATTGCGTATGCGTTTCGAGCGGCGTCGGCCCGCAGAACCCGAATGTCCTTTTGAACAGTTGTACACCTTTCCCGATAGGCTGCGAGGTAGGAACGTGAATCCGCAGCCCATGCAGCTGCCATACGATCCATCGCCAATATCAGCTCCGCCGCAAGTCTGGCGCGATCTGCACGAACACCGGTTTCACTGTAAATAGAACCTGCAACCGGACGTATTTCCTCCGGAAAGTCTTCCGGAGAATAATTGACATTGATTCCGATCCCGATGACAACGGAATCGGCGAGGCCGGTCTCCCCTTCCAGAGTGATCTCGGTCAGGATTCCGCAGAGCTTGCGCCCGTGCAAAACGACATCATTGGTCCACTTGATTTCGGTCTCCACCCCGCACGCTCGGGAAACGGCCTCGCACACCGCAACGGCAGCGTGCGCAGTGAGCGTCATGGTTCGCTGCGGAATGCAATGCGGCCGAAGCAGCATAGAAAGATAAATCCCGCAGTCCGCAGCCGAAAAAAAACTGCGGCCGGATCTTCCTCTGCCTGCAGTCTGCTCATTGGCTACGGCACAGAGACCATTTGGGGCGCCGTTTGCCGCCTCGCGTTTCAGATAGGAATTGGTGGAATCGATCTGGTCAAAACAACGTACGAGTGCCTGACGCTCTGCCGGCAAAAATGCAAACAGATCTCCCGCAGTAAGCTTATCCGCACTCTTGCGCAGACGATAGCCGCGATTGGTGGCGGAATCAATTACATAGCCTTCTTCCCGCAGCGTCTTTACTGCGTTGGAAACTGCCATACGTGTGACACTCAACCGACGGCTGATTTCTTCGCCGGAGAGATCACCAGTCTGCTGTCTTAATATACTCAGCACTTCGTCACGCAGCATTTTTTCGCCTCCGAAGAAGAAAAGGATGACTGCAATATAACACATATCGATTCTTCGCGCAATGAAAAAAGGAGCCTGTATCAAGGCTCCTTTTCCATTACGAGTACATATGATTGACGTTCATATAATCGTAGATCATTTTACCGTGTTCCTGTTCCTCTGACTGGATATGGTTCAGAATCTTGCGTGTGTTCTCATCCCGAAATTCAAAAACACACGTATCATACAGGGACGACGCATGTTTTTCTGTCGAAAGCGCGTCTGTACACAAATAGCAGTCATTCTGCTTGTCAGGCGTATCTGTCAGGCCGTAGGTTTCCGAAAATGTCGGCAATGATTCGCCTCCGCCCTGAGAAGGCTGCGGGACGGATCCATTTTCGATCTGCGTGAGCGTGCTCAGATGGTTTTGCTCGATTTGAGCAATTCGGCTGAACAGGCCTTTGAGCTGACCGTCCACAGCGCAATCTGCACTTTTGTTGTACTTTTCGATGCAGAGCTGCTCCTGACCTTTCAGTTCTTTCAGGAGCTGCGCTTCTTTTTGATTCAACTGTGTGTTCATCTTATCACCTCACTCTAAAGATAACCAAAAAAAGCAAAAAGAATTCTGATTCAGCGGACTTTTTCAAGATCATCTTATCCCGCTTTTCGGTTGACCTTTGCAGCAGAATGATGTAAGATAAATTGTTAGCTTTACTCAGCTAGGAATCCTGATTTGAGGTCTCTATATGAACTCTTCTGATGATCGATTCAATCCCAACTCCAAGCGAGCTTCCTGGTGGCTTTCGGTTCTGCTTCCAGCGCAGCCCGTGCTGGATGTTTTGTCCTATTGGATGGGAAAAACCGCACACGGGGAGTGGGTTTCTCTCGGATTGCGAATGCTTCTGTTGGCTGTATCTTTGATACTTGCCTACATCGTTTCGAATCAAAAAAGATTCTACTGGCTTACGTTTATCGTATTATCGGCCTTCTGGCTTGCACATGTTGGTTCCTGCCTGCGAGTCGGATACGAATCACCGATTGAAGATTTTGTAAATTACGCGCGCGTTGCACAAATCCCGCTGCTCACAATCTGCATGATCACGCTTCTGCGTCAAGCAAAAGCTCCGGCGCAGCTTATCGAGCGTCTGCTCGCCGTCACCCTGTATTTCATTTTTACGATCACGGTTATTGCCGTTCTGACCGGAACGGTTGTTTATTCCTATGATAAGTGGAATGTAGGATATTCCGGTTGGTTTGCACTTCCGAACTCGCAAAGCGCTGTCTATGGTGTATTGACTGTCTTTACCGTATTTGCTGCGCTGGAACGCAAAGACTGGGCTCGTGCCGGCGCACGCTGTCTTGCCGGTTTTCTGCTTCTGTTCTTCCTCGGAACGAGGTTGGCCTATGCAGAAATTTTCCTGATTGCATTCGCCGCTTTGGCCGGCATGATGCTTACGCACAGGTTCGAAATCCGTGCAGCCGGAATCATTTTGCTGCTCGCAGTATTATGCGCAGCCTTTTACCCCAATAGCCCTATGGCGGTCAATCGCAGGCTTTATCAGGAGAGCGTTGCTGAACAGCAGCAGACTGCGGACGATGACAACCTTTCTTTGGAAACGCTGTATGAAAAATACATGTCTGCCATGGTAGACCGATTTGGAATGGATGCGGTCGAGGAGGTCTATCACCAGTCGAGAGACGTATCCGTCATCGGCGATGTGCGGCTTTATAAAATCAACTACTGCAGAATGGTCATGGCAGAGCTTCCCATAACGAGCAAGCTGTTCGGCTTTGAATTGGCAAAAACCTGGCATCAGAATTCCGTCTTTGACGTAGAAAACGATTATCATGGAATCTATTTTCTCTATGGCGCAGTCGGCCTGACGCTGCTGATTGGGTTTTTGATGTTCTTTGCCGTCAAAGCAGTTTTGGGGTTCATACATTCTGTGTCTGATCATGACAAGATGTGGACGCTGTCCGCTTCCCTTTCAGCCGCTGTTTTGATTGGAAATGCCGCCTTCTCTGCAAGCGTACTTCGTCGTCCGAATGCATCCTTTTATTTATCGCTGACGCTGGCTGTCATTTGGCTGCTGGAGAGGAAGACGGAAAGGAGGTCCGCATGAGCAATCGAAACCGCACGCTGCGGGATATCGGTCTGGTTTTGGGCGTGACACTCCTGACCAAAGTTCTCGGCGTAGCCAGAGAAGCCCTGCAGGCACGCGCATTTGGAACGGAGCTTGCATTTGATCTCTATTCCATCTCCTACAATCACACCATCTATATTTTTACAACTGTTGCGTATGCACTTTGCGTCGCCGCAGTACCGATCATTGCGAAACGTCTGGCAGAGAGCAAAGAATCTGCCTATCGTACCGCAGGGAATCTGATCACAGTGTCAGTAACCGCAAGTCTGCTTCTGACAGCGATTTTGATACTGCTTGTTAGGCTTGCTCCTGTTGGCCAATGGCTTGGCGTCGCCGATCAAAACGTCAATACACTGCGCAGCTATTTGACGATATGTCTCTCCACCCTGCCGCTGATCGTGCTCATTTATCTGCTGGTGGCTGTGTTCCAGTCCATGGATCATTATACGCTGCAGGGCAGTCTTTCTCTGCCTTATAACATTCTTCTGATCGTCTTTTTGGCGCTCTTTGCAAGCAAGGAGCGAATGGGAGAATATGTTGCCGTTTTGTGCTTTGCGTGGATTATGCAGCTTGCCATGACCGTTCCAAGCGCAGTCAGGGAGAAGTTTCGTTATTATCCGTCGTTCGACCTGAAAAGCGATGACTTGAAGTTCTTTTTCCGAACCACAGTCGTCACCGTCTTTACGACCAGCATTTTTCTCTGGTGCTATCTTGCCGACTCTGCAACCGTGACGCGGTTTGGTGAAGGCGCAGCCAGTGCCGTTTATTTCGCTGATAAGCTTTTCACACCGGTCGCAACCACACTCATTTACAGCATCAGCGTGGTACTTTTCCCGAAATATAACCACGAATACGCCAGGAGCGGAGAAGATGAATATAAGCGTTATGTCGGACAGACGGTGGAGCATACTCTGTTTGTAATTCTCCCGTTTTCCGCCATGTTCTGCGTGTTTGCGGTTCCGGTCGTCCATGTGCTTTATGAAAGCGGCAACTTTGGCGAGACGTCCACACGCATGACCAGCAATGTCTTTGCCATGTATGCTCTCGGCATGTCTGGATTTTGCGTGCTGGATCTGGTCAACAAGGCATTTTACACCATGCGAAAAACCCTTCTTCCGCTGCTGATTAACGCGGTTGTGCTGGCGCTGGATCTGATTCTGAATGCCGTGGTTCGCAGCTCGCAAAGCGAACTGCAGGTTGCCCTGGTGACGTCAGCTGCGCTCTCCGTAGGAGGATTCCTTGCATTGATTGCATTTTTCCGCTCTGCCGCCGGCGGGCTCCACGGAAATCGAATCATCAAAAACCTGATTTCAGCCGCAGTCATGTCCGCGGCTCTCTATCTGCTTTCACAGCTATTGTATCATCCGGAAGGAAGCAAACTGATGGTCTTGCTGATCCATCTTGCGCTCGGTATCCTTGGCCTGGCAATCTATGCCGCAGCATGCTGGATCCTTGGCGAAAGAGAAGCGTTGGGGCTCATTGCAAATCGATTCAGAAAACGGAACGTATAGCATGAAACAACATCGAACAAAGCAAAATAGAATCTTTATGTTCCTGGCGCTGCTGCTTGCCCTTGCTGCATTGTGTCAGCTTCAGGCTCGTATTCATCTGGAAGCCAGCGATAAAGCCATCGCTGTCATCATGCTGCAGGAAGACATTGCGGAGCTGTCTGATGCCTGCGGAGAAGAGCTGTCATCCTGGTATCAAACGCTCGCGGAATCCGGGCTTTCCGCAGTCGTTGTCTCAGAAGCGCAAATCGATTCCGAAGAAGTCATTCAGCCGATTGTGCGGTCGGGACTTGAAATCGCACAAATGGGCGGTGAAAGCGCTCCAGGCCTGTATTTGGCGCCTTTGGAATATGACATAGAGGCCGATCCGATTAAAACCTCAAACGAGGAAATCGCATCGTCACAGTCCGGACGAATCTGGACGCTTGTAGAGAACAACGCGCAGACCAGCTGTGTATTGCCGGATAGTTACAGCATCAGCGATTCGGAAGGGCCTTGGGCAAAAGGTTTTTATCTGCGGCAAAACGAGCGCTCGCGAGAAGCTGCACTTACGCTCGGAGATGCGGAAGAGGTCGGCGATATGCTGTTTCGAGCTGTTGCAGATCGCGGTGCGCAGGTGCTTTGGATCACTCCTCTTGCGGACGAGGACGGTCTCAACACCGATATTCAGACATACGCTTCTCTTCTTGGCAGATTGCAAGCCAGAATTGAACGGTGTGGCTGTCATTTTGGGATTCCGCAGGGGCTGGAACCGCTGCGTCTCTCCCTTCCCGTTTTGATTCTATGCGGCTTCGGCATCTTTTCTGCCGCCATATTACTGCTTTGCCTGCTGTTCCCGATTGGAAATCGTGCGTCCTGGATTCTTTTTGCGCTCTGTGTGCTGGAATGCGTTGGAATGAGCGTCATAAAACCGCAGCTGCAGGCAATCTTACTTGCATTCGGTGCATCCATTGTCTTTCCGGCTCTGTCCGTCTTTTATCTTGGAACCCGCCTTTCCCATGTTGAGCAAGATTCGTCCATTTCAATCAGCGATTATTTAAAATGCGTGTCAGTCGGGGCGCTGATAACCGTGCTCGGAGGAATATATATCGGCGCCGTGCTCGGCAGCTGGCAGTATATTCTTGTACTGCAGGTCTTTCGTGGAGTGAAGCTCAGTCAATTTTCGGTGTATCTCTTCTCGATCATTCTGCTTGGCGTTATGATTCTGAACCTTCAAAAAGGCAGCATAAAGTCCGCACTTCCGGCTTTTGACCGCAAGCTGTTGGTGCGCGTTATCAGCGTTATGGTGATTCTTGTCGGCGCAGGCATGATTTATCTGATGCGCAGCGGTGACGGAATGCTTGGCGTTTCATCCCTGGAAAACCGGTTTCGTGCAGCACTGGAGAATGTAATCCTGTACCGCCCGCGTACCAAGGAAATGCTGATTGCCTGGCCTGCCATCGCACTCGCATTTTGCTTTGCCGCGCGAAAAAGTCGTCTGTTTGCATGGCTGTTCGGCGCATTGGGCGGGATCGGCTTCGCTTCCATCGCAAATACATTCTGCCATATACGCGCGCATTTTTTGATTTCACTTGCAAGAACAGCGCTTGGCCTTATCATCGGCCTTGCGTTTGGAACGCTTTTGTTCTTCCTTTTCCGCCCCAGCAAGGAGTAATTAGTTTATGGATTCTAATAAAAACATCAAGGTACAGGAGGCATTGCCGAAAATTGTCTTCCTGCTGATTGTTCTGCAGCCTCTTCTGGACATTCTTTCTTTCTGGACAAACCGTCTGGAAATGGGCAATACACTGACGCTAGCACTTCGCTTTCTGATGCTCGTTGGTTTCGGACTGTTCGGTTTCTCTCTCTCTCGACGCAAACGAGCCTATTGGATTCTGGCCGCAGTCTATCTGATTTTGCTGATCGGACACATCTATGCCTGCCTGCAGCGCGGTTACCGAAATCCCGTTTATGATCTGACCAACTTTGTCCGCGTTGCACAAATGCCGCTTTTTGCCTTTTGCCTGATTACTTGCCTGCGCAGAAACCGACGCTGTTATCGAGCGATCGAAAAAGGATTAACTGCAAACTTCTGGATCATAACGATCGCACTGCTGATCAGTGTGATTACGAAAACAGCGGATCCCACTTACGAGGAGAGCGGCTACGGACTTGTCGGATGGTTTACATTCGGCAATTCACAAAGTGCCATTCTGAGCTTTCTGGTTCCCATCGCCGTAACGCTGGCATATCGAGAGAGAAATCTTCCGATTTTTATTCTCACGACAGCTGCCGGATTTGGACAGCTGTATTTGTTGGGAACACGGCTTGCTTTTCTCTCCATCTTTGTCACTGCCGTCGGTTTGGTGATTGTTGCGCTTATGACGAAATCTTTTGAGAAAAGATATGTTTTGGTGCTGATCGTCGCCTGCGCGCTTTGTGCCGGAACGGTTAAAATGTCTCCCATGTACCTCAATCAGCATCAATACGAGGAGGCCATGGCAAGCAAACAGAGTGACGCCGAGGCGATGATCAACAAAAAATCAAACCAGTCTCCGGAGCAAAAGCTGAGAGGACTCCAATTTGTATATCACTTCTACTCCCCCAGAATGTGCATGCGCTTCGGCACCGATCGTGTTATGGATAAATATGACCAGACGTCTCTTGTCTCCGAAATCACTGCAACGCGGCACCAGAAAATCATGTTTTGCAAGCTGCTGATGGACGAACACCCTGCTGCATCTAAGATCTTCGGAATGGAATTGGGCAGAATGCAGTTTCATAATTATATCTATGATGTTGAAAATGACTTCCACGGCGTTTTCTTTTTGTTCGGAGCCGCCGGTCTGGTCCTGATGGCGCTGTTTATCGGGTTTTTTCTCTATCTGATAATCAAAGCATTGCTGACAGACTTCAGGAAATACTTCACAATTGAAGCAGGAGCTTTCGGCATTGCGCTTTGTCTGACACTGGTCAATGCCTATGCAACCGCCGGTGTTCTGCGGCGTCCAAACGCTTCATTTTATATGTCGCTTCTGCTTGCGGTGATCTATTATCTTGTAATTCTTCGTGTTTATCCCCCAAAACAGCTGAGAGAAAAGGAGCCTCAGGCATGAAATTCAGCATTGTCATCCCCGTCTATAACGCAGCCGACGATCTTCCGAACTGTCTGCAGTCAGTTTTTCGTCAGTCACTGCAGGACTGGGAAATCCTTCTCTGCGACGATGGTTCAACAGATGGGGTAACAGGAGCGCTTTGTGATTCCTATTCGGAGCAAAACCCTGAAAAAATACGCGTAATACACCGTAAAAACGGCGGACCCGGCGCCGCAAGAAATACAGGCGTCGACGCAGCAAGAGGAGAATATATCTGTTTTCTGGACAGCGACGATCATCTTGCCCCGGACGCACTGAAAAAGCTGTCGCAGAGAATTACGGAGACGCACGCGGATCTGATCGAGCTTGGTTTTTATACAGAGCGGGATGGCGTCACGACGGAAGCATTCCCTCCTGCCGCGCCTGCAGACAAAACTGTTACGCTCGCAGAAATGCCGACTCTGATGTTCTCCGCTGCAAGCCCTTGGCGCAGAATTTATCGCCGCGAATTCTTTATGAACGCCGGCGTCCGATTTCCGGAAGGCGTTCTGATTGCAGAAGACCTGCGTCTGACGCTGCGGCTCCTTCCATTGGCCGAATCCATCACTGCAGTTCCGGATTGCCTTTACTATTACGCGGATCGTCCAGGCTCCATTTCCAGACAGGGAGACCCTTCCAGAAATCGTCAATTGATCTGCGCCATAGATGACATCACTGAGTGGTATCAGTCACAGGGTTTTTATTCGCAGTATCAATCAGAGCTGACGCGTCTGGCTGTGGAGCACCTGATGCTGGCCTGCTCAGTGCGCGTACTGCGCGCCGATCCGGACAGTCCGCTTCTTGAGGAAATAAAAGACTACATGGAGTCCCATTTCCCCGGATATGCAGAGAATCCGTATGTGCTGCAGCTCTCCATAGCACAGAAGCTTGCACTCCGCCTCCTTCAAGGCCGTCGTTATCGCACGGTGAAAGCGCTCTTTTCCCTGAAGGACAGACTATCCTGAAAGGCAGTATTATGTCCAGAACCTACAACTCATTGAAAAACATCCGGTACGCTGCTCTGTTTAAGGTAGCAGTCGTTCTGATCAATTTTCTTGCCAGAAGAGTCTTTATACACGTTCTTTCCGACGCATATCTCGGGTTGAACGGAACGTTTACAAACATTCTTTCCATGCTCTCTCTGGCTGAGCTCGGCGTCGGAACCGCGATCACATACAGCATGTACAAACCATTGGCAGACGGCGATGAAAAGCAGCTGCTTGGGCTCATGGATCTTTATCGCCGGTTCTACTGGGTCATTGGAATTGTCATCGCCGTTCTGGGCGCTTGTCTCACGCCGTTTTTGCCAAAGCTGATTCACGACGTCAATGTGCTGAATGTGCCGCACATCCAGCTGATCTATCTGCTTTTTGTATTTGACTCCGCGCTTTCATATTTCTTCGTTTATAAGCAATCCATCATTACGGCAGACCAAAAGCAATATATCGTCACAACCTATCAAAACGGAATTCTCATTCTTTCCGTTGCGCTTCAAACGCTTTTTTTGCTGATCACAAAGAATTACTTTGTGTATCTCGGCATCAAAATTGTCGGCACGTTCCTGACAAATCTTCTGCTGGCAAGAAAGGCCAATCAGCTTTACCCGTTTCTCCGGCAACGCCAAAAACCCGCGCTTTCCGCAGAAACACGCACCGAAATTTCAAAAAACGTTCGTGCAACCTTAATGCACAAGCTCGGCTCTGTTGTTGTCTTCGAAACCGACAACTTTCTGATCATGTTTTTCATCGGCGCCATTGCCGTGGGCTTTTACTCCAACTATCTCATGATCACGCAGGGCCTCATGACGGTGTATACTCTGATTTATCGATCCATGACTGCCAGTGTGGGAAATCTTTGTGCGCAGGAAGATAAGTCGCATGCGCGCGAGGTATTCTGGAAGCTCGACTTTTTGACGCATTGGCTGTTCGGGTTTTCAGCGATCTGCCTGCTTGTGCTGCTGAACCACTTTATTGGCTCTGTCTGGCTGACAAGCAACTATTTGTTCGACTTCCCAATTGTTTTGATCATTGTGATCAACTTCTACATTACCGGCATGCGGCAGGGTGTTCTCACCTTCCGCGATGCGATGGGACTTTACTGGTACGACCGACACAAGCCGATTGCAGAATCTCTGATCAATCTCGGCGTCTCGATCGCACTTGTGAAGCCTCTCGGAATCACCGGTATTTTCATTGGTACATTCGTCAGCAGCGTCACAACATGCTTCTGGATTGAACCGTATATTCTTTACAAACACGGATTCCGCGCATCGGTAAAAGCATACTTTATTCGATACGGAATTCACACACTCATTACGGTCGTGATCGGTTTTATCACTTGGAATATTTGTACTCTTCTCCCGAGCGCCGGTCTTCTCCCGTTTATCGAAAAGCTGCTTGTTTGTTTAATCATCCCCAATCTCGGTTATTGGATCATATATGGCAGAACAGAAGAGTATCACTATTTGCTTGACTTGATAACAGCAAGACTCAAACGATTTTTGAAAAGAGCCTGATAGATATCCTCCGTTCATGCGAACGGAGGATAATATTTTATTCCGGCGCATAGACTCCTGCAGAAGAACGGAGGGGGTGCGTGACATTTCAAGAAGACACAGACTGCTCCTGAATGCCGGAATCCTGACCATCTCAGCATTCCTCTCCAGATTTATTACAATGGCATTTCAGGCGTGGATTGCCTCACGAATCGGAGCGTCCGGCATCGGGCTATTTCAGTTGACAGGGTCCGTCACCGCCTTATTTTCGGTGATTTCCATTTCCGGCATTCGTTTTACCGCCTCCAGACTGGTTGCAGAGGAAAATGCAAAACAGCACAGCATCTCCTCAGTAATGCGGCGCTGCGCAGTCTATGCAGCAGTATTTGGTCTATGTTCAGGGGCAGCGTTATATTTGAATGCTGAAGCGCTCGGCTTTCTTTGGATTGGGGACGCCCGAACGGTGCTCTCTCTCAAAATCGCAGCCGCAGCCATGCCTTTCATTGCATTTTCGGCAGTATTCTCAGGATATCTTGCGGCAAGTGAGCGAGCATGGAAATTAGCACTGATTGCAGCAGCAGAACAGCTGTGTACGATTGCTTGTACTGTGCTTGCCCTACGTCATTGTAATCCGAATGATCTGGAGCAAGTCTGCGCATCCATCACTGGCAGCAGCACCCTATCTGCCGCCTTTTCACTTTTTATAACCATTCCGCTGTATCATACAGACCACAAACAATTCACCGGAAATGGCAGGTCGCCTCATCTGACACAAAAAATGCTGGGAATTGCGATTCCGCTTGCAGTTTCTTCGCATGTCAGAACCGGACTTGGGACCATAGAGCATCTGGTGATTCCTCGCGCACTGGAGTTATCCGGATTGAGTGCGCAGGAGGCGTTATCCGGTTACGGGATCGTACACGGAATGTCACTTCCGGCTGTTCTCTTTCCTGCCTGCGCATTGGTTGCCATAGCAGAACTCAGCGTACCGGTTCTGACAGAAGCGCAAACGCTCGGAAATACCAAAGGCATACAGCAAATCATAAAAAAGATTCGTTCTTTCACGCTGGTATATGCAGCGGTCAGCGCTTGCATAATCACGGCATTCTCACAAACCATTGCGGGCAAAATCTATCACACACCGGAAGCGTCAGGTTTTATCCGCTTGCTCGCGCCGTTGGTTCCGATTATGAATCTGGATACCGTCACGGATGGCTGCCTGCGCGGGCTGGGACAGCAAAGCCGAGTCATGCAGATCAACATCCTCGACGCAGCACTCGGCGTCATGCTGGTTCAGATTCTGATACCCGAATTCGGCGTTCGAGGATATGTCATGATGGTCTGGATTACGGAGCTCATCAACTGTATACTCAGCACCGCAGCGCTTCAAATGGCAAAAAAAGAATCCCGACAGTCTGTCGGGATTCATAATAGACATTATGCGTTGCTTTGATTATGCGCGGTATTGGCATCCTTTCTGGATTCCTTGAACAAAATCGGTTCCACTCTTTTGTAGAGAAGATATGTCAGTATGCTGACAATCACGCCCTTGAGAAGGTTGAACGGAACAACGGCATACATCACAAGCGTTCCAACGCTCTTGATGCTGCTGTTGACCGCTGTGCCCATTCCGACGATGGCATCAAGGGGCATGCCGAAGAGCGCGGCGAATTTCGGAAGAAGATAATAGGCGTTGAAAGCACTGCCTACAATGGTCATGGTCAGAGTGCCGACAATCATTCCGACAATGGCATTTTTACGAGTCTTATGACGGTGATAAATGATCGCGGCCGGAAGAACAAACGAACAGCCAACCGCAAAGTTCGCAAAATCTCCGACGAAAGCCGTGCTGGTTCCCTTCAGAAGAAGTTTGATGCAAACCTTCAGAAACTCCGTGATGACACCGGCAACCGGCCCGAGATAAAACGCGCTCATGAGAACCGGCAGCTCGCCGAGGTCGATTTTGTAAAAGCTGGGAGCAAAGAACAACGGGATCTCGAGCAGCATCAAAACGCCGCCGAGCGCCGCAAACATCGCCACATAGGCAATGTACCGTGCGCCGGTCACCCTGCGAAAGCTTTTACAGAAATACTTTTCACAGGCTTTGGCAATCAGAGCAAGAGCCGCTGCCACCAGAACGCAGACCAAAATGAACGACAGATTTTCCTTTAACATGGTTTCAGACCTCCTGAAAAATAAAAATTGCGCTCGAAGGAATTGCCTTCAAGCGCAATCACATTTTTCATGGGGGAAATCATGTGGAAGCACATCTTCTCTCATCCAGACTATACTGTCGGTATCGGAATCACACCGATTCGGCCAAAAGGCTCGCGGACTTTACCGCCGGTCGGGAATTGCACCCTGCCCTGAAGACTCTTCATTCGATTGTCTGGAGTCATTATAACACACTATGTTGAGAATGCAAGTACTTTTTCGATTTAACCTGATTTCCATCCAATCTTGTGTTCCGTCTGCTTCCATGCTATACTGACAAAAAGATCAAACCTGAAACGGAGGAACACTCCATGAACCAAAACCTCAAGCGCGGTCTTGTATTGATCATAATTGCGCTTCTCATTTTCGGTGCATTGTACTTCACACAAGGTCAATCATCTGAAACTCCGGTTCCATCCGCTGAGCCGGAAGTCCATGAAACCGACTCACCGGTTTCGACTGATGCAACTGCGATTACAGCGGAACCGAATGTACCGTTGCTGGACGAAGACGGAAGCTACACAACAAAAGAGGACGTTTCTTTGTACCTTCATCTATACGGCCGTCTTCCCTCCAATTTCATTACAAAAAAAGAGGCTCAGGCGCTTGGATGGAGCGGAGGATCACTGGAGCCCTACGCACCCGGAAAGTGCATTGGAGGCTCCCGATTCGGGAATTATGAAGGTTTGCTGCCCGAGGCGCCCGGCAGAACCTACACGGAATGCGACATCAACACGCTCGGAAAAAGCAAACGCGGAGAAGAACGCATTGTCTTTTCCAATGATGGTCTCATTTTCTATACCGGAGATCATTACGAAAGCTTCGAACAGCTTTATGGGGAGGAAACGCCATGAAAGACTGTATAATTCACGGCGATCGCATACACGGATTGGATTCGTTGTACGATCAACTATCCGCAGAATTGGAATTCCCGGAATGGTTTGGACGCAATCTCGATGCGCTTTTTGACTGTCTTACTGATCTGCCGGACAGTCAAATTACCATATATCAATGGAGCAGCCTTGCTGAACGCCTCGGAAAAAAGGCAAATGCGCTGCTGCGCGTTCTGACCGAAGCAGGGTTGGAAAACCAGCACCTCACTGTCAGTATATTGGATGAGGATGCCGATGAAATCTGATGCTGTCATTCGCGGACGCTTTGCTCCCAGCCCGAGCGGAACACTGCATCTCGGGAATCTGCTCTCTTCCCTGCTCGCCTGGCTGGACATACGAAGTCAGGGCGGCAGAATGCTGTTTCGTCTGGAAGATCTTGACCCCGACCGCAGCTATGAAAGCTATGCGAATCAAATGGCAGATGACCTGCTGTGGCTGGGGTTGGATTGGGATGAGGGATGGCAGCCCGGTTCCATGTGCTTCCGTCAGGGCAACAGATCAGACCGATATGAAGAAGCGCTCTCAGCACTTCAAAAACAGGGCCTGGTATACGATTGCTATTGCAGCCGTGCCGAACGGCTGGCAGCCTCAGCGCCGCATCCGGGAGAAACACACGACCAAGGATGCGGATGCAGACTGCTGTCAGAAGCGGATGTCGAAAAGAAACGCCTTTCCGGAAGAAAGCCTGCACAGAAATGTGCTGCAGCTGCGCAAACCGTTCATTGGTTCGATGGTCATTATGGTCAGCAGGATGACATTCTGACACCCGGCAGAGACGATTTCATCATTCGTCGATCCGACGGTGTGTTCGCTTATCAGCTTGCAGTATCCGTTGACGATATGGAAATGGGTGTCACCCGCGTTGTGCGGGCTCAGGATCTCATGGGATCGACTGCGAGGCAGATTTATTTGATTCAGACACTTGGCGGTACAGCGCCGGATTATTGCCACGCACCGCTGCTTGTAGCACCGAACGGGCGGAAGCTCTCCAAACGCGACGGCGATCTGAACATGGACTATTTCCGGACACATTTCACACCAGAGCAATTGACTGGGATTCTGGCAAGAATGGCAGGATTACAGAATTCGGCGCAGCCGATTCAAGCCTCAGAATTGATCGAATCCTTCTCTTGGAAAAAAGTGCCCAGAGAGCATATCACAATTCCAAACGAACTGATATAAAAAGCCCGAGCAGTCAAACGCAGCTGCTCAGGCTTTTTTATTATGTCTGCAGTCGCTGCAGCATCGCATCATGCGCAGCAAGCTCTGCTTTGTCATCGAGCGGCATCAATTCCATTTTGCCTGAAAGAGCCGTCTGCAGAAGATAATCACAAAACGCAGGATTCTTCGGAAGAATCGGGCCGTGGCTGTAGGTACCAAATACATTGTGATATCGGACGCCCTCTCCCCCATCTTCTCCGTTGTTTCCGCCCCCGGAGAGAATTCTGCCAAGCGGCTGTACACCACTGCCAAGATACGTTTTCCCGCTGTGATTTTCAAAGCCGACAACCGTGCTTCCGCCGGATTCCGGCAGGCATTGAAACGCAAAATTGCCGATCATACGCTGCTTTGAGCCGATCGTATAATAATCGATGGCGTTGATAAAATCACATTTGACGCCATCCCATGTCTCATAATAGCTGCCAAGCATCTGATATCCGCCGCAGATAGCAAGAATTGTTTTCCCATCTTCAATGGCTGCTTTCAATTCCCGATCCTTTCCGGAGCGCAGATCGGGAAGCAGCACTTCCTGTTCAAAATCCTGACCGCCGCCGATGAAAATCAGATCACTTTGCGACAGATCCGCCTTTGCTCCGACAGGAACCTCCTGCACTTCTGCTTCGATGCCGCGCCAGGCGAGACGCTGACGCAGGCAGATGATATTCCCGCGATCGCCGTAGAGATTCAGGAGATCGGGATAGAGATGGCAAATGCGAACAATATGATTGCTCATTCCCAAAACTCCTTTCCGCCGAGACGCTTCTGCAGAAGACTGCGCAAATCCAACATGGCAGTATAAGTCGGCATAATGAAAACGCGGTGTTCGCTGCGGCACATACGTTCGATTAATTCATTATAATCATGCAGAATCATCATGCGATCCTCAGGAACACCCGCGTACTTCAGGCGGAGATACATGTCCTCAGCACGAATGCCTGAGACCAGCACCTGATCCAAACGCTCTCCCATTGTGCTGAGACGTTCAAAATCTGCATCCCAAATCCAGGAAATATCCGTACCGTCCGCATCATTGTCATTCAAACAGACCACAAACATAGCCTCATCCGGCAACGCAGAGAGATAACGCATAACCTGATTGCATCCGGCAGGGTTTTTCACGAGCATCATCCGGCCGGGTCTCCCCTCCAGATCAAACTTCTCCATGCGTCCGAAACCGCAGTCAAAGCTTGCAAGCGCGCTCGCGATCTCTGCTCTTTGAAAACCGAATGCGTCCAAAGCCGCGGCTGCACCGGCAGCATTATATATGTTATACACAGCCGGCAGATTGATGTGCAGAAACAAATCCCTGCCGTTCAGATTCATGTTGATACTGCTGGAATCAACATCCAGAGCTGAGATTTCGGTTACCGCATACTGTGGGATTGGTCTGGAATAGCCGCACTTCGGGCAGTGGAAGCCACCGAGATGTCCGTAGGTATGATAATCGTATTCATATTCTGTCTTGCAGTGAATGCAGTGCGAGGCATCCGAAAGCTCATTCGAATCGCTGTCCGAAAGCGGAACGTTGACGCCGAAGAAGACAACCGGATTCGGTACATGCTCCGGAATGGATGCGATCAGAGAGCAATCCGCATTGAGACACAACAGAGATTCCGGCGAATGCGAAATCCCTTCAATGATATTATTGAGCGTATGCGTGATTTCACCATATCGGTCAAGCTGATCGCGAAACACATTCGTGGCAACGATGACCTCCGGCTTCAGATATTGCAGCACTGTCTTTGAGGCGGCCTCATCGCACTCGATCACCGCAAATTCCTTCTTGCATCGGCCGGAGAGCGAGCTGTTCATCGCAAATTCCGCGGTGATGCCTGAAATGAGATTTGCACCTGATTTATTGGAAAAATAGCTGCGTTTTTGGTCGATGAAAGCCTGTTCAATCATTCGGGCGCTTGTGGTTTTTCCGTTGGTTCCCGTGATCAGGATCGTCCGTACGCCTTTTGATAGCGCAGACAAAACATCTGGACAGACCTTCAGCGCCATTCTGCCGGGAAACGCGGTGCCGCCCCGTCCAAGCAGGCGAATCACAGCACGTGACAGCTTGCAGACGAGCACGGCAAAGAAAATTCTGATTTGCTTCATTGATCGTGGTAACTCCTTAGCTTGCTGCTTTCACAACATAATCCGGAACATCCGGGATCTGAACTTGATTGCCCAACGCATTCACATGGGCACGAACTAAAATATCAGTGGAAGTATTCACAAACAGCACACGGTATTCGGCTGTTCCTGTCAGTATAAGATCCGACATATTGCCATGAGTGCCCGTAAGCGCCAATTTGCAGTTATGGTATCGAAGGTCAAACGATTCCAGCTTTCCGAGATAGGCCTCCATAAAAGACTGAACCATTTCGTCCGGAACCGTGACAGTATAGGTACTAGCCCCGCGATCTCTGGTTTTCTGAATCGTCAGATCGGATTCATAGATTCTCTTTCCCCATTCGATCAGCTCCATAAAATTGCGTGGAATACCATTTTGCGCTTCATCGCTCTCTTCGGACGACAGGCTCCGCCCATTCACTTTGTAAAACGTATAATCCCCGTTTTTTCCAATGACAGTCACCTGTGTTGCCGTACTGCTCTGATATGGAAAGCGAATAGCACGAAACTGGGCGTCAATTTCCTGCCCCGCCGTATCAATCGTCACATAAAACGTAAGATCGGAACAATCAGAATTGTAGGTTTTGGAAAGCATGCGCGCGCAGCTCACATAATCCATGACAGTACGGCTGTAGATCACATATCCAACAGCCGCAATCAAACAGAGCGCAATCAAAACAAATGCAATGATCTTTCTCTTTCGAAACACACGCGGAACCTCCTTTCTCACACAGCGGAAAAGAAATGGACAAACGATTCCGTTCCATATATAATGTATCACAGTTTTTCGTCTTGGACAAGAGGCAGCACAAAGGAGGGACCGGAAATGGGGCGCCGGACAAAAACCGCATTTCTGATCATAGAACTTCTATTATACTGCAGCTTTCTGCTCCTGGATTGTCTGTCAGATACGGATACAAAATGGATCAAATATGCTTCCATTTTCTTAATAGCCCTGTTCAGTATGCAATCGCGTGATAAAGTCATCACTGCAGCCCTCTGCCTGACCGCCGCCGCAGACGTTTTTCTTCTCGTGCTGGATCAAAACCACGCTATCGGAATTATGCTGTTTGTGATAGTGCAAATCTTGTATTCTCTGCACCTGAAGTCAAAAAAGATTCTAATGGTTCAGTTGATTCTGACTTTGGCATCCAGCGTGCTCTCTGCCGCATACAAACAGATTGATGCTCTGGCAATCGGATATATATCTGTTTTCCTGCTCAATGTCGTTCATGCAGGTTTTTACTGTTCTCAAAATCAGAAAATCCAAAACACTCTCTTTTTCGCCGGGCTGATCCTGTTTTTCTGCTGTGATCTTTGCGTCGGATATTACAATATCGGTTCCGGCCCGCTCTGGCATTTTTCACGCGTGGCTATGTGGGCATTTTATCTGCCCGGGCAGATCCTGATTCTGATGTCCGCTATTCCAAGTCAAGGAGATTATTCATGAAAAATCGTATTCTGTCTGTTTTTTTAATCCTGACGCTTGCGCTCTTCGCCGTCAGCGCAGGCATTGCGGCGCCGATTTTGAGCCGCAGCTTCTATAAGCTTCATGTGCATTCGCTTCGTCTCCCGGAGACAACCGATTGGACTGAAGAACAAATACTCGATGCATATGATGACGTTATGGGCTTTTTGCTTCACAGCAAATCTTTCGGTACCGGCAAGTTAAAATGGTCGGAGTCCGGAAAAGCGCACTTCACGGATGTGCGCGGACTGTTCCTGCTGGATCTGCGAATCTTTGCCATCACAGGCGGTCTTTTGGCCTTTCTTTTTCTCATTTCAGTCAAAACACGCCCAACACGCTTCGGAAATCGGGGCCCATCCTTCTGGGCCGGCGCCGGCGTTCTGGCTTTGTTTCTGATTATCGGAGGTCTTGGCGCGACCGATTTTGACCGCGCTTTTACCGTGTTTCATCATATCTTTTTCCCCGGAAAAACGAACTGGTTATTTGACCCATCGGAAGATCAAATTATTCAAATTCTTCCGGAAATCTATTTCAGAGACTGCGCGATTCTCGCAATTGGCGTCATTCTAATGCTTTGCATCATCTTCATTCTGATCGGAAAGAAAAAGAAAAACTGACCTTTACTCTTGCACATTAAATCGTTATATGTTATGTTATAGCATGTTATTTTTCCAGGAGGAATGTCAACATGATTGCTACCAACCTGAAAATCCGAGACGGTGTTTTAGAGTTCGCGGGCTACAGCACCCCTGCGCTCGCGAAGAAGTACGGTACGCCGCTATATCTGATGGATGAACAGCGAATC
>JAEEGF010941224.1_pt1 | contig 37997 bp, 35 predicted proteins | sample 9134171 | NCBI WGS metagenome assembly JAEEGF01 (sample SAMN16246542, study PRJNA631951) | gut metagenome | biome: gut microbiome; feature: rumen; material: AP-attached | host: Bos | place: Iran: Karaj | collected 2018-10 | reverse complement strand
AAAAATATAACAATTTCTTTAAAAAAAACTTGACAGATGGGTATTTCGGACTTATCCTAAAATTACAAAGTTAAAAGCTTTGTCAACTGTTGTTTGATTATCTTTTCATTCACTTTTGATACTCCTTTTTTTTTGTTTTTTGTTGTTTCTTAAAACGGTCTGTTCGTCGAGCAGGCCGTTTTTCCTTTTAAAGCCTACCTGTTTCTTACCCCCTTTTTCCCCTTTACCCAAGGGGCTTAATTCCTTAAACTTAAGACATGGAATTTACAAATCTTATTAAAAGCCGTCACAGCTGCAGAAAATTTTCACCCCAGGAAGTTTCACAAGACCTCTTGAATGAGCTGATTGAGCAGGCAAAACTCGCTCCAAGCAGCAGAAACAAAAAACCGGTACATTTTTATCCCCTTACGGATAAATCACTTTTAGAAAAACTTTCACTGGCAAAAAAATCAGGTTCCGACTTTGTAAAAAACGGAGCCGCCGCAATTGTAGTTGCCTGTGACAGTGAAAAATCCGACGTATGGATTGAAGACGGGGCTATTGCAATGACTTACCTTCATCTGGCAGCAGAAAATGCAGAACTCGGCAGCTGCTGGGTACAACTTCGGAACAGAACCACTTCCACAGGCAGTGACAGTTCCCGCTACGTAAAAGAACTGTTAAAACTGGAAGATAAAATGGAAGTTCTCGCTATACTTTCTTTGGGAAATAAAGCATAATCCCAATCCACACATAAAACTAATACTTTGAGGAAAATATGATTGAAAAATTACAGCAGGATGTTAATGCTCTGCTCGACATCTACAACAAAAATAATCCTGTTCAGCAGGCAAAGAAATTCGATTTAGAAAAAGTAAAGCTGACCATTAACCAGATGACCGACTATATCATCCAAAACAAGGAAGAAGCTGAAGCTTTCAAAAACTGGATGGAAGAACATCAGTTTTACACATCTCCGGCTTCAACCAGATTTCACGGTAACTGGGATTCAGGTCTTTGTGTTCACTCCCTGATGGTTTGTGTGCAGGCTTTGAAATTTGCAGTAGTTGTTCTGGCAGATTTTAAGCAGAGTCCTCTCGGCCAGCAGACTTCTGATTTTGACTATACGGCAGAAGATGTTTTTGTGAGTACAATTGCCCACGACTTCTGTAAAGCCGGAAGTTATAAAGTTGAATTCAGAAATACAAAGGATATTAACGGCAACTGGACAAAGAAAGCTGTTTTTAAAACCCGTGAAGAAATTCGCAATCTGGGACACGGCAACGAATCAGTTCTTAATCTTCTGGAATGTATGCCTGGTTTTATAAAAAGAAGAAATGTTCTTGAAGCCGTCAGTCGTCACATGGGTTTTAGTGATTTAAGCGATCTGGAAAAAATCAATTATTCAAATTTTCTGCAGAATCCTCTGGTGCTGCTTATCCAGCTGGCAGATCAAAGTGCTGCAAACTGGTGGGACTGTTAATCAGAAAATATCAGTCATCCAGCAGAGATTTTTGAAAATCCTCATAATACAGGGAAGAAGTATAATACGATAAAACTTCAAGGGTAAAATTCTGCTCAATTTTTTCCTTGTAGCTTTCTATGGAATAAATGTAGTTCAGGGTTGAATAAGGGGTTCCGGAATTCCGTACCTTGCCCTGGCCTGCATTATACATGGCAAGTCCTGCAATTTCGTTTCCCCCAAGGCCTATGCAGTAGTTCAAGTGTGAAAGTCCATAGTAGGCTGATGTGCTGGGATTAAAAAATTCCCCTTCCGTCAAAAAAGGAAAGGAACTGCTGTTCAGCTGAAAAAGTCCCCGGTCCACTGTACCGTTTGTATTTACATTGTAAGCCCTTACCTTAAAACGGCTCTCTGCATGTGCCAGGGAAAAAGCCAGGGGGAAAGGAATGTTAAATTTATCTGCATTATTCAATATTGCCATTGCAACTTCCCTGTTCCCTGTAAGTTCACTGTAGAACCATTCAACTGACAGGCGGGTCTTTGGAGAACGATAAAGGGCAAAAGCTGCATCCGTTACTGAAATCAGTTTTTTGTTTTCTTCAGAATCTTCTTCTTCAACTGAAGAATTTTCTTCCTCTGGCTTTCGGTAAAAAAAGGCTACATCTTCTTCAACTTGCTCCACTTCAGGCTCTTCTTCCACAACGGCTTCTTTTTTGAAGAGATGCTGTGTCTCATCAGAAAAAAAGAATACCGCTGTAAATGCCAGAATCAGCAAAGTGAGAAAAATGCTTGAAAAAAATATCAGACTTGTCTTAAAAGACGAACTCTCGTTATCCAATGTTTGTCCTGATTACAGTTTAACAATCGCAGGATTTTTCAAAAGATTTTCATTCTTTGAAAAGAATATGTACTGTGCGTGCTTGGCAGAAAGTTCTTCTACAAAAAAGTCAGGGTCTGCAGCTTCAGGGATTTCGTAACCAATTACGTTTTCGCAGTCCTTGATTCTCCGTGCACTGTGTTTCATGGATGCAGTGAAGGCTTCTTTTTGAGCAGGGCTGTCTGCTGCAGAATCACAAAGGGGACTGATTACAGCGTAGGCTTCAACTTCTTCACAGTATTTTAATGCATCCCTTAAATCAGCAAGGAAGTTTTCATTGTAGCTGTCTTCGTCCAGCCCTGTTTCTTTCCAGGAAAGGGAGAGGATAAAGAGTTTGCTGCTCTGGGTCAGATTTTTCGCATTCCTGGAAAAAGTCTGGGCATCAAGTTTCTGAGCCTGTTCAAGGGAGCATTCCCTTCCATCTAAAAAAAAGAGCTTATTTTCTGAAGATTTGAATTTTGGATCGAGTTTCATACTTACTTAATTATAGTGATTTTGATTTTTATTGAAAAGGTTTTAAAAGTGCTGCTTTAATCCAAATTTTTTCAATTTTTTTCAAAAAGCGCGATTTTTTTTGCAGTTTTTATACTTTCTCTGCATATAAATAGAACTGCTCTCTTTACTATTTAATAAATAAAAGAGCATAAAAGAAAGCCCGCCCAGAGCTGACAACTTTCGGACGGGCTTTTATAAAAGCAATACGGAGGCAGTCGCTAATTACTTAGCGTCCTCTTGGCTTTTACCTTACACCACATATTTGCTTTCGTCAATAAAGTGCTGCTTTACCACTTTAAAACAAAAAAAACTCCTGCTATTAATCGGGACCCACTATATCAAGGTCCACTAGCAAGAGTTCCAGGAGGTCTAAAAAAGACAAGTAGATTGAAGAGAGATAATCTGCTTTGTCTTAATTAAACTACTCAGTTAAAATTTTGATTACTTCAGCCTTATCCTGTGTGTTAAGAATAAGGGCACGTTTGTCAGCTGACTTAAAGAGAAGGCTTACTTCAGCAAGGAACTGAAGGTGTGGGCCTGTCTTGTTAACAGGTGACAGTGTCATGATAAAAATACGGCATGGTTCCTGATCAAGGCTGTCGAATTCAACAGGGTTATCTGAAATACCAATACAGGCAACCAAATCGCTAACAGAATCTGTCTTTCCGTGAGGAATAGCAATACCGTGCTTCATGCCAGTTGACATCTTGTTTTCGCGGTCAAGTACGCATTCCTTGGCAGCAGCTTTGTCTGTTACCTTTCCTGCTTTAACGAGAATGTCAAGCAGTTCGTCAATAATTTCTTCTTTTGTTGTTCCCTTCAAGTGGAGATCCACTGTTTCAGGAGTTAATACAGTTCTCAAGTCCATACTACGAGTTTAAGTTTACTAAAAAGATTTGTCAAGGTCAAAAAAAACACCCTAAAAGCTTCAAAAATTACATTATTTCTTCATTTATTTACTTTTAGAAAGATAGAGTTTATATTATATATATTGAGGAAAATACTGATTAATAAAGGAAGAATAAATCCCAGTCTGAATTATTCAGTATTTACCTTAACTCAAAAATTTTTTTGAAATACCCGCAAATGGTACAAATATGGACAGAATACAAAAGTTTATTTCGGATATAGATAAAATCAAAAAACACTACAGGGCTGAACATCCATCTTATGATGGACAGGCTGTCTGCAATCAGATTGTTGATTTCTTCATCAGGCAGAATAAGGGGCTGGAAGAACTGGCTTCTTCTTTCGGTGAATACTGGTTTAACACATATATTCTCTCTTCTCCGGATTCAGCAAATGAACCTTCAGAAGAAAATGTTTTAAAACTCAGTGCAATGCTGGCGCTTTTTGATCTGGAAGTTGCGGAAGAAGATGTTAAATTTCTTTCCCGTGAGGACTGGAAATCACTCTGCCAGCTTACTAATTACGAGGCCGACAGTCTGCCTTTAGACCTTCTTAATTCTATGATGTCAGTCTTTGTAGATAAGCAGGCTCTGTAATGTCAACTCTGGATTATTACAATAGCTGCTCCCAGTGTCCAAGAAAATGTTCTCTTAACCGTCTGGAAAAGGCAGGATTCTGTACCAGTGATTCCAGTGTAAAAGCTGCAGTTGCCTGTCTTCATTTTGGAGAAGAACCTTTAATCACTGTACACGGAGGAAGCGGTACAATTTTTTTTACCGGTTGTACACTGCGCTGTGCCTTCTGCCAGAACTATCAGATTTCCCAGCAGGGTATGGGAGCAGAAATTACTCAGGACGATTTTGTAAAGATTTGCCTTCTTTTGCAGGACAAAGGGGCTGAAAACATCAACCTGGTAACCGGAAGTCATCACATTCCCCTGATTGCAGATTTTATCCGGGCCGCAAAAAATGCAGGAGTAACAATTCCTTTTGCCTGGAATTCTTCAGCTTACGAAAGCGTTGAAATGCTGGAGCTTTTAAAAGGTCTTGTGGATATTTATCTTCCGGATTTTAAAACCCTCAATCCTCTTATGAGCAGGGAACTTTTTAAGGCGGAAGATTATCCTCAAACTGCAAAAAAAGCTGTCCGCTGGATGATAGAAAATACCCCCCTGAATATTCAGCCTGTAGAAAAAAACGGGGAAGTCAAAGATAAAATGTTTTCCGGGGTCATTATCCGGCACCTTTTTCTCCCCGGCCGTCTGGAAGATACAATTCTTGCCCTGGACTGGCTCAAAAAACATGCTGACAAAAAAAGCGTCATCAGCCTGATGTCACAGTACACTCCAGTTCCTTTTCAGGGGGATGACAAAGAACTGGAACTCCGGAAAAAAAGTCTTGGAGCTTTTCAAAACCGGCTGGTTAACAAACAGGAAGATCAGGATTTAAGGGATTTGATTGACGGTTACGATTTTGACTGGCTCTTTTATCAGGACCTTAGTGAAGATACAGACTGGCTTCCTGATTTCAACAGGGTTCAGCCTTTTTCAAACAAACTGGCAACCCCTGTCTGGCACTGGACAAAAGGCTTTTTGCTTGCAAATTAGCCTAAGTGGAATATAATTGAGTTTATCAAAAAAATTATCTATTTATAGTAAAATTTTTAGTAAAAAATTTGGAGGAAGAATGAAAATCTCTCATTCAGTAAAAAAAACATCTTGTATTATTATGGCTGCACTGTTAATTCCTTTCGCAGCATCTGCTAAGAAAGCAAAAAAAGATAAGACCCCTGTCCAGCCGGCTCCTGTAGAAGAAGCTGCACCTGAAGTTATTCCTGAAGCCGCTCCAGAAGTTCCTGCTGAAGAAGCAGTTCCTGTTGAAGAAGTAAAGGCTCTTCCTGAACAGGCAGAGATGTTCACTATGGTTACTGTTGCTGCAGGAGGATTTTCAATGGGCAGCGGCAGAGGTGACACAAATGAACGCCCGGTTCACTGGGTTGATGTAAACGCTTTCAATATGTCTACCACTGAAATAACTCAGAAACTTTTCACTTCTGTAATGGGTTCTAATCCATCATTCTTTGTGGATGAAAATAAACCTGTAGAAAAAGTTACCTGGTATCAGGCTGTAGCTTTCTGTAACAAACTGAGTGTAATTATGGGACTCACCCCATGCTACACTTTCAACGGTTCAACTGATCCTGACACATGGGGAGACAAGTTTGACAAAGTAAGCTGTGACTTTTCAGCAGACGGCTATCGTCTTCCTACAGAAGCTGAATGGGAATATGCTGCTGCTGAAGGTTCAAAAAATTCTTCATTCAAATACGCCGGTTCTGACACTGTAAAGAATGTTGCATGGCTTACCTTAAACAGCGACCAGACAACACATGCCGTTGGAGGAAAAACTCCTAACGCTCTTGGACTTTATGATTTAAGCGGTAATGTGGAAGAATGGTGCTGGGACTGGTTTGCTGATAACTACTATGCAAACTCTCCTGCAAAAAATCCTAAGGGGGCTGACCAGAAAGATGGTGCAGACAGCAGGGTAATCAGAGGTGGTAGTTACGGTTCTGCAGATTATGAATACTACGGAACTACAAGAATTGCTGAACGTCACAAGATGTGGCCGAATACAAAAGCAAAAAATATTGGCTTCAGAATTGTGCAGACATACACTGCACCTGCATCTGAAAGCGAGTAAATAAATCATTTAATAAAGGCGGGAAAATATGGAAAAGAAAACTGGTATAGTTGTCCCTCTTGCGGCACTTTACACTAAGGATTGTGAAGCGGTGGGAGATTTTCCTGCCCTGAAGGATTTTGCAGATTTCTGTAAGCTCTGCGGATTTAAAGTTATTCAGCTTCTGCCTGTAAACGATACTGGCACACAGTCCTCACCATACAGCGGACTTTCAGCTTTTGCACTTCATCCTCTGTATATAAGACTGGAAGCTCTTCCTGAATTTCAGGACGCCCTTAAGAGCTGCAAGCCTTTTTCTTCAGCCTACAAAACTTTCAAAAAAGAAATAAAATATTCGAATCGTTTTGACTATGACAAGGTGCTTAACGGAAAGCTTAAACTTTTACACCTTCTCTACGATCACATTGAAAAGCAGATTCTTAAAGAATCAAAATCCATTGCCAGGGAAAACAAAAACGACTCTGTTGTTATTGGAGAATCCCAGGGCTCTGAAGTTTACAAAACCTTCCAGCATGAATTAATTCAATTCTGCCAGAAAAATCCATGGATTGAAAACTACGCTGTTTACAAAAATCTTAAAGACTCCTACATGCAGGCTTCATGGAAAGAGTGGGACGAAAATACCCGCAACCTGAAAAAGGAGCAGATTAAACTCCGCTGGAACAACAGAGCCCTTAAGGCCAGCCACGATTTTTTTGTCTGGGTTCAGATGAGGGCCGCTGAACAGTTTAAGGATGTCGCTGATTATGTAAAAAAACAGGGCATCATTCTTAAAGGTGATATTCCTATTCTGATGAATGAAGACAGTGCAGACACCTGGGCAAGAAGAGACTACTTCTGCCACGAAGAAAGAGCCGGTTCCCCTCCAGACGGTGAAAATCCTATGGGACAGAGCTGGGGCTTTCCTACCTACAACTGGGATGCACTTGCACTTAATAACTACGACTGGTGGAAAGACAGAATTAATCTTGCTGCAAACTACTACTCCGCATTCCGCATTGACCACATTCTGGGCTTTTTCCGTATATGGGCAGTTAATGAGAGAGAATCAACTGCTTACCTGGGCCACACAATTCCTTATGCTTCAATTGGAAAATCTGAACTGGAAGAAGCTGGATTTAACGAAGACAGAATCAAATGGCTTTCTCAGCCTCACATTCCAACTTCTCTTGTTGAAGACATTACCTGGAATCATATGGATTCAACCTTCATTCTTGAAAAAATCTGCGACCGGGTAAAAGATGAAGAATTGTGGACTTTCAAAAAAGAGTTCAAATCAGATAAAGACATTTACGATGCAGTTTTCTGCGACAACGAAGACTGGAACAATAGAATTCACCAGGCCCTGGCAGCTAAATGGCGGGACAGAGCCCTGATTGAAATTACAAAAGATCATTTTATACCCGTTTACTGCTATGGAAATTCTACTTCATGGAATTCCTTAAATGACGGTGAAAAATCTAAACTGGGTGCAATATTCGCCAGACTGAAAGAGAAAGAAAACCAGCTCTGGAAGGAACAGGCCCTGAATGTTTTAACACCAATCACCTCTGCAAGCGATATGGTACCTTGCGCAGAAGATCTGGGAGTAAATCTTCAGGTTATGCCGGAAGTTTTACAAAAACTGAATATCCTTTCACTCAAAGTAATCCGCTGGAACAGATATTGGGACCGGGGTGGCCAGCCTTATCAGCCTTTCAGCGAATATCCGGAGATGAGCGTTGCTACAACTTCAGTTCATGACAGCCCTACCCTCCGCCAGTGGTGGAACAATGAAAAGGACAGTGTAAGGGCATATCTTTCTCAGTGGACTTCTGAAAAGACTTCTTCCCCTTCCCTCATTGAAAATCCATTTACCTTTACGGAAGGAGATGCCTTTAATCCGGAAATTGCCCGCTTCTGCCTTGAAAGCGCTGCCCACTGTAATTCAGCCTGGTATATAAATCCGCTCCAGGATTATCTCTATCTGGATGCCGCCTACTATCTGGAAAAAGAAGATGATGAACGGATTAACGTTCCAGGTTCTGTAAATCAGTTTAACTGGACTTACAGAATTCCTGCCAGCGTTGAAGATTTAATCAAAAATGAAGAACTTATCAGCAAAATAAAATCTGTATGTAAAATACATGATGAAGTTAAAATCGGAGGGGAACAGTGAAAATTTCCTATAATGAATTCCATATTTCGAGAGCTATCCGTCAAAAATGTAACTTTGACCAGGTTCTCTTTTCTTCAAGCGGAAATGTTGTTTTTAAAAATCTTTCGGCAGTGCGACAGTTTCAGGTAAAACTGAATCAGGTCTTTGAAGAAAGAGGTGAAGAAAATAAAAAAGTTTCTGCCGGCAGCCTGAATGCAATGGGTCTGATTGATGAAATCTTCCATTACGTCTGCATGCTTTTCCGAAGAGACAAGGCACCGGATTGTTTCCGCCTGCTCTGTGAGGATTTAGACGCATCTTTTACTAAAGAGACAATGGATCAGCTCTACCTGAAGTTCATGGAGGATTTTCCACCGGTTGCAGTTTACAATGAAGAATTAAGCGCAGAAGAGTATTTGAATCTGGACTGCATTGACGAAGGAACAGGTTATCTCAGGCCTAACAGAGAGCAGGTTCTGGAAGAAATGATAATGCTTCATCTGGCAAATGAAAATCCTGCATTCCATCCTTTTGAAATTTTATTTGATGATAAAAATCTTGCTGAAAATCCTGTTTACACAAAAGTCTGGAATCAGACAAAGGCCTTCTTTAAGACACAGCCTGTCTTTGGTCCAAAAAACAACGACCTTATTACAATGCTAAAGGAACCTGTAAATGCAGCACCAACATCTCTAAAAGGTCAGCTGGACTACATCCGCACCTTCTGGAAAGATTTACTGGGTGAATGGTTGAGACGGCTGCTGGAAGGAATCGATACAATTTCTGAGGAAGAAAAGGCTGCCTGGCATCCCACAAACGGCGGCTCTCCGGAAATGAATCCTCCGGACTACGACAGTCTGCTGAAAGAATATGAACGTTTTAGTCCTGACAAAGACTGGATGCCTAAAGTAGTACTTATGGCAAAAACAGTTTTAGTATGGCTCTATCAGCTTTCAAAACAGTACCAGAGGGATATTACCCGCCTGGATCAGATTCCGGACGAAGAACTTAACAAACTTCATGACGAAGGTTTTACCGGACTCTGGCTTATTGGGCTCTGGCAGAGAAGCAATGCAAGTAAAAGAATCAAACAGATTAACGGTAATCCGGAAGCTGCTTCTTCAGCCTATTCCCTCCTGGACTACGAAATTGCAGATAATCTTGGAGGCTGGTCTGCCCTGGATAATTTAAGAAGACGCTGCTGGGTAAGAGGAATCCGCCTGGCCGCAGATATGGTTCCAAATCATACTGGAATGGACGGAAAATGGGTTATTGAACGTCCAGACCTTTTTGTTACCAGAAAAGACTGTCCTTTCCCTCAGTATACTTTTAACGGAGAAAATTTAAGTCACGATTCCAGAGTTTCAATTTATCTTGAAGACCACTACTATTCAAAGAGTGACTGTTCTGTTGTTTTCAAGAGAGTTGATAACTACACTGGTGACGTTACATATATTTACCACGGAAATGACGGTACAGGAATGCCGTGGAATGATACAGCCCAGATTGATTTTCTTAATCCTCAGGCAAGGGAAGCTGTCATTCAGCAGATTTTAAATGTTGCAAGAAACTTTCCTATCATCCGCTTTGACGCAGCAATGGTTCTTGCAAAAAAGCATATCCGCCGTCTCTGGTACCCGGAGCCTGGTCATGGTGGAGATATTGCAACCCGCAGCCAGTACGCTATGAGCAACGAACAGTTTGAAGCTGCCATTCCAAATGAATTCTGGCGTGAAGTAGTTGACCGTTGTGCAAATGAAGTTCCGGACACCCTTCTCCTGGCAGAAGCTTTCTGGATGATGGAAGGATACTTTACCCGCACCCTGGGCATGCACAGAGTTTACAATTCTGCTTTCATGAACATGCTCAAGAAAGAAGAGAACCAGAAATACAGAGATACTGTAAAAAATACAATTAAGTTTGATCCTCAGATTCTTAAACGCTTTGTAAACTTTATGAACAATCCGGATGAAGAAACTGCAGTGGCTCAGTTCGGCCGTGGTGACAAGTACTTTGGAGTCTGCACCCTTATGATTACTATGCCGGGACTTCCAATGTTCGGTCACGGTCAGCTGGAAGGTTTTGAAGAAAAGTACGGTATGGAGTACACACGGGCCTACAGGGATGAACAAATTGACCAGGGACTTTACGACAGGCACTGCCACGATATTTTCCCTCTCCTCCACAAGCGCTATCTTTTTGCAGGAGTTGAAAACTTCCTCTTCTACGATGTGTGGAACAACGGTTCTGTAAACGAAAACATCTTTGCCTATTCCAATGGAACTGAAAGTGAAAGAACTCTTGTCTTCTACAACAATAAATATGAAGAAGCATGCGGCTGGATAAAACAGTCCTGTGAATATGCTGTAAAAACCGGCTCTGGAGAAAATGATGTAAGAATGGAATCAAAATCTCTGGGACAGGGATTAAATCTTTCTTACGGATACAATCATTTCTGTATTTTCCAGGAGCAAAAGAGCGGACTCTGGTACATCCGTAGAAGCGATGAAATTATCAACAATGGTATGTTCGTCATGCTCAGAGGATTTGAATATCAGGTTTACTTAAACGTGCAGCAGGTTGAAGACACAGCCGACGGAATGTATTCAAAACTCTGCGATCTGCTCAATGGTAAAGGCGTAGAAGATATTCAGGTTGCATGGGAAGAATACTGTTACAAAGATCTGTACAAAGCCCTTAATGACTTCCTCAATCCTGATTTTGTTAAGGGACTTGCCGCCTCCTTTGACGGAGAAAAAGATAGTCTTTCCCTTGAGGATTTGCTTTCTGGCGTAAAGGAAAAAGCTCTTGCCTACTACGACAAAGAAGAAATCTTCCTGAAGGAATTCCTTTCTGCTGAAAATAAAAAATCAGACTCTGGAAAGAAAACTGCTTCAAAAACAGCTGCAAAAACTAATACAAAATCTGGTAAACAATCTGCAGAACGTTTCAAGGACTTCAACCAGAAATTAAGTGCATACTTTGACCAGAGAACCGTTTCTCCTAAAACTGAACCTGGCAAAAAAGATATTACTCCTGCAGCCCCAGATTGTCTGGACCTGGCAGGAGGCTTTATCTATTACAAAAACTCTTTCCTTGCACTGGCACTTTATTCCGCAGTAAACAAACTGCCTGCAGAATGTCTCTGCAAGTGGGGATACACAAGAAAACTTTCTGACATTCTTGTACAGAACAATCTTAGTGTATTCAATCCACGAAAAGTCTTTGAAAGAATTTTTGCCTTCAAAGCCCTTGCTGATGAAAAGAAGATAACCGAACAGGCCCTGGCAGAACTTCTGGTTAATTCAAAAGACGCCTGGACCTTTGCAGGAGTAAATGAATACAACGGCATTAAGTGGTTCAACAAGGAACTGATAGATGAATCTCTCTGGTATGCAGGTTCCGTACTGCTTTCTTCAAACCTTAAGGACAAGGAAAAGACTGAAAAGATTTTCAAGTCTCTTGAAGCAGCAAAGAATAAGGCTGAATATCAGTGTGAAAAATTTATGGCAGCCTTTGTAAAAAAGACTAAAACTGCTGCCGGTGGAAAAAAATCTTCTGCCCCGGCTGCAAAAAAGAAAGCCTCTTCTGTAAAAGAAAAGGCCTCTTCTTCACCTTCAGCAAAGGTAAAATCTAAAAAGTAAAAACTGAAACTTAATACAGGGGGACTGATAAAAGGTCCCTCTGTTTATTTTAAAACATCCGGAGAAGATTCAGGGAATTCAAAACCGAAATCAGGCTTTCCACATCATCACTGGCAATAGGAGCCCTGCCTGTTGTGCAAGGAGCAAAGGCTTTCTGAATATCTTCATTCATATCAGGAGCTTCACCAATGTTGTGGAGAATAAAATCCTTTTTAATGGACGGAGATTCTCTGGCAACAAGAACAACTGCTCCTTCATCCGCACCTACATCTTCCGACCTCTTTTTACTTGCGGCATAGGCACAGGCTGTTTCTTCATCAGCATAAATCTTGTATTTAACAAAAAGCTCTTTGCAAGCTTCGTCTGCTTCATCCTTTGAAACATCTGCAGGGAAAACAAAACTTCTGAGCATAAGGGAATTAGCCTGAAAAATCTGTTCCAGTCTTTCAAGGTTCGATGGGGAAGAAGGATCTGCCGGCAGCCGGTTTTCTAAAGGAACAAAACTGTCCATTACAATAGTATTTCCTTCCGGATCGATTTTAATATTTTTATCAGTAGGAACAATAAACCCGTTTACAGGAAGGGCCAGCTTCCAGCCGTAAAGCCCCGAAACCAAATTGCCGTAATTTCCGCAGCTGAAGGCATAGTAAATGTCACCGTAAACATCTTTTTTCAAGCGGGAAAATGCATAGGTATAGAAAAAAGCCTGAGGCAGAAGACGGCCTATGTTCGCAGTATTTGCTACAGTGAGATGATATTTTTCCACCAGTGAACGGTCAGCAAAAATTTTTCTGATTAAATTGTGACAGTCTTCTTCACTGCCTTCCACTTCAACAGGATAAATATTTCCTCCGTTCCAGACCAGGTCAGAAGCCTCCAGTCCCCGAATTTTTCCTTTTGGATAAAGGAGAACGGATTTTAACAGTTTCTTTCCCCGGAGAGCACGGGCCATGCAGGCACCAAGTTCACCAGTTGTAGCATCCAGCAGAATTGATTTTTCTCCATCATACTGCAGGATTGTTTCCAGGGCATTGGTCAGGTAAGAAACACCAAAATCCTTAAAAGTTCCGGTTGGCCCATGATAGAGTTCCAGAATATAAAGATTGTCATCAAGTTTTTTAACGAGAGGTTCAAAGGTAAATGCACGGGTTGCAATTGTTTCACAAATAAGAGGTGAAAATTCTTTGTTGATTAAAGCGGATGTTAAGGAACCGGAAAGACTGGCAAAAGATGTGTTTTCGTCAGCGTACAGAATCCAGCGCCTTAAATCTTCACTGTCAGCAGGAACGTAAAGTCCCCCGTCCTTTGGCATTGGGTCAAGGACAGCCTGCTTAAAGGAGACATTGTTATCTGGATTTCTTGTACTAAAAAAGCGCATAATTACCTCTCAGAAAGGAGTATATCCTTTATGATACAAATAGGCAAATGCGGAAAAGTTATTGGGAAATATCCCTTACACTTTCCCTTTCAATAAACTGAACAGGTATGCGGACAATATCGTATGCATTGTTTCCATTGATAGCATCAATAAGTTTTCCTGCGCAGGTTACTGCAATCTTCTCTCTGTCCTGGCGGAATGTGGTGATTGGAGGAACACAGCAGGCCGAAATAAGAGAATCGTCAAATCCTATAATTGAAACATCATCCGGAATATGCTTACCCTGATGCTGAAGATACTGCATTGCACCAGCCGCAATTGTATCTGATGCACAGAAGACGGCTGTTAAATCAGGGTTGTGGGTAAAGAGGCTTTCTGCAGCCTTAATGCCGGAATCCAGTTCCCAGTATTCGGTTTTTTCAATCCAGCTTGCAGGCATCCGGATACCGGCTCCCTTAAGTGCCTGCTTGTAGCCTTCACAGCGTTCAATGGATGCAGGAGACTTAATCTGGAAAGGTCCACCTATATATCCGATTTTACGATGGCCTTTTTCAATAAGATACTGAACTGCTTTTTTTGCTCCTGCCGTATTTTCAGAAACTACAGTACAAATTCCAGGAATAAACTCGTTTGAAGAAACACATGGAATGCCGGATGCTGCAAGTTTCTGTACTTCAGGATCTTCATAAATTGAATTAAGTATAAGTATTCCGTCTACATTACGGAGCTTACACAAATCGATATATGAATTCATTTTAGAATTTAATCTCTTTGACAGATACATAAGGTCAAAGCCATTTTTTTCTGCCTGTTCGCGGAAGCAGTTTAAAATTCCTCCAAAGAGAGGGTGTTCAAGACCATTTGTAAAAGATTCATTTTCAACAATAACACCGATTAATTTATTTGTGGGAATTGCTCTTTCAAAAGGTGTTTTCTTAGTAAGAAAACCAGTTATTTCCGCAGCCGACAGGATTCTTTCCCGGGTTTCATCACTGACCATTCCACTTCCGTTAATAACACGGGTAACCGTAGCCGGTGAATATCCTGTAATTTTGGAAATATCGTAAATTGTTACCATAATAAGGAATTATTTTACGTACTTGTGAATTTGTCAATAAAACTTAGAAAAAAACACTAATTTTTAATGTATTTTTTAACAACTCGAAAGAGTATTCTTTTATTCAGAGAAATTATATCTGTAAAATCTTTATCAAAAAGGAGTTTTTTTTATGAAACTTACAAAGTCTATTCCTGCAGCATTGATTGGTGCGGCACTTTTAGTTTCAGGAATTAATGCAGCTGCTGACGGTATTCCACTTAAACACTCACAGCACAAGGCTATCCCTGATACATCAAGTACATTACAGCTTACTGCTGATGATATTAAGGCAGATCTTTCTATTACTGACATGTCTATTCTCATGGGCAACGGTATTAACCTTGGTAACACAATGGAAGCTTACCGCGACGTAAATGACGGTACAAAGAAGGATCCAACTTTCTACGAACAGCGCTGGGGTCAGCCTCTCACAACAGAAAAGCTGATGAAAACATACAAGCAGTTCGGCTTTGACACTCTCCGTATTCCTGTAGCATGGACAAATGCAATGGATTATGAAGAAGGTGATTATACAATCCGCACAGCTTACCTTGACCGCGTTGAAACAATCGTAAGATGGGCTTTAAAAAATGACATTACAGTTATCATCAACGACCACTGGGACGGTGGCTGGTGGGGTATGTTCGGTTCAAACACTCCTGCTACTGTAGATGATGCCTGGGAACTTTACACTGCAATGTGGACACAGATTGCAACCCGCTTTAAGAATTACGGCTACAAGGTAATTTTTGAAGGTGGAAATGAAGAAGTTGGTAGCCGCCTTAATGATACAAATATTTGCGGCGATTCAGGTAAACTTGATGAAAACGGCTGCTACGAAATGGGTAATAAAATCAACCAGAAATTCGTTGATATTGTACGTGGAACCGGCGGAAACAACGCAAACCGCTTCCTCCTTATTCCTGGCTACAACACAGACATTTCAAAGACTGTAGATTCACGCTTTAAAATGCCTTCAGACAGCGCAAAGGGCAAGCTCTTTGTATCAGTACACTACTATGATCCTTCAAACTTCACACTTGCTGATGCTGACCTCTGGGGTACAAAGAAAGATCTTTCTGCAATGCAGGCTTCATTCGACAAGCTCACAAGATTCACTGATGAAGGATACGGTGTAATCGTTGGTGAATATGGTGCCCTTCCAAATACAGACGGTTCAAAGAAAAGCGGCGCTGATGTATTTACACTGGGCGTACTTAACAACTGTGACCGTCTGAACATTGTACCAGTTCTCTGGGACTGCAACGGTTTCTTCAAGAAGTCAGGAAAGATGGGTATTGCTGATGCAGGCCTTAAAAAGATTTTTGCAACAAAGAGCTACAAGGGTCAGAAGGAAGCAAAAGTTCCTTATGAAAAGATTGCTTTTGCAGCAGAAGATGCCCTCGATGACATGATCATTAATGCTCCTGATGTTCTCAGCGACAATCCTGCAGCAATCGCAGTTAAGTCTGGAAAGTCTGTAGCATGGATTATGTATACTTCAAGCAACTGGGGCTGCCAGTACAGTGTTGGTGATGTTTACAATCCTGATGCAAAGTCAAAGGGACTTGTTGCAAAGGATGTTATTATTGATGGTGAAGGTGACTATACAGTTTCAATCGATTTCTCTGAAACAGTAAACAACAAGGGTATTTCTTTTGCATTCTCAGCTCTTGGAATTGCAAACGGTGAAACAAACTATCCTGGCTGGGTAATCACACTTAAGAGCGTTAAAGTTGACGGCAAGGAATACAAACTTACTAAAGAAGGCTTCACAACATCTGACGACGGCAAAACAACACGTCACAACCTTTACAACGAATGGGTAACTGTAGACCCATCTACAATTAAGGGTGCCCGTGCAAATGGAGGACTTAAAGGCAAATCTGCTTCTCCACTTAACAAGTCTGATCCTGCATTCCAGGCAATGAAGACTCTTGAAATTACATTCCATTACGGTCCAGCTGCAGAGTAAATCTCTTAAGCTGACAGTTTAATAAAGTCCATAAGGCACTGCATTCCTTTGATTTGCGGTGCCTTTCTTGTTTTAAAAGGATTTATCCTGTAACATTGGCGCATCACTTTATTTAGTCAAGACACATTTTTTTATGGGAGAAGGATATGTTCAAACAGATTAGACCAGAAGCAATCAACGACAATGCATTTCAAATGATTGGCAAGGAAGGAATGCTCCTTTCAGCCTGCACAAGTCATTTAGATGATGAAGGTAAAATCGTAACCGGCCGCCCTAACACAATGACTGTAAGCTGGGGAGGAGTTGGTGTTTTGTGGAATAAACCGGTCGCAACAGTTTACGTTAGACCTAGCCGCTACACAAAAGAAATACTGGATCAGACAGATACATTTTCTTTAAGTCTTCTTCCTGAAAAATACAAGCAGGCCCTTACCTACTGCGGAACTCACTCCGGACGGGACGGCGACAAATTTGGTCCGGCAAAACTTGATCTGGAATATTATAACGGCACCCCATGGATCCGCCAGGGACGCCTCATTCTTATCTGCCGAAAACTTTATGCCCAGGCTTTTGATCCATACAGCTTTGTTGATGAAAAAGTCCTTAAGCAGAACTACAAAAAGGATGACTTCCACACAATGTATATTGGAGAAATCATCCGCGTAAACGAAGACAAGCGCTAAGTTCCCCCTTCAATTATTTCAGTCATTCCTTCCGGGGTGGCTGAAAAAAAAGATTGACCTTACACAATTAAATTGTTATATTGACAATATTCTATTTTTTAAGAGGAACTATGAGCCAGCGTTTACTGGAATTATTAGGGGATTCTTTCTGGAAAATTCTTTTGCCAGGTCTTACAATGACCATCCCCCTTACATTAATATCTTTTTCTCTTGCCCTTATAATTGCAATTTTTACAGCCCTGATTCAATATTCAAATGTGCCTGTCCTGCGAAAAATTGCCCGCTTTTACATATGGGTAGCCAGAGGTACACCTATTCTCGTACAGTTGTATGTAGTTTTCTACGGTCTCCCGAAACTTGGCATAATGATAGATCCTTTTCCTGCAGCTGTAATAGTTTTTTCCCTGAACGAAGGAGCCTATTCTGCAGAAACAATGAGAGCCGCCCTGGAATCAATTCCTGTAGGTCAGATTGAAGCCGGTTACTGTGTAGGAATGAACTACTTTCAGGTAATGACAAGAATCGTTTTACCACAGGCCTTCCGCACAGCCTTTCCACCCCTTTCTAATTCCCTTATTGCAATGGTAAAGGAAACCTCCCTGGCCGCAAACATTACAGTTACAGAAATGTTCATGGCCACCCAGAGGATTGTAGCCCGCACCTATGAGCCACTTGCCCTCTACATTGAAGTTGCCCTTATCTACCTGCTGATTTCAACCCTTTTAACCAGATTCCAGCGCTTTGGTGAAAAGAAACTGAATGTTTTTGAAGACAAACTGCGCCGTTAGGAGGAAAAATGCTTAAAGTAACACAAGTGAAAAAAAACTTTAACGGTAATCAGGTTCTTAAAGGAATTGATTTGAATATTGAAAAGGGAGACGTAATTGCCATTATAGGTCCTTCAGGTTCCGGCAAAACAACCCTTCTCCGCTGTATAAATTTTCTTGAAAAAGCTGATTCAGGGATTCTGGAATTTGACGGCCAGACCTTTGACCTTGCAAAAATCACTAAAAAGGAAATTCTCCAGCTGAGAAAAAAAACTGCATTTGTTTTTCAGAATTTTAACCTCTTCAGAAATAAAACAGTCCTTAAAAATGTTACTGAAGGATTGATTACTGTAAGGAAGATGAAAAAGGCTGAAGCAGAAAAAGTGGCCCTGGAATTTCTTACAAAAGTAGGAATGGAAGACAAATTGAATTCCTATCCCTACGAAATTTCCGGAGGACAACAGCAGAGAGTTGCAATTGCAAGAGCCCTGGCAACTAATCCCCAGATTATATATTTTGACGAGCCAACTTCAGCCCTGGACCCGGAACTTATTGGGGAAGTTCTGTCTGTAATTAAGCAGCTGGCTGACGAGGGAAGAACAATGCTTATTGTTACCCATGAATTGAATTTTGCCAGAAGCGTTTCAAATAAAGTTGTTTTCATGGAGAATGGAGAAATCATCGAAAGCAGTTCCACATCAGACTTTTTCCAGAATCCACAAACCCAGAGAAGCAGAGATTTTCTTAAAAGCCTGAATTCAGGTCACTAAAAATAAACAAATTCTATAGGAGTAATTTATGAAGAAAGGAATTTTCCTCCTGACAGCAATTGCTGCAGCAATCACAACAGTTTCCTGCACAAAAAAGGAAAGCAGTGAAGATTTATTAAGCCGCATTAAGGCAAAGGGCGAAATTGTTATCGCAATGGAAGGAGCCTGGGCACCATGGACTTATCATGATGAAGCAGACAATCTTACAGGTTATGATGTTGAAGTAGGCCGGAAGATTGCAGAAAAACTAGGTGTAAAAGCAACTTTTGTTGAAGTTGACTGGGACGGTATTTTTGCCGGACTGGATTCAAAACGTTACGACATTGCCTGCAACGGTGTAGAAATTACAGATGAAAGAGCTCTTAAATACGATTTCTCTGAACCATATGCATATACTCACACAGCTCTTATCGTAAGAAAAGACAATGAATCTATCACTTCTTATGAAGACCTGGCAGGAAAAACAACAACAAATTCCATCGGTTCAACCTACGAAGCTCTGGCCCAGAGTTACGGCGCTACAGTAATTACAATTGACAGCTTTGACCAGACTCTGGAACTGGTAGAACAGGGCCGTGCAGATGCAACCCTTAACGACAATGCAACTTTCTACTACTACCAGCAGGTTAAGCCTGAAAACAATTTTAAGCTTGCCGCATTAACAGAGGATTCCAGCAAAGTTGCAGTTCCAATGCGCAAGGGGGCAGAAACCGCAGCTCTTAAAGCAGCAATTGATCAGGCCTTAAAGGAATTAAAGGAATCCGGCGAACTTGCAGCCCTTTCTGAAAAATATTTTGGTGCTGATTTATCAAAATGATAGCAATAAATATCAAATTGATAGCATAACAACTTGTTATTTACTTAAATCTGTGTCATAATCTTAGTATGAAAACCTCTAAAATCTTTATTCTTTTACTTCCCGCATAGAGTTTTCATACTAATATATAAAATCAGTGAGAAATATCAGGTTTATCAAAAAAATTAGAAACAGCACATGAAACTTAATGGAATTAAAACTTGGAAAATTATTGCTAAAGTTGGTCTTGCAATTTCAATAATCAGTTTGACAATCAGCTCTTTGCAGTATTTCCAGTTCAGGATAAATGAGCCTTTTGTCCCTTCTAAATATGTCCCGGTTTTTATAAACACAGTATTGTTCATCGGTTTTATTTACCTTAACTTCAATCCTATGAATTTCAGGATTTATGCAGGAATTTTCTATATTTATGGATTAGGAAATCTTGTAGATCACGGAAATGTACTGGCCGTTACCTGCCTTTTTGTTTCAGCCATTTGTCTTTACTTTACAGGCTTTTTTGATGAAAAAAAGATTTTAAAAGCAGTTCTTCTCCTGATACCTGCAATTATTTGTTTTGCCCTTCAGGTATGGGAAGTAAAATTTATTTACAGCATGATTTCCCTTATGCACATTGTTGGTTATATCCTGCTGATGGAAATTGCCTACATTCTTATAAGACCTTATCTTAATCTGGACTCTGACGAGCAGAAAATAAAATATCTTAACAGCAAAACTTATACTGCCCAGGATATGGACTGGCTTACTAAAGTTGCAGCAGGATACAAATACATTGAAATTGCAAAAGAAGCAAATGTTTCTGAGAGCAAAGTAAAGGCTAAAATGCTGGAACTTTACACCAGACTGGGTGCCATTGACAGAGTAGATTTTTTAAGCAAATACAGAAACTATCGCTTTGAAAAAATGACAAGCAGTCTGGAACTGGAAGAAAACCCTACCTCTGAAGGGAAGCAGTCTTAACTTTAACGTAGCTTTCCTGACCGGTAAGTGTTTTTACAAGTTCCATAGAAAACTCTTCTGCAGCCCCTGGTCCTCTTCCTGTAACCAGATTTCCATCGTGAACAAAAGGCTGGTCCTTAATATGATTTGCTTTGTATGGTCCGGTGGATTCTTCCATTGAAGGATAGCAGGTCCACTTGTGGCCTTCCAGGGCACCTGTCTTTGGCAGAACAACAGCAGGACTTGCACAAATACATCCAATAAGTCTGTCCTTTTCAACAAAAGCCTTAATAAGATTAACAGCCTGCTCAGATTGGGCAATGTTACTTGCTCCCGGCATTCCTCCAGGAATTACAATGCAGTCAAAATCCTTAAAACTTTCATTCTTAACAAAATCTGCAAGTGTTATATCTGCAACTACTTTAATTCCATGAGCGCCTTCAACAAGTTCATCATCCTTTACAGCAGCAATTACAACAAAACAGCCTGCACGACGCAGATAATCTACAGGTGTTAAAGCTTCAATTTCTTCAAATCCATCAGCTAAAAGAACTACAACAGTTTTTTTCATAAATACCACCTACCTTTTCTTTGTTGAAATTATAAACCATATAAAGTAAAATGTCTTTATCATGAAATCTGTTTTAATGATAGACGGCTCACCACTTTTTATGGAATACATAAAAGAAAAACTCACAGCAGAACAACTCACAGTAGAAACTGCAAGCGGAAAACGTGATGCCTATACAAAAATGATTTCAGGATTACCGGATTTAATTCTCATCAATGTTGAAAATGAAATCTCCGATTACAGTGAATTTTTTGAAAATAAATTTAATGATCCAAACTGCCGTAAAATTTCAATCATTATGACAGGCCCAAAAGTGGATCATGCAAAAACTGCCCAGCTGCTTCAATATGGTGTTGTAAAATATTTTGCCCGCCCAATAAAGTTTGACCTTTTTTTTGAAGCAGTAAGTAAAATTCTTAATCAGCAGATTAGTATTGATCCAACTCCCTGTACTTGTGAAGTTCACTCTAAAGGGTCCTGTATTTTTATTGAATTATCAAAGGGGCTCAACAGGGAAAAAATCCATCTCCTGAAATATAAAATTTCAGACATTCTTGATGCCGCAGAAATAGAAGATCCTAAAATTGTAATTATGTTCAGTAACATCCGTCCTACTTACATTGATGGAATTAATCTGGAACTTCTCTTTGACACGGTCCTCTCTGACAGACGAATTAAGGCAATTGATACTTATGCTTTAACCACTAATCAATTCATCAAGGATTTGATAACAGGGCATCCTGAATACAACAGCATAAATCAGACAGGAAACCTTATTGATATTTCCACAGCAATTGCCGACACAGGAAGAGACCAGCTGGAATATGCAATTATGGACAACATTCTTACCGCTTCGGAAGTTGATTTTAACAGTTCAGTGGACACAAGATTTTCCAGTGACCTTCCATCCAGCAGCCTTGACGGTTCAACAATGTCTGTAGCAATTGTAGATGATGATCACGTTATCCGAAAACAGTTAAACAATGCCTTTACAGCAATCAGTGCAAAAGTTACCCTTTTTGCTACAGGTCAACATTTTCTTAATTCTCTTGAAAAGAATAATTTCGATATAGTAATACTGGACATTGTTATGCCTGGTCTTACAGGATTTGATGTACTTAATCAGCTTAAAAATATGGGGTACACTACTCCCATTATAATTTACTCTCAGTCTACCCAGCGTGAAATTGTAATTCAAAGTTTAAGCCTTGGTGCAAAGAGTTACCTCGTAAAACCCCAGAAGCCTGAAGTGATTGTACAAAAGGCTCTTTCAATCTTGAACAGTAAATAAAATGAATGAATCAACTCTCGACGTAGGCAGCCGTTTTTTATCAAGCTCCCTTCATGAAATCAGAACTCCAATTCAGACAATCATCAGTACCCTGGAACTTCTGGAAGACACGGCCCTTAACACGGAACAGCTGGAATATGTAAGGCAGATTAATTTTTCTGCAAACGTAATGCTCCAGCTTGCTAACAATGTTCTGGACTTTACAAAAATGAAGTCCAATGAATTCAAACTGGAAAAAGTTCCTTTTAATGTTCAGGAACTTACAGAAAGAACCGTAGATCTTATTTCAATGGACGCTTTTAACAAAGGTCTGGAAATCATTACGGACATTGACTACTCAGGCCCCCATCTGATTAAGGGAGATTCCCTCCGCATTCAGCAGGTTATTTTGAATCTGGTAAAAAATGCGGTTAAGTTTACATCAAAAGGCTACATCAATACCCGGCTCTGGTACGAAAAAAATAATCTTCACTTTGAAATAATTGATTCAGGAATCGGCATTCCGGAAGAAAAGCAGTCTCTTGTTTTTAAGGATTATTATCAGGTTGATGCCAGCACCACCAGAAAGTACGGAGGAACAGGGCTGGGACTTTCAATCTGTTCCCTTCTTGTAAATAAAATGGGCGGTAAAATTGGAGTTAAATCCAACAAAGACGGCGGATCAATTTTTTACTTTAACATCCCTATGAAAGGAAGCCAGGGACTTCTTTCTCCGGAAGAAGAACTGCTGGAAGGAGACAATGAAAATCCTCTGGAAATTCCTCCGGACACTAAAGTTTTAATTATTGATGACAATCAAATTTCTTCCCAGTCCCTTAAGAAGAAACTTCAGTACTTTGGCCTTAACAAAATTGAAATTGCTGACAGCGGTGAAAGGGCAATTGAAATGCTAAAACAGTGTCAGAAAACTCAGCCCTTTACCCTGCTCTTTGTTGATATGATAATGCCAAAAATGGATGGCTGGCGTTTTGCGGCAGAAATCAACGACCTGGAAAATCTTGGAACAATCACTAAATATCTGATGATTCCTGAAGGCCAGCTGGGGGCTGATGCAAAAATGAAAATGCTGGACTGGTTCAAGGGCTACATCTACAAACCAGTTAAATACAAGCCCCTCTACAATCTTTTAAAAGAAACTTTTACTCAACCAGAGGAACTGCTCCCTGTTGAAGAAGTTTTACCGGTTCAGGAAAAGGCAAAGGAAGAGCAGCATCTTCCTGCAGAAAATATGACAATTCTTGTTGCGGAAGATCATCCGGTTAACCGCAAACTCATTTATACCTTCCTCACAAAATTCGGCGCAAAAGTTTATCAGGCTGAAAATGGTGAAGAGGCTGTAAAAATCTGCATGGAACATTCTGAAATCGATCTTATTTTTATGGACATCCAGATGCCTGTAAAAAATGGAACCGACGCAACTGTAGAACTGCGTGAAAATCATTTCAAGGGAATTATAATTGCATGTACGGCAAATTCAAACCAGGATGATTTTGCAGAATATAAAAGACTTGGAATAAACGACATTCTTGTAAAACCTTTTAAGCGTGACGACATAAGGCAGCTTCTGGAAAAATGGAACACTGTTCTTTCAGTTCCTGAAGCAAAACAAATTCTGACCCTTACTTCCGTAAACAACATGAGCGGCGGGGCCTGGGATCTTTCGGATTTTGAAGATCTGCAGAAAAAAGATCCTTCCACAGTCAAAAAACTTTTTGATTCCTTCATTGAAACAAATATGCTTATTCTTGAAGAAATCAAAGCCCTTAATTCCGAAGAAATTCCTGACTTTGACAGCATAGAAGCAAATGCCCGTATTCTTGAACAGAGCTGCATTAAGGTAAAGGCCGTTAAACTTCAGAATCACCTGCTTCAAATGATTCAGCATTGCCGGGAAAAAGACAGTATCATGGTAGAAGCAACCAGAACCTATTACGCACTGGACCTGCATTCCTTTATTAAAATGATTCAGGGGCTGATAGATTTAAAAATAGACGGGCAATAAAATCACCTGAAAAGAGGAAATTATGCTAAAGACAAATTATCACACCCATACAACTTTCTGTGATGGCAAAAATACTGCGGAAGAAATGGTTAATGCCGCAATTAAAGCAAACTTTGACATTCTTGGATTCAGCAGCCATTCCATGTATCCTTTTGGCAGCACCTGGCATCTTTCTCCTTCAAATCATGATGAATACTGCGACAAGATAAACTGGCTCAAAGAAACTTACCGCAGTCAGCTGGAAATATATCTTGGTTTTGAAGCAGATTTTATTGATGGAATTTGTAATCCTCATTTTTCAAATTACAGGGAATTTTCACCAGACTATCTTATTGGGGCAGTACACTATGTACCGGGAAACACTGGATATTTTGAAGCAGACGGTTCCTTTGATGAAGTCAGACAGAAGATTGATTCAGTATTTAAGGGAAACGTAAAAAAAGCAGTACAGGCTTATTTTGCCGCAGAAAGGGAAATGCTGAAAAAAGGTAGTTTTACTTTTATGGCTCATCCGGATTTAATCAGAAAACAGAACTCCCTGAAAAACGAAAAAGGGCCTCTCTTTAATGAAAACGAAAGCTGGTACAAAAAGGAAATCTCTTTAACGGCAAAGGCCATTGCTCAAGCCGGCGTATGTGTAGAAATTAATACAGGAGGAATGGCAAGAGGCTACATGGACCTGCCATACCCGTCAGCGTATTTTATGGAGAAACTTTTTGAATACAAAGTTCCACTTACAATCAATTCTGATTCTCACTCTGTAAAAACACTGGACTACTGGTTTGAAGAAGCAGTCCAATATGCAAAAAAGACCGGATACAAAGAACTTATGTTCTTCAGATCCGGTCATTTGGAAAGTCAAAGCATCCAATGATTAATATTTGTGCTTTTCCATTTCTTCCTGACAGTCAATGCAGAGGGAGGCATAAGGAATTGCTTCAAGTCTTCCCTGCTTGATCTGTTCACCGCAGTTAATACAGATTCCATAGGTACCGCGCTTAATGCGTGTAAGAGCTGCTTCAATCTGGTTAAGGCGGGCAGAATCCTGTGCGCCCAATTCATTTAACAACTTACGGTCAATTGCATCAGATGCCATATCTACTTCATCACCAGAATCAACATTTTCAACCAATTTGTATAATTCGTCGTTCTGCTGTGCTAATTTTTCCAGGATTTCTTGCTTCTGTTCGTTAAGCAGTTTTGTCTGTTTTTCTAAGAAGTTTTCTTTCATTTTTCTATCCCCGTTGACAGTTAATAATTATTTGTAGATAATAATTTACATCTAAACTATTAAAAAGGCAAATAAATTCTTGGAGGAATTTGTGGCTAATAAAGACGAAGCTATTGAAGTTGAAGGCGTTGTAAAGGAAGCTCTTCCAAACACAACATTCAAAGTTGAACTGCAGAATCAGCATATGATTCTGGCTCACTTAAGCGGCAAAATGCGCAAACATTATATCCGTATCGTTCCTGGTGATACTGTAAAAGTAGAACTTTCACCTTATGATTTAAATCGCGGCCGCATTATCTTCCGCGAACGCTAATCTTCCTTCAGAATGCCGTAAACATCCCGCTGTTGAAAGGCAGGGCTTGTTACGGCAATTCTTTTGATTAACAGACAAATCTATAAAAATTATATTTACTCATTATTTGAATCAGATCCCTTCTTATTGGAAGAGTCGCTGCTTGTTTTTGCAAATAAGTATCTGATTCCTGAGATAATCTCTCTGATTCCATTTACTCCGGCAATTATGCAGAGAATGTTCAGAGGAAACATCCATCTTACAACGGTCAGAGACAAGGCTCCCAGACCAAAGAATGCAGTAAAAATTCCCCTGATGAGCATTTTTCTGCCGATTTCCTTGTAATTTCTGCTTCTGTTGCGGTTTTCAGAATAATTGTAGGTATAATTACGTCTTTCTTCATACTGCCGGTTACTGCTGCCAGAATTACGGCTTTCGTTAAAGAATTCCCAGAATGGATCATAGCCGCCGTCAGTGCCGTTACGCTGGCCGCCATACCATTGACCGTATGAACCATAGCCCTGACTGCTGCCTGAACCGTACTGCTGCTGATAAGATCCAGATGATGACGCAGATCCGTAAGAATCATATTGTCTGCGTTTTTCTTCATCTCCTAAAACAGAATAAGCTTCATTTATCTGCTTAAATTTTTCTTCAGCAACCTTATCCCCAGGATTTTTATCTGGATGATATTTCATGGCGAGGGAGCGATAGGCTTTTTTTATTTCTTCTGCACTGGCACTTTTTGAAAGTCCCAAAGTCTTGTAGTAGTCTTCCATCAAAATCCTTTAACTTAAATATTTTTTTAAAGGTAATAAAAAAACCTTCCATATTCAAGTTTACTTTTTTATTGTAACAATTTTTTTAACCTATGGTTACTACTGGCGGATAATTACCCATGTAGAGCCATTTCCACCGTCTTTTTTATCAGGATGGCCGAATTCTCCAAGTCTTTTATCCTGTTCAATAAAAGTTCTTACCATTGGAGCAAGAACGCTTTCACCTGCCTGGCTGTGAATTCCCTTTCCGTGAACAATCATAACTTTTTTAAGACCACGTCGCTTACAATCCGTTATAAAACCATTCAGGCGGGCCCAGGCTTCATCCCTGTTCAGACCGTGCAAATCAATTGAAGCTTCGCAGCGCAGATTATGGAGATATTCCCTCTGGTGCATACGGACATTTTCCCCTGCATCATTCTGAATTTTGTCCTTATCAACAGTACCGTAGTTATTAAGCCAGGCTTCAAGAACATTATTTGCGTTGTCTGAGTCTTCCAGAAGGTCTTCCTTGCTGTAGCCCAGACGCTTTAATTCTTTTTCTTCAGGGCTGGGAGCATTTGCCTTTTTGTGGGATTTTTGAATCTGGGGCTGATGTTTCTTCTGCTTTTCCTTAAGCAGCATTTCATCCCACTCTTTCAAAATGTCACCAAAATCTTTTCCCATACCCTTCTCCTTTTTAACGAATAATCAGTACTGAGTCTTCTTTTACCCAGCCACTTGTATCGTTACTGCGAATAAATACCCATCCTTTTGCATGATGTTCAATCTTAACTCTTGTACCACTCTGCAGGGTAACTCCACTGTTTACAAATTCTTCTGGAATTGTATTTACATATCCGCCCTTAAAGAGACCATATTTCATTCCGCAGGCTATTCCTGAAAAAATGCTTAATGTTGCAAAAACCAGGGAACAGGCCAGAATTATAGAGCCAAACATCATCCTTTTTGTAATAAAGAGAATAATCACACCAATTACAAGGAGGATTAAAATTCCGCAGATTACGTAATGAAGGATAAGGCTGCTTTCGTTAAGCCCGGGTTTGAGCCCTGCTGCAGTTTCCGCATCAATACGATTCTGTCTTGCCCGTGTAAATACAGGAAGGGAATGGCGCTCCTTTACTCTAAGCCTGTACAGTTCATCCAGATTTTTAATTTCAACAAAGTGAGTTTCTTCAACAGGCTTTTCCACTGCTGGAGTTTCAAAGGCGTACTGGAATTCATCATATACTGAAAGAGATTGATCACTGTCACTGCTTTGAGTTACACCCAGAACTGTAAACTTATAATCGGGAAGAGTTAAATCCAGCTGACCGCCACTGTAGGAAGATACAGTTATTATCATCTTTGGAAGATTATATACACCCGGCACAAGAGGCTGCCAGTCGAAAGTAACAACAGGCACCACATCCGGAGAAAAGTTCGTATCTATAATTCCTTTTTTTGCAACATCAAAACGCTGAATTTCCCTGAAGAGGGAATCTTCCGGAATACCCCATTTTAAATTAATAAGCTGGGTTGCATACTGAAGGTTTACTGTAAAAATAATGTGCTGACCGGATGTAACTGTAAAACTTCTGCCCCTGTTTCTGAAATCATCATTAGCAAATTCAATTGAAACTTTCGGCTGAATTGTGCGGGGATTTGTATATACGGTTACAGGTTCAAACTTGATTGAATACATTCCACGGCCGATTGTTACGTTTACAGGAGGAATCTGATAATCCCCTTCTTCATAAAAACGGAACCAGAGAATTACTCTTGTACCGCTCCTTTCAGTTTCCGTTGCATTAAGGGTTTCTTTCTTAAAAGTTATATAATTTACGTTGTCCGGCAGTCTATTTACCGACAGTGTTATGTCTTCAGGATTAATTCCTTCAATGTCCAGATTAAAGGCACAGTCCTGATTTGTAAAAAAATACTCGCTGGCAGGCTTGCATGTAAGGCTTCTTACATAATCCCAGGAGATGCGTACATTGTTTTGAGTAAAAGCATTTGCGCTGAAAAGAGCAAAGACTGCTGCTACTGCATATTTTAGAAATCTTCTGCGCTTCCAGCTTCCTGCTGCTGTCTGTTTTTCCATTGGTTTAATTCGTTCTCCCTAATGAGTGAATAAAGCGAGTTTTCATAATCAGCCCCGCTTTTTGAATCCTGGCTGACTGTTTTTTCTTCCAGACTTTCCTTTTCCTGAGAATTCTTCCGCAGGGAATTTTCTTCCAGGGAAAGTTCCAGATTAATCTTGGCAGCCTGACTGCTGCTGTTTATAAGCAGAGCCTGCTTGAAATATTCAGCGGCTTCTTCATAATCTCCCCGTCTGTGGGCTATTATTCCAGAATTGTAAAGAACTCCAAACTTTATTGAATCCGGAGCCTTATCTGAAATTTGTGCATACTTCTTTAATGCAGCATCACTTTCATCCTGCATAAGGTAAGTGGTTGCAAGACCAAAAGTTGCATAATCCATAATCAGCTGATCGTCAGTTAATTCCCCTTCCTGGTCCAGGGTAATGTAGCGGCTGATGGCAGTTGAATAATTTGCCCTGCTCCAGGAAACTCTGCCGTTTAATAAATCCACGCCATTTGCAAATCTTTTTGAACAGCCGGTAAACATCATCATTACGGCAATAAGGGAAAAGGCACTGTTACGCAGCATTCTTTTTCTTCCCCCTGCATCAAATTCTCCAAAGAATACAGACAATACAAAAAAGATTATTGCAAAGATTATAAAGAGATTTGTTCTCTTTACACTTTGAATCTCATAGGCGATGGTTGACTGGTCTGAAGAAGAATTTGCCTTCATGTTCAGGGAATTAAGCAGCCTGACAGCAGAACCGGCCTGTGAATAATTAAGGTAAGTTACTGAAGGAATTGTATTATTTGCGGCAGAACCAGTTGTCTTTCTTGTAACACTTTCCATTGCAGCTTTAATTTTATCTTCCCTGAGGGCTGTAGAAACTTTTGTAATACCGTCACCTGCAACTGCTGTAGTTGTACGGCTTGAGTCACCAATTCCAATAATTGTTACAGGAATTGCGTTACGGGCAGCCTTATTAAGTGCCTGAGAAAACTGACCGTCAGTTTCTTCACCATCAGTAAAAAGCCATATTGTAGAAAATGCAGCTGACTGAGCAGGAAAAGAATTCATTGCGGCTTCAATACCGCTGCCCAGGCTGGAACCTTCTGATTCCATAAGTTTTGGTGACAGGGCAGAAAGTAAAGTCTTTATGGATTCAAAATCCTCAGTCATAGGAATTACGCAGCTGGCATTTCCTTTTGCAAGAGTTACGGAAACAGAAGAACCTTCCATCCTGTCCAGAAGCCTTTCAGCATATTCAGCGGCAGTCTGAAGGCGGGTTTCCCTGTCAGGAGTGTCCCTTGCTTCCATTGAGTAGGAAATATCAAATACCATTGCAACGGAAGTTCCGCTTTTCTGAACGGTTACAGCTCTTGTTCCCCAGGAAATTCCTGCAATTGCCAGAATCAGCATTACCCATGCAAGGCCCCGGAAAATTGTTCTCAGCATAAAACGGAGCCTGAAGCGGCGGAAATTTTCTTCCGAACGGTAAACATTATTGTGATCAGCAAGAACCTTAATAGTTGTAGTGTATCTGCTGAAAGTAAAAAGCATGGCAGGTATAAGCAGGAGGAGACCGAAAAAAGCTTTTGGATATGCAACTTCTAAACTCATAATACCTCCTGAAGTATAAAGCGGCGGATAAGCCAGGCTATAATTGCGCAGAGCATGGTAAATACAAGACAATACTGGGCATAGCTGGTATTGTTATCCCTTACAAGGTAACTCTGAACAACATTTTCCTGTTTGGAAATTGCCTTAAGAACCTGGGACAAAAGATTTATTGTTGGAATTTCATAGAAAGTTCCATTTCCTTCAAGAGCAATTCTTGAAAGGGAAGTTGTATCATAATCAGAAGGAAAATATCCTGAAGTAACCCTTCCTGTATATGGATCAGTATACTCAAGAGGCACAGTTCCCTTTGTTCCTACACCAAGTACATAGAGGGAAATATCCTTTTCCTTTGCCAGACGGGCTGCTGTATTTGGATGAATGGAACCTGCATTATTTTCACCATCTGTAATAAGTACGATTGCCTTTTTAGGTGCAGTAGAATAATCCAGATGAAGGATTGCCGAACTTAACCCTGTACCAATTGCAGTACCGTCACCCAGAAGCCCCGGCACCAGAGAATCCAGTTTTTCGAAAAAGACCTTTCTGTCCATGGTTGGAGGAACAAGCACTGTAGCTTCCTTTGCCATTTCCACAATACCAACGGAAAGACCTGTATTATCTTCCAGCATTGTGTGAATCACATTTTTTGACGCTTCCAGACGAGTCTGACCGCCAATATCCCTTGCAGCCATAGAAGGACTTATATCAATTACAAAAAGAACTTCTGAACCCCTGGAAGTATAGATTTTTTCCTGATGATGAATTACAGGATTTGCCAGGGCAGCGGTAAGAGAAATAAATCCGGCACACAAAAGAATGTGAACCAGCACACTCATAAAATTTCTTGAAGGACGTTTCCAGTCAAAGGAAGGCCCGTTCCAGTCACTTAAAGTCATAGGCAGGGAGATGTGCCCGAACACTCTTGTCCTGCGGAGGATGTATACCAGAGGAACTAAAAGAAGGATTGCAAAAACTCCAGGATTTTCAAAATCAATCATCGTTCTGCTCCTTTCTCACGATTGAAGAAAGAACCTTCTTAACATGCTCCAGTTTTTCTTCACGGCTTTTTTTCTCCGCAGCCTTCTTTGCTTTAGCAGCGGCCCTCTTCATTTCTTCTTCTTCTTCGGCTTCAGTCATATGATTTACTTCAAGCCTTGTAACGGCAGATTCACCAATTTCACAAATTGATTTACGCTCACCTGCCATAAAGTTTGCACTGTGTTCTTCAACAGGCAGAAGTTTTGAATCAATTGAATTCTGAGCAAAGCGGATATAATCTGTCCTGACAAAAATATTTGTAAGATATTCAACAGAAGTAAGCTGACCCGGAGTAAGTTTATCTCCTGCCACTTCCTTCACTTTTTCTGCGATTTTTTTACTGGTTATACTTCCAAAAGAATTGCGGAAACGATAATCCAGATAGTGTTTCATTGTTTCCTGCCACTGAGCTGCAAATTCCGGATCAGGAAGATTGCTTTTTAACAACTGGCGGAAACGGCGTCTGGTTGAATGAGAGTTTCTTCTGAATCTGTGACGCTCCCTCACATTAAAAAACCAGGCTTTGATTTTCTTGAATCTGATTAATACTACCAGAAGGAAAACCAGAATAAGTACGGACAAGGTACTGAAAGTCCAGAGAACGTAAGTTGTACCCGGCAAAAGGACAGGCTTTTCCGGACTCTGCATATTTGTTACCCCAAGCCTCTCGGTAATGGATGCAATTTTTATTGATTCCAGATCCAGGGAATAAACCACGTGCCGGCTGTCAAAGGCAACCCCCGGATTGTTGTAAACACATACTGTAGCTAAATCAAATTCAGGAAAATCAATATCACCAGGCTTCCAGGGAATCAAGTCTATGATAAAACTGTAGGCAAGCCCGTTACGAATTAAAAGGGCCTGGGTAATGGTACATTTATCAGCAACAGAATTAAAAGGCTCCTGATTTGTATCTATAGTGAGAGTATCTCCGGAAATCTGACTGGAAAGTGCCAGCGAAAAAAAATCCACCGGACTTCTGAAAGAATATTCAATTCTTGCTGAATCTCCAACGTAAACTTCACGGGGAATAAGAATCTGCTGTATTAAATTTTCTGAAGCTTCCTGTGCAGCAGTAAAGGCTGCTGTAAAACAGAAGGCTGCTAATAAAATAGAAAGTTTTTTCACCTCTGTTCCCTCGATGCAAAAAAGCGGGTTAATTCAATTGCCGGATCACTGGCAGTGCTCAATATAAACGGAATGCCTCCACGGCGGATAACTTCCCTCTTCCATAAATCTTCCCTGAAAAGATTTGCTTCACGCCATTTTCTCTGGAATGTACTTGCTGAAGTTGGATAAACCCTTTTTGTATGAGTTTCAGGATCTTCAAAATAAACAGAGCCGATTGAAGGCAGCTGATCATCAAGAGGATCTGTAATTCTTACGGCAACAACGTCGTGCTTGTGACAGAGCTGGGCAAATGGTTTATCCCATCCATCCACGCGGAAATCAGAAAAAATCATTACAAGAGAACGCTTTTTAAGAAGCCTTACAACTCCCTGCAGGGCACTTTCCAGGGCAGTTCCAGGTTTTACTTCATCCAGATTTTTTTCGTACTGGGTAAGCAGCATCATAGCCTGCTGATATCCCGGCTTTGGAGCGCATGAAAAATTAATTGCCCCGTCAAAGATTACAGCACCCACTGATGAAGAGTTATGCTGACAAGCCATTGTCATAAGGGATGCACAGTCAAATGCAGTTTCCAGGCGGCTTTCGTTACCACAACCGGTGTCCATTGAAAGAGAACGATCGATTAAAAGAAGCACGTCCAGGTCCCTTTCTTCATTAAACACTTTTACGTAAGGTTTATTGTTTCTTGCAGTTACGTTCCAGTCGATTGAACGCACGTCATCCCCGCGGATATATTCACGAACTCCGTTAAAATCAATTCCGTGACCGCGGTAGAGAGATTTGAAAGAACCTGAACGCATTCCTTCAGCAAGATTTCTTGAGTTTATCTGAAGCAGATAGGCGCGTTTTGCAAGAGTGATTTTATCCATCAGTATTTACCGAATATATGCTCTTCCGTTAAGGAACAGGCATGAAGTCAATTATCTTAGAAATAAGATCATCTGCAGTTACACCATCAGCGGAAGCTTCATAGTTAAGCACCAGACGGTGACGGAGAACAGGAGCTGCAACATTCTGAACATCCTCAGGAAGAACAAAGCTTCTGCCTGCAAAAAGGGCTGAAACCTTGGCACACTGAAGAAGGGCTATTCCCGCACGAGGAGAAGCACCAAATGATATATAACGAAGCAGGTCATTCTTTTTAACAGCAGCAGAATTTGAACCCAGATGTCTGTTTTCGCTCTGCTCTGCTGAAGGACGGGTTACATTTACAATTGAAACGATATAGCTGAGGATTTTGTCATCAGCGGTAATTGCATCTACAGCTTCACGGCATTTAAGCAGGGCTTCTGAATTAAAGACCTTTTCTACAGGGATTTTATCTGCATTTCCGTTGGTCTTTACAATCTGAAGTTCTTCCTCTGGACTTGGATAAGGAACGATCAGCTTAAGAAGAAAACGGTCCAGTTCAGCTTCAGGGAGGGAATAAGTTCCTTCCTGTTCAATAGGATTCTGTGTTGCCATTACGATAAATGGTTTTGGCAGGGCATATGTCTGTTCCCCGATTGTAACCTGATGTTCAGCCATTGCTTCAAGTAAGGCAGACTGAACCTTTGCAGGAGAACGGTTAATTTCATCAGCAAGAACCATATTTGCAAAAACAGGGCCCTTTCTTACTGTAAAATTACCTGTCTGCTGCTGATAGATAAGGGTACCAGTAACATCAGCAGGAAGAAGGTCCGGGGTAAACTGAATGCGTTTAAAATCCAGACCGGAGATTTCTGCAAAAGTTTTTACAGCCAGAGTTTTGGCCAGACCAGGAACTCCTTCAAGAAGAACGTGTCCCCCTGCAATCAGGGCAGTTAAAATTCCGTCAACAACTTCAAGCTGACCTACAACACGTTTTGCAGCTTCACTGCGGCAGCGCTGGATATAATCTGAACATTCATCCAATTCGCTTTTGGTGATAAAATGTGCCATACTTTCCTTCTGATACGATAATTTTGCTTTTGTGCTCAGAAAACTAAAACTTCATACAGTTACAGTTTTTACAGCCAAAGTTGTATTTTTGTGCATAAATATGCAAATTTTCACTATAATTATGCAAAACAAAGGCTAAACTTTCTTGACACTCAAGCCACGTTTTAAGATACTTACAATATCATGATAACACCTTTAGCACAAGAATTAAACGTAATTCTCAAGGACACTACAGCTGGTAGTTTGCTTTCGGACCTGGGACAGAGAATCTATTTCCCAAAGGGTATCATCGCGCAAAGTGGAGAGGCTAAAAAGCTCGGTAATGTAGCTAACGGCACAATCGGCATGACAGTTGTAAACGGGACTCCTGTTATTCTTCCTTCCGTTCACAATAACGTTCCCCTTCTCACTTCCCGCGAACTGGTTGCTTATGCACCAACAGCTGGTAATCCGGATTTAAGACAAATCTGGAAAGACAACATGATTAAGAAAAATCCATCCCTCAAGGACAAATTATTTTCACTGCCTGTTGTTGTTCCTGGCCTTACTGCAGGAATCTCTTATCTGGCAGACCTCTTCCTTGATGAAACAAAGCCTTTAATTGCAGCAAATCCAAGCTGGGACAATTATGTACTGATTGCAAATGCAAGACGTAATGCAGATTTTATCCAGTTTGACATGTTTAAGGATGGAAAATTTAATATAGACGGACTGGAAGCTGCAATGAGAAATGCGGCTAAATCAGGTTCAGTAAGAATCCTCCTTAACTTCCCTCAGAATCCTTCAGGTTACAGCCCTACTGTTTCAGAAGCAAAGAGACTTGTAGAAATCGTTAAGGATCTGGCTGAAAACGGTACAAAGGTTATGGTATGGTGTGATGACGCATACTTTGGCCTGGCATATGAAAAAGATATTGAACCACAGTCACTCTTTGCCTATCTCTGCGACCTTCATCCTAATGTTCTGGCTGCAAAAATTGACGGTCCTACAAAAGAAGACTTTGTATGGGGCTTCCGTGCAGGTTTCATCACATTCGGTTCAAAGGGCATGACAGAAGAACAGTACGATGCCCTGGTAAAGAAGCTTATGGGTGTTATCCGTTCATCAGTTTCATGTGCTTCTACAGTTCCACAGACACTGCTGCTCAAGGCATACCAGAATCCTTCAATGGAATCAGAAAAAATCGAATTCAGAAAGATTCTTGAAGCCCGTTATGATCTGGTAAAGGAATTTATTACCACCCACAAGAGTGACGTTATTGAAGCACTTCCATTCAACTCAGGTTACTTTATGTCTTTCAACACAAAAAAGATTGACGCAGAGGAACTCCGTCAGAAGTTGCTTAAAGAAAAGGGAATCGGTACAATAGCAATCGACGCAAGCACATTACGTGTTGCATTCTCAAGTCTTGATGAGGATAAGATTGAAATTGTATACAAAGCTATTTACGAAACAGCAGACGAAATGTCTAAATAAATATTCTAAATCAGGTAAAGCAGGAAGACGGGGACTGGCTTTAAAAATACGGAAACCTCTTCTTGTTTTACCTGCACTTCTTTTTTTCAGTTCACTACTTTCTTCCTGCAGCAGACAGACAAATACTTTTACAATATGGACCAGCAGGGTTGAATTTGCCTCTTATGTGGAATACTACAATGCCAGCCACGAAAACTCCAAGGCTGTGCTGGTTTATAAGGAAGATCCTTTTCACTCCCTTTCATCCGCAAGAGGCAGTACACCAGACCTGATTATTTCAGATGGTCTGAAAAATTCCGCTACAAAAAGATCTTTTCATCCCCTTGATAATATAATCCGGGAGGGTGGCAAGGGAGATAAAATTGATTATTCTATCTTCTACAAAACCCTTTACGAATACGGCACTCTGGGAAGCAAAACCTATCTTCTTCCTGTAAGTTTTAACCTGCCAATGCTGGCTTTCGGAAATGCAAATGAAAGCGTTGTAGGAGACTCTCACCTTATAGGAATGGACCTGCTCAAAAGTACATCCGGGGAATTTAACGCCAGAAACAATAGTGATGATTTCACTGCCATGGGCTACGGGGTTTCCTGGAATCCGGAACTTCTTTACGAATTCACGAAAATCCGGGGTGGAGAATACAGGGAAAAGGGAAAATATTTCCAGTGGAATAAAAATGCCCTTGCTTCCTGCATTGAAGAATTCAAAAAATGGACAACTGAAAACAATCAGTCTACTACAAACGAACTGAACTTTCAGTTTAAGTACCTCTTTACCCCGGGATACAAACAGGTTGTTGGAGGCAGGTGCCTTTACACTTTCTATACCAGCGACAACTTCTTTAAGTTTAAGCCGGATCAGGTGGAAAACCTTTCCTACAGATGGCTGGGGGAAAATGGAAAAATTCCTGTTGAAGACAATATTGTAATGGCAGGAATATACAAAAAGGCTAAAAACGTAAAGAGAGCCGAAGATTTTATTATTTGGTTTATGAAAGAACAGACCCAGAAGGAGCTCATGGAAAGAAGCCAGAACATGAACCTTAACACAAGAAGTTTTGGTATTTCAGGAGGATTTTCTTCAATAAGGTCTGTAAACGAAACAATTCTTCCAATTTACTACAGAACACTGCTGGAAAATCTTCCATCTGAAGAAAACCTTACTCTGCCGGACATTCTTCCACCAAACTGGAGCGCTCAGAAGGAAAATATCCTTTATCCATATCTCCTGGAGATGGTTCAAACTGACAGAGACCCGAATTTTCCTGATCCCCTTACCCTGGAACAGAGAATTCAGAGCTGGAATAAATCAAATTTATAGATTTTTTTCATAAATTACACATTTTTTACTAAACTTTCACTTTTATTCGCCGATGAAAAAAGTGAGAGGAAGTAAAAATGTATTCGAACGGATTAAACCTTAACGCATCAAGTTATCAATCTGTTTTCGCAAGCACAGGCGGAAGTTTAGCAGTTCCTGTTAAACCTAGTGCCCTCATCTACGCCCATTTTGATCATGTTCATGGAATTGAAGCATCACACGGGGAAAAGGGGGTTTCCGTTAACAAACTCCGTATTTTGAATACTCTCATCGACCAGCTCAGCAACATGAAGAAGTCTGCCCTTCCACAGGGAACAGCTGAAAACCTCTCTATGGAAGAACAGGATTACTTAATCGACAAGTATTCACAGCAGATTAACAATACAATAAAAACGGCTCCTTATGGTCTGGCAGGTGCAATGCCGGAAACAGGAGCCCTTCTTTCAATAGAACTCTAATTAGCCCGAATATCGAGTTTTGAAAAACAACGAATTTATCAAAAAAACAGCTCCCAGTCATGAAAACAACTTATCGAAACCTAGGGAACGACGGCGAAGCCGGCAAAATGCACCAGTGGTGCATTTTGAGTGATTCACCGAACAGCTATGCTGTGAAGGCACCGCTC
>JAEEGF010875161.1_pt1 | contig 38010 bp, 32 predicted proteins | sample 9134171 | NCBI WGS metagenome assembly JAEEGF01 (sample SAMN16246542, study PRJNA631951) | gut metagenome | biome: gut microbiome; feature: rumen; material: AP-attached | host: Bos | place: Iran: Karaj | collected 2018-10 | reverse complement strand
AGCTGGCCACGGATGACCTCGCCGAGGGCCATGCGGTCGGCGGGGTTGAAGAAGTGCATGCCGATGAACTGGGCGGGGCGCTTGGTGCAGGCAGCGATCTCGGTGATAGAGAGCGAGCTGCTGTTGGTGGCGAAGATGGTCTCGGGTTTGCAGATGCCATCGAGTTCGGTGAAGACATCTTTCTTGAGCTGCATCTCCTCGACGGCGGCCTCGATGACGAGGTCGGCATCGGCGAAGGTGGCGTAGTCGGTGGTGGTGCTGATGTTCTTCAGCAGGGCGTCGACGGCTTCCTGAGTCATCTTGCCTTTTTCAACGAGTTTGCCGTAGCCTTTGGCGATGGAGGCCATGGCCTTGTCGAGGCTGGCCTGGGTGCGGCTCTTCATGACGACGGGCATCTGGGCGGCGAAGGCTTTGACAATGCCTTTGGCCATGGTGCCGGTTCCGATAACACAGATTTTCATATAGTTAAAAATTAAAAATTAATAATTAATGTTTTTTCGTTATAATAACTCATTTCCCTTGGAATTCGCATTTGCCTTTGGTGAGGAAGGCCTGCATGCCGTTCTTCTGGTCCTCGGTGTTGAAGCAGAGGCCGAAGGCGCGGTTCTCGAAGGCTATGGCGTCCTCGGCTTCCATATCGAACTCGGTGTTGATGCAGAGTTTGGCGGCGCTGACGGCGAGGGGAGCGTTTGCGGCTATCTGGTTAGCCAGTTCCATAGCCTTGTCCATCAACTCGGCCTGGGGCACCACGGTATTGACGAGTCCGATGCGGAGGGCTTCGTCGGCCTTGATGGGTTTGCCGGTATAGATGAGCTGCTTGGCCATGCCCATGCCTACGAGACGTGCCAGGCGTACGGTGCCGCTGAAGCCGGGGATGATGCCGAGGCCCACTTCAGGCTGGCCGAAGCGTGCGTTGTCGCTGCAGATGCGGATGTCGCAGGCCATGGCGAGTTCGCAGCCGCCGCCGAGGGCGAAGCCGTTGACGGCAGCGATGACGGGGCAGGGGAGGGTCTCGATGCGCCGGAAGACTTGCGCACCTTTACGGCCGAAGGTCTCGCCCTGCTGAGGGCCTAGAGGGGCCATTTCGCTGATGTCGGCTCCTGCCACGAAGCTTTTCTCACCGTCGCCGGTGATGATAAGGCATCGATAGCCACCGTTCTCGAATTCGTCGAGATATTCGTCGATTTCACCGAGAATAGTGCTGTTGAGTGCATTGAGGCTCTTGGGTGCGCTGATGGTCATGATGGCCACCTGGTCGCGAGATTCTATTTTTAAATGTTCGTACATGGTCGTTATTGATTAAAGATTAATGGGTCAGTCCCAGAAACTGTTGGAGCCGGATGTCCAGGAGCCGTGTTTCTCGTAGCCTTCCATTGGCGAATTGGGGGAGCCGGCGGGTTGATAGAGTTTGACATCGCTTCCCGCATAGCCATATTCGGCTTTGAAGGTGACCACGGTCAATTTTGGGGATTCGTATTTGTTTCTGTTCTCCATTTTTATTCAGTTTTGTTTTTCCGGTTGCAAAATTACAAAATAATATTGAGGTGGCAAAATAATTTTTTAGTTTTCTACCGGATGGAGTCCGAGGGTGGCGGCGATGTCGAGCATCATCTGCCAGGCGGCGTTGCGGTCATTGGGTATTTTGCCGTCGAGGATGGCGTCTTTGATGGTGTCCTTGATGGTGCCTATCTCGCGGCAGGGGCCGATGCCGAAGGTGGTCATGATGTCCTCTCCGGAGACGGGGGGCTGGAAATTTCGTATGCGGTCGCGCTCTTCAAGTTCGACGAGTTTCTGTTTGACGAGTTCGAAGTTGGCGCGGTGGCGGCGCTGCTTCTCCTCGTTGCGGGTGGTGATGTCGGCATTGCAGAGGAGCATGAGGTCGTCGATGTCGTCGCCGGCTTCGAAGAGGAGGCGGCGTACGGCGCTGTCGGTGACGACGTCCTCGGCGAGGATGATGGGGCGCATGTGGAGCATGACGAGTTTCTCGACGTAGCGCTGTTCCTCGCCCAAAGGCAGGCGGAGACGCTTGAAGATGCGCTTGACCATGTGGGCACCACGGGCCTCGTGGCCGTGGAAAGTCCAGCCTTGCTTGGGGTCGTAGTGTTTTACGCCAGGCTTGCCGACATCGTGGAGCAGGGCGGCCCAACGTAAATACAGTTGACGGTTGACTTCCGTGGTCTGCGTAGCATCACTGAGCACTGAACGCTGTTCACTACCCACCAAATTATCAAGGACCTGCATGGTGTGGAAAAAGATGTCCTTGTGGCCACGCCCTTCCACGGTTTCCACGCCGGCGAGGGCGGAGATTTCGGGCAGGATGAGGGGCATGAGGCCGCTTTTCTGCATGAGTTTGAGGCCGAGGGAAGGGGAGGGGTTGGAGAGTAGGATCTTGTTGAGCTCGGTGGTGATACGTTCGGCGGAGACGATTTCGATGCGGTGGGCGTTGCGGGCGATAGCCTCGAAGGTGTCGTCGGCGATGTGGAAGCCCAGTTGGGCGGCGAAGCGTACGGCGCGCATCATGCGAAGGGGGTCGTCGGAGAAGGTGATGTCGGGGTCGAGAGGGGTGCGGAGGATGCCGAGGTTGAGGTCCTGGATGCCTCCGAAGGGGTCCATGAGTTCGCCGAAGCGGTCGTGGTTGATGCAGACGGCGAGGGCATTGACGGTGAAGTCGCGCCGCCGTTGGTCGTCCTCGAGGGTGCCGTTCTCGACGATGGGCTTGCGGCTGTCGCGGGAGTAGCTTTCGCGACGTGCACCGACGAATTCTATCTCGAGGTTGTGGTAGCGGAATGATGCCGTTCCGAAGTTCTTGAAGACGGAGACGTTGCTTCCTCCCAGTATTTCTGCTGCGGCATGGGCGAGCTCGATGCCGATATGGACGTCGCCGCCCTGGCTGCGGCCGACGCAGACGATGTCGATGTCGGTGCAGGGACGCTGGAGGAAATGGTCACGTACGACTCCTCCAACGAAGTAGGCGTCGATGCCGAGGCGGTCGGCTTCGTGACCAATGAGACGGCCGATTTCAGGGTAGAGGTCAGTTACCATATTTTTTGGTTCCTGCTAGATTGCCTTGGTCGTCGTAGAAAGACCATTCGCCTATGGGGTTTCCGTTGTTGTATTGCCCGATGATGCGTGGGGTGCCGTTGAAGTTGTATACGGTGTAAGAACCATGTTCAAGGCCGTTGACGAAGTCGGTTTCCGATTGTTTTTTCCCGGTTTCCATGTCGTAGGCAGTCCAAGAGCCTTCACGTTGTTGGTTTTTGAGTTCACCTTCGGCCATTTTCTGCATGTTGGGGTAGAAGCTTATGAGTGTCTGGTGCCCTTTGATGAAGAAGATGACGTCTCTCGGTTGTCCCGTGGTGTCGGTGCCGACCCATAGGGAGTCATAGGGCAGGAGTGGTTCGCCGAGGGCGTTGTTGAAGGTCCAGGAGGTGTCGGGGCCTTTGGTGTTGCGAATGGCCACGATGTCGCCGTTAGGAGAGCGGAATTCAACGGTGGCGGAGGTCTGTCCCGAAGGGTTCTTCCCTGTGTCGGAGCAGGAGGAGAAGAGCAGGAGGAGAAGGGCTAGATTGAATACTTGGGCGATGGGGTGTTTCATGTTTCTATTGTTGTTTATGAAGGTGATTGTAAATCAATGTTGCTTTGGCAGGGCCGATGGCTTCGGCGAGGTCGTTGAGGGTCTGAAGCTGTATTTGTTTGACAGAGGTGAATCGGAGCAGGAGGTCGCGGGCGGTTTTTTCCCCGATGCCGGGAATGTCGGTGAGCGAGGTGCGGAAGGTGCCTTTGGACCGTTTGTCGCGGTGGAAGGAGATGGCGAAGCGATGGACCTCATTCTGTATCTGTTCGAGGAGATGGAAGAGTGGGTCGGTAGGTTTGAGCTGGATGACCTTGATCTGTGGTGTACCAGGGGAACCGGAGGGTGTAGAGGGAAGCTGGAAGCAGAGTAGTTCGTTTGTTTTGTGCCTGTCGTCTTTGGCGAGGCCGGCGATAGGGATGTCAAGGGCCAATGTGTCGTGGATGACATTCCATGCTATGTGCATCTGCCCTTCGCCGCCATCGACGACGAGAAGGTCGGGCAAGCGGGCACCTTCTTCTTTCAGACGGGCATAACGACGCTCGATGACTTCTGCCATGGAGGCGTAGTCGTCGGGACCCTCCACTGTCTTGATGTTGAATTTGCGGTATTCTTTGCGGTTGGGTTTTCCGGCGGTGAAACGGACCATGCCGGCGACAGGGAAGGCTCCTTGTATGTTGGAGTTGTCGAAGCATTCTATCTCCATGGGCAGGGTGGGCAGCTGCAGGGCGCGCTGGATGCGTTCCAGCAGTCTCACGGCCTGGGGAGCGGCGTCGCCGTCAGTGAGTGCCCGTTGGTGGCGACACTGCTTCTGATAGCTCTCCACGTTACGCAGCGAGAGTTCCAGCAGTTTGCGCCGGTCCCCCCGGGGGTCGGCGTTCTGCAGCAGGTATTCGTCGGGTATGTCGTTGACGCGGAAAGGGATCACTATTTCGCGTGCGGTGCTGGCGGTCTTCTCGTGCAGTGCGGGTACCACGGTGGCCAGAATCTCTTCGTCGCTTTCGTCGAGTTGTTTTTTTATTTCGTTGCTGAAGCTGTAAATGAGGGCACCATTTTTGATACGCATAAAGTTGACGTAGGCATAGCGTTGGTCGCTGAGGATGGAGACGACATCGACATCGCGCACGTTGGTGTCTACTACTGTCGAATGGCTCTGGTATTCTTCAAGCAGGTGGATTTTTTGCTTGACGGCTTCGGCCTCCTCGAAGCGTAGGTCGGAGGCAAGGGAGAGCATGCGAGCTTTCAGGTTATCGATGATGTCGCCGAAGTCGCCTTTGAGGATGCGGCGTATGTTCTCGATGGTGGCCAAGTAGTCTTCCTTGGACTGTTTTCCGGCACAAGGGGCTCCGCAGAGTCCTATCTGGTGTTTCATGCAAGGGCGTTTGCCCATGCTGTCGCAGGTTCGATATTGGAACAGTTGCCTGATAATGTCCTGCAATTCGCGCAGGATGCGCCCGTTGGGATAGGGACCGAAGTACTGTCCTTTGATGTTGTGACGACGGGTGTAGAGGAGCCTCGGGTATTCCTCGTCAGTGATGCAGAGGTAGGGATAGCTCTTGTCGTCCTTGAGCATGGAGTTATAGCGGGGCTGGTAGCGTTTGATGAGGGAGTTCTCGAGGAGGAGTGCGTCGACTTCTGTGGCGACAACAGTGACACGGGTGTCGTATATATGACGTACGAGCATCTTGATTTTTGCACTCTTGTCGTCGTAGTGGGAGAAGTAGCTGCTCACACGCCGTTGCAGGTTGCGAGCCTTTCCGACATAGATGACTTTCCCCGAAGCGTCGAGGTGCTGGTATACACCTGGGTTTTCGGGGATGGTCTTGAGCCGCAGAGCAATGCGGTCTATGTTGGGGTTTATGCTGCTGTCAATCAACTGTTTCTCATTTTTTCAAAGTCCAATTCGACTTTTTTTATGGTGATACCGAAGGAGTGGATACCTTCAAGGTTGTATTGCGAGGTTGCTTGACGTACCTCGATGCGCTGTTTCCCCGCTTTATTGAAGGCGAAGTATTCGTAGAGCACTTTGCTGATGACTTGGTAGCCGTCACGAGTCTCGCCTTTCCAACGTCCATAGTGTTTGATTGGGATCTCGGGAGTCATGTGGCGGTGTACGCCGTCAGGGGTATAGATGTCAGTGTAGAACGGTACTGTCTCGTATCGGTATATTGCCGTGTCAAGGGCAATGGTGTATTCTATGCTGAACCAGTCGTCGACATTGCTGATGTTGACCTCGAAAACTTCGGGGCTCTGGGTGCACCAGGTGTTATGGTCGAATGTACGCTCTTCGGAAATGAGGATATCGGAGTTTTGTGTGTTGTTGACAGAAGGGTTTCCCGAAGTGCCGCCGCAGGCGGCGAGGGTGGTGAGTACGAGGAAATAGAGAGAGAGGTGCAGTTTCATCGTCAGTCTTTTTTGATTAGTTCTTGCATGATTTGGATGGCGTTGGTGGCGGCACCCTTGCGGATGTTGTCGGCCACCACCCAGAGGTTCAGCGTACAAGGCTGCGACGGGTCCCGACGCAGTCGTCCCACGAACACCTCGTCGCGGTGGTGAGCAGTGATGGGCATCGGGTAGATGTTGTGTGAGGGGTCGTCGTAGAGCACCACACCTGGCGTTGTCTCAATCAAGCGCCGTACATCCACCAGCTCAAATTCTCGCCGAAGTTCAATATTCACGGACTCGCTATGACCGCCAACAACAGGCACACGGGCCACCGTGGCGGAGATCATGATTGTCGGGTCGGCAAAAATTTTGCGCGTCTCGTCCACCAGTTTCTGTTCCTCCGTCGTGTAGCCGCTCTCCATCCAGTCACCGCCGTGGGGGAAGAGGTTGCGATGGATCTCGTAAGGATAGGCTCGTTCGACATAGGCTTCACCCCGTTCTTCAGCCTCGAGCTGGCGTATGGCCTTGAGGCCGGTGCCCGTGACGCTCTGATAGGTGGAGACGACGATGCGGCGGATGCCGTACTCGCGCTGCAGGGCAGAAATCGCCAACACCATCTGTATGGTGCTGCAGTTCGGGTTGGCAATGATGCGGTTGTCGCCGGTCACACTGCCCATGTTGATCTCCGGTACAACAAGAGGAATGGTTGGGTCTTTACGCCAAGCCGACGAATTGTCGATCACGGTTGTCCCTGCTGCTGCAAACAGTGGTGCATACTGCCGTGAGGCGGCGGCTCCTGCCGAGAAGATCGCAAAGCGAGGATGTGCTGCTATTGCATCTTCCACAGCAACCACTGTCAAATTACGTCCAGCAAACATTATGCTCTTGCCAACAGACTTTGGAGAGGCGGCGACGATAACTTCTTCTGCTCCAAAGCCTCTCTCTTCGAGCACTGTCAGCATCTCGCGCCCTACCAGTCCTGTGGCTCCTACTACTGCAATCTTCATAATCTGTCAATTTATCAACCTATCAACGTATCAACATCACTGTTCCCTTCTTCACATTCGTCTTCTTCGGTTCAAACTCGTTACTGTAGCGTATTACGTACACGTAGGCTCCCTGCACGCAAGGTTCCCCGTTCAGATCTCGACCATCCCAAGTGCAGTCGGGCTCGTTGCAACGAAATACCAATTCGCCGCGGCGGTTGTAGATCAGCAGCTCTTCCATCAAAGTCTTTGTGCTCACAGAGCCGAATCTGTTGTTGCCGTTAGGATTGTCGGGAGTGAAAATGTTCGGGATCCAGAAGTTTTCTTTGTTCAGCGGGATATATATGCTTGCAGTGTCCAGGCAGCCATACTCGCTGCTTTCTATCAGCAGAATCTCAGCCCCGTCCATTTCTACAGGGATCGAGTAGTAGGCTGTTGTACCTGTTTGGTCTGCTGTTCCCGGAAGTTTCCATACTCCTCCGTTTCCATTTATTGAAATATCCGTCAGCTCCGCATCCAGATTGTCCAAGCTGAAATGGTCCACATTGGAATGCAGACGTGCCGTCAGTGGATACAGTGTGAAGTTCAGCTGAACCACAGAGTCACAGTCATACTTGTTCTGCAAAACCACGCTTGCGGTGTAGTTAGACTCGCTGTAGGTTATGCTATCTTGCCATGTGATAGGTTTGCAGTCATTGATGGTGTCTATCGAGTGGGAAATGTCAAACACCGTCAGGGCCAGGTGCACAGTGCTGTCGCAATTCGGAACAGAACGTAGTTGTGCGAAGGTGGTGGCAGGGTCTGTGTTCTCCGTGAAAGTATAGTGCTGTGTCCCCCCATGAGTGTCAGAGGGCTCCCATGTATACGTTTCTCCAAGGCAGATACCATCGTAGACTACAGTGTCGAAGTTTGGGAACACTCGTATCAGCATCAAATCATTGTTGTGGCATCCGCTTGTGAATTCCACAATACCTCTGACATAAATAGAGTCAATCTTGTTTCTTACACCCGTCGGGGGCAGTGCACTTGTATTCAATGTCACTGTCATCCGTCTTATGGTATCATAGTTTGACAACCTTCCAAGACTCAACAAACTCGGCGACAGCTCAATTTCCTCGCCGTTCAGCACCCGTGTAACCTCCCATTCCGTATACTCTATATCCTGCAGCGCGGTCATGTCCAGTTTCATAGATGCTATTTGCCCTTGGCAGATATCCAGCACATGGGGATCCCCTTCAGGGGCATTCTTCGTCAGAGAAAGGTCGTTCACAGTGTCTATTCCTACAAAAATTGTGTCGTACAGATAATACCAGTCTCCGTTTGCATTCATGAAGCGCAAGTGATACACATACCTCGATGGGATCGACGGTTTCACCATTGCTTTTGTCAGAGTCGGACATGTGGTCACGTGCCCCATCGGGAGTACATAGCCGTTTGTGTCGTTCATGGCCTCGGGATTGTTTATCGGGTCATATTCCGGCAGTACTACCGAATCGCGTCCGTCGTCGAATATTCTGTACCACACCGAGCGCTTTTCCGTCTGCCCTTGCGGTGTGAAACGGTACGCAACGTTATTCACAGAACTTGTGAACGTATTGCGGTTCTCCGGATAGAAAGCAGCCGGAGAGCCGTTTTGGACATAAAAGTTCGGATCCGAAGGATTGTTCGACTTTACTTGAGGCTCACCCGTGGCATTTTGTATGCCAATGATGCCATTGCCATTATTCCACGTACCGCATGCCTGACGTTGTTTGACGTGTACCTCGATGATATTTGAACCTTCATAGCAAACAATCTGGTAGGTGCAGCGTAAACTGGTGCAACTGAACTGTGGGACATCGTTCCATGAGCAAATGATTTTGCGGCAGGGGAACACGTCTTGGACGCCATAGTAGATGCCCCAGTTTGGGTTGCCCGAAGAGTGTACGGAAGGGCTCGGGTAGGTGTCTTCATAGACGCCGTAGATGGCGTCGTGCATGCGGGCGAAATTGTCGCTGGAGGCGCCATCGCTGGGTGTTCCAGAGGAGGTGGGTGTCCAAGGAAGAGCAGCAGTATAGCTCCATGGGCAGTAGGTACCGGAACCAAAATTGGTGGTGAAAGTGACTAGTCCGTTGGCACCGAGGCGAAAATAATTCTTGCGGATGCCAAAGAAATAGAAAGGATAGGGGATGTTTGTAGAAGAGGCGGCAAAGTCATCGTCGGTGCTGATGGGCATCCTCGTACCTTGCGAAAAGGTGGTGTCAGGCGGATTGTACGGTATCTCGTCAACGGTATACTGTCCAAAGAAAAACTGTACGGGTATATAAGGCATACACGATAGGATGATACCATCCCTGGTGTTGCAGTCGATTACAGTGTCCCATCCCTCATGACGATACTGAGGTAAAGGCGTGTGGTCATGTTTCTGCTTGATCTGCACCTCAGGACACGGCGACTGTACCGCCGGCCACTGGTACTCTCCGCAGCTTATCGGTGTACTCGGCGTTGACTGCCCTCTCACAGCAATACCTACAATCATAAATATTGCTCCTGCAAGGAACTGCTTGGTAATCTTATTGTTAGTCATTATTATAAGGAAATTTATAATCTGCAAAAATACATTTTTTTACCCACATAGACGAAAAAAAACTAAAAACGCTGCCTTTGAGGATGCGTATTTAAGTTTTTTTAACAATGAAGTGGTGTTATTTGCAGCGCTTATTTGATACCATTGGCGTTGAGGGCGCGGTGGAAAGCGGCGGCGTTACGGTTATGTTCAGCAAGAGTGGAGGCAAAACGGTGGGTTCCATCCATCTTATCGGAAGCACAAAAATAGAGATAATTGCTTTCAGGAGCTTTGAGCACGGCATCGACGCTTGCGGTGGAAGGAAGGCAGATGGGGGCGGGCGGCAACCCGGTGTGGAGGTATGTGTTGAAGGGGCTTTCAACAGCGAGGTGGCGGTTGAGTATGCGTCGTAGCGTGAAATCTCCTACGGCATATTTCACGGTAGGGTCGGCTTGCAGGGGCATCCCACGCTTTATGCGGTTGAGGTAGACGCTGGCGATAAGGGGCTTCTCCTCGTTGTTGTTGGTCTCTTCCTCCACGATGGAGGCCAGGATGATGGCATCTTTTTCCGTGCCGTCAGTGAAAGATTCTCTATTTTGCCAAAAACGTTTATATTCCTCGTTCATGCGCTCCATGAACTGCTGAGGAGTGATGGTCCAGTAGACTTCATAAGTATTCGGGCGGATGAGGTGAAAGCTATCAAGTGGCACATTGAAATCATTGTGCATCAATTTGCTGTTGAGGTATTCATTAAGTTGCTGTGGCAGACGGTATTTGCCAATGGTGAGGCGGATGGGCGACTGCTGTCCGTTGCGCAGCTGGCGGATGAGTTTGAGAGTCTTGATGTGTGATTCTACAACATAGGACCCAGGGTGCACCGTTCCCCCCAGGAAAGAGAACTGGAAATTGAAGATGCGTGTATCTGTCCCTTTGTCCAGGATACCGTAGGTTTGAAGGGTGTCGACGAGAGCCTCTCTGGAAGTGCCTTCGGGGAGATAGATGCGCACGGGCTGCGAATTGGAGGTGTGGCGATTGAGAATCAGCACCCCGCCGAGGATGAGCGCAAGGATAAGAATGCCGCAGATGATGAGTATGATGTATTTCTTTTTCATTGTCATTGAAGGATTTTCTGCATTCGGATTGTGTCGATGTATCTGTCGTTCACGAGGAGCCAGTCATGGAAATGGCCACACTCCTTATAGCCTGCTTTGAGAAAGAGAGATAAAGAAACGGTGTTGGAGGCTGCAATGTCGGCAAAAAGGGTGTGCAGTTGATAGGTGGTGGTGGCCAGTTTTTCGAGGGCTTGGAGCATGGCGAGAGCATGCCCCTGACGGCGATGTTCAGAGGCCACCATGATACCCACGGCGCAGCGTCGGTTCAGTGGGTCGTAGTTGTAGAGGTCCACGCACCCGTACGGCATGGCGTAGAGGCGCAACGAGCCGCCGGAGAGCGAGGTGCCTTCTTCTGCTACAAGTTCTATGGGCTTAATGGGTTTGATGGGTTGTGTTTATTTTAATGTGTTAATTCGTTAGTATTTTGATGGGATTGATGGGAGACTTTTCAATTTTCAACTTTCAACTTTCAATTTAAGAAATCTTTCCCCATAGGAGTTTGTTTCTGGAACAGGCAATGTGTTGTTGGAGGAGTGGGTAGCGTGAGAGAGAAGGATCGGAAAGGAGTAGGTCGTGGACGGTGTCACGTGTGGCACGTACGAGAGGCTCGTCGTCGACAATGGAGGCGATGTGCAGGTCGAGAGCGCCACTCTGCTGTAGTCCTTGTATGTCGCCAGGTCCGCGGAGTTGCAGGTCCGCTTCGGCAATCTGGAAGCCGTCGGTGGTGCTGCACATGGTGCGTATACGCTGTTGCGAGGTGTATGAAAGGTCGTCTTTGGTCATAAGGATACAGTAACTCTGTTCAGCACCTCTTCCCACTCGGCCACGGAGTTGGTGAAGCTGAGAGAGCCCGAAGCGTTCAGCATTCTCAATGACCATCACGGTGGCGTTGGGCACGTCGACACCCACTTCGATTACAGTGGTGGCTACCATGATATGAGTGATGCCACGTTTGAAACGATCCATCTCGAAGGCTTTTTCCTCGGGAGTGAGTTGTCCGTGAACGATGGAAACCTGATAGTCGGGTCGAGGGAAGTATGAGGTCACCATGTCGAATCCCGCGTAGAGGTTGCGTAGGTCGAGTTTCTCGCTTTCGTGTACGAGGGGATATACAAAATAGACCTGCCGTCCAGCGTCTATCTGTTTTTTGAGGAAAGAGAATACGAGGGGTCTGCGAGGCTCTGTGCGGTGGAAGGTGCGCACAGGATGGCGTCCTGGAGGCAACTCGTCGATGACAGAGCAGTCGAGGTCGCCGTAGAGGGTCATCGCCAGTGTTCTTGGGATGGGAGTGGCGGTCATCACAAGAATATGAGGCGGAGGAACAGACTTGTTCCACAGTCTGGAGCGTTGTTCGACACCGAAGCGGTGCTGCTCGTCGATGACGACGAGTCCGAGGTTGTGGAAAAGCACGTCATCTTCGATGAGGGCATGGGTGCCGATGAGTATCTGTATTTCGCCAGCTGCCAGTCTCTGTTTTATTCGTTTCTTCTCCGATACTTTCAGCGAACCAATCAGTAGGGCTACACTGATGTTCAACCCCTCCAGCATACGGAGGAAGGTGTGGTAGTGTTGTGTGGCGAGGATCTCCGTGGGGGCCATGAGGCATGCTTGGCAACTGCTATCCAGTGCCAGAAGCATAGAGAGCAGTGCCACGAGGGTCTTGCCACTGCCTACGTCGCCTTGAAGGAGACGGTTCATCTGTCGTCCGGAACGCATGTCTTCACGAATCTCTTTTACGACGCGTTTCTGAGCTCCTGTAAGAGGGAAAGGAAGCTGCTTGTAGAAATTGTTGAAGTGGTTGCCTACATGGGAGAAGACGCGGCCATCGGAGCGTGTGACGCGCTGCAAATGGGCATACTGGTAGTCGAGTTGGAGGAAGAAAAGTTCCTCGAATTTGAGTCGTGTGCGGGCGGATTCGAGTTGCTGCCGGGAGTCAGGATAGTGGATGGCGGTCAGTGCGGTATGGCGGTCAAGGAGGCGGAAATGGTCAATGATGTCGGCTGGAATATTTTCAGGGAGAGGTGGCAGGTTGTCGACAATAGTCTCGGTAAGGCGGGCCAGGGCTTTGGTGCCAAGTCCATGATGCTTCATCTTTTCAGTGGTGCTGTAGACGGGCATCAATGGATGGCGGGCGCCCTCGTCGACATAGGAATAGGGTTCTATCTCGGGATGGGTGATTTGCCATTGGCCATTGAAGACAGAGGGGGTACCCATGACGAGGTATTCCACCCCGGGTTTGAGTTTTTCGCGTACCCATTTAGTGCCGGCGAACCAGACGAGTTGCAGAGTCCCGCTACCGTCGCGGAAGTCGACAGTGAGACGTTCTCGGAATTTTCCAGTGGCGACGGTCTGCATATTGGAAACCAATCCCTTGAGAACAACGAATCCATCCTCTTCACGAAGAGACCCCACGGTTGAGATGACGGAGCGGTCGACATAGCGGAACGGGAGGTGGTTGAGCAGATCATCCACAGTGTGGATGTCGAGCTCCGATGCCAGCACCTTGGCCCGTGAGGGTCCCACGCCTTTGAGGTATGCTATGTCGTCGTGGAGTGTCATTTTTTGCGGGTTATGAGTTATGGGAGAGTTTTTCCCGCTCAAGGGTGGATGAGATGTCCTTGTGCTCAGGGTCGGCGAGGAGGAGGAGTGTCTCGATGGAGGGGTCTTGCAGACGGTTGACAGCGGCGATGGTCTGCTCGTATTCGAAATCGGCGGCAGTGCGTATACCGCGGATGATAGCGCTGGCGCCGATGCGATGGCAGAGGTCGACGGTCATCCCTTCATATGATGTCACTTCGACAGTGGGACAGTCGGAAAGCATGGTGCGTATGCGGGCTATGCGTTCGTCGACGGAGAACATATATTTTTTCTCGGTGTTTACTCCCACAGCCACCACGACCTTATCGAACAAAGGCAGTATACGGCGCAGAATAGCCTCGTGGCCGGCGGTAAAGGGATCGAAGGACCCAGGAAATAGTGCGGTAGCCATTTTATTTAGAATTGCCAGATGAGACGGAAGACGAGTGAGTTGCTATAACAGTCATTGATCCATGTAACCCGACGGGGAACCATGACAACTCTTCCGTTTTCATTGAGAACGGGATCGCCGTTTTCGTCAAGCAGGGGCGTCGTACCACGGAATTCGGTGAACTCCCAGTCTTTCTTGATGGCGATGAGCGAATACTGCCAACGGATATTGAACCATAGACCTTTCCAGACAGGGAACCGGATATCGGCAACGATCATCAGGTCGTTGTTGAGGAAGGTCATGTTATTGGTGTCGGGGAAGAAATAGTTGGGATTATACTTGATGATGTTGTGCGGCTGCTGGACGAGGCGACTATAGTTGAGTCCAAGGCCCACGAACATACCTCCCCAGGGATCACGGTAGTGGAGCATGAGAGGGATGTCGACATAGTCGAGTTTGAGAGAGATGCTGTAGGGGTCGCCAGTACCATTGTATGAGCCTCGTTGGGTGTAAAGGGCTTCGATACTAAGATTCCAGGTCTGGTTTTTGGAGAGATGTACCATGGCTCCTACACCTCCTGTATAGCCCCATTTTTTGAAACCTTTCAGCTCGTCACCCTCAATCTGAGAGACGGTGGCACCTGAAGAGATGAAACCGTGGATGCGTTGGCCGTAGCTGTAGGAGGCAGCGAAGAAGAGTATCAGTAGCAGTAGTGTCTTCTTGTTTTTCATTGCTTTGTTTGTTAGACGTTTCTCCAGTTTCGAAGCAGGATGGCTGCATCTGTTGATGTGCGGTAGTGGCGCATGTAGCGAAGCATGAGATGCTCCTGTGTGGTGGCGGAGGGATTGGAGAATAAGCTGGAAGGAGAGAATATGCCCTTGCGACCAGTGTACCCGACCCAGCTGTAACGTCCTGTCAGGACGGAAAAACAGTGGGGGAAATAGGTCCGCTTGTTTTGCTGAAACCAAAATGTCAGAGGGGAGAGCAGGAGTAGGAACAGCGATGTGGTAACATCGAAAAGACGTTTGTTGCGACGGCAGGTGTCGGTGCTGATAGTGTTGAGGTTGTCAAGGTATGGGCTATCGGTCGAGAGGATGCTGTTGCTACCGATGATAAAGTCACCTTCTGCGGGAGCAATCTTATATTCAACCGCCGATGTCTTGAGCGAGGCCATGAGTTCAATGATGCGTTGCAATTCGATGTCGGCACCACAGAAGATGACTTCGTCCACGTGTTCAATACGAATGAGTTCCTGAAGGTGGTGTGGAGAGGAGATAGGTGAGGTTATGAATTCTTGAATCTTTGTATTCTTTACATCTTGGCCTCGAGAGCGTTTGAATGATTGATAGAGTGTACGGACCCGTGTTGTCTCGTCTTCGCTACCAACGATAAGAGTTTTTTCCCTGCGGGGTGTCATCGCATAGCCTTTGACATGCAGAGCGCTGAGAATGGCCCGAATGATAAGGGTGGAGGAGAGGGTCCACAGAGATCCTGTCAGCAGCAACATACGTGAGTAACGCTGACCTTCGTCGAGGAGGGAGTAAAAAGCGAGCAGTAACAATAGACCTAGTCCCATGCCTTTCGCTATCTTCAGCGGCCGTACGGGTTTGTCGTATCCCCCTTGCAACCAACTGGCAGTCATCAGGATGAGGATGTAAAGGGGGATGACCAAATAGGTGTATTGTGCAGGGTAATAATGTATGTTGTTGGCCCAATGGGAAGCCCATAGTTGCTTGAGCAGCACGAAACCGCCGAAGGCTACGCAGAAATCGAGCAGAGGTAGAGAAAACCGTTGAATGCAGCGTTTGGCCCATGCTACAGATGCCCGGAGCCAGATGGCCAAGTGCAGGAGTGCAGAATAGAGTTTGGCATTTCCACCGCTGAAGTAGCGTTTCACAAAAATGGCCATTGCATTGTAGAAGGTGTAGACGTAGTTCATCGAGCCTTTCTTCGTACTCTCGCCTTTATAGTGAATGATGTGAGTCTCAGGGAAGTAATAGTTCTTCCATCCCGCCAGGCGGATGCGCCATGAGAAGTCAATGTCTTCGCCATACATGAAATAGCACTCATCAAGACCTCCAATTTTTTCATAGACTTCGCCCTTGAACATCAAGAATGCCCCGGGCATGATTTCCACCTCGTTCACTTCGTTCTCAGGGAGGTGCCCCATATAATAGGCCCCGATGCGTCTAGAGTGCGGGAAGAGGTGTATGAGTCCTGAGATTTTATAAAATGAGGCTTCAGGAGAAGGAAAACCGCGCTTGCTTTCCTTGAGATAATTCCCTTCACCATCAATCATTTTTACACAGAGGCCACCACAATCGGGGTGACTTCTCATAAAGTCGACGCATTTGATAAAGGTGTCGTTTTCGACAACGGTGTCGGGATTAAGGAGCAGTATGAAGGATGTCGAAGAGTCAATCTCTTTCAGTACTTGGTTGTTGGCGCGGGCGAATCCGACATTTTCGTGGTTCTCGATGAGGTGGACCGAAGGGAAGTCGTGACGGAGCATGTCGACACTGCCGTCGACGGAGTCGTTGTCGACCACCCAGATGTCAAACTCGAGCTCGCTGCCGTCGGCAAGGATTCGACTAGACCCCAGGGCTGATGCCAGGCACTGCTTGAGAAAGTACTTTACGTTGTAGTTGACTATGACAACAGACAGCTTCACTTGCTACTATTTCTTCTTGGCTTTTTTCTTGCCTGAGTTATTGATGATTTCCAGGGCTTTGTCCAATGTCAGTTTAAGCGGGTCTATATCTTTTGCCAAGCGGAAATTCTCGCCTTTGTAGGTAAGGTAGGGGCCGAAGCGTCCTATGTTGGAGAGTACTGCTTCCCCGTCCTTGACACCTATCTCACGCGGGTATATCTTTTTCAACTCTTCTTTCTGTTCCTCTGCTTGACGTTTGGTTTTGATGATTTCAATGCAACGGGCCTCATCGATTTCGTAGGGATCGTCGTTTTTGCCGAGGGAGTAAAATTTTCCGTTGTGTCGCACGTAAGGACCGAATTTACCGATACTGACAATGATGTCCTTTTCTTCAAATTTGCCCATGGTACGGGGGAGGGCAAAGAGTTCCAGGGCATCGTCAAGAGTGATGGTCTCGATACTTTGCCCCTTTTTCATGCTTGCAAAGAGCGGTTTTTCGTCGGTATTGGTCTCGCCGATCTGCACCAAGGTGCCGTAACGGCCGATCTTGGCATAGACGTTTTTCCCGCTCTTGGGGTCGGTGCCGAGGAGACGGCTGCCAGTGGTGCGCTGCGAGGTCTGCTGCGTTTGGCGGATGTTTTTATGGAAGGGCACATAGAAACGGTCGATGACCTTGCGCCACTCTTTCTTGCCGGCGGCAATGTCGTCGAAGTCTTTCTCGACGGTGGCGGTGAAGTTGTAATCCATGATGTTGGGGAAGTGAGCCAGGAGGAAGTCATTGACAACACATCCGATGTCGGTGGGGAAGAGTTTGCTCTTTTCGGTGAAACTCTTTTCGGTGCGTTCCTCGCGTGTGACATGTGCATCTTTAAGAGTCAGAACCACGCTTTGGCGTACAGTGCCTTCCCGGTCTTCCTTGATGATGTATTCACGTTTGAGGATGGTGCTGATGGTGGGTGCGTAAGTAGATGGGCGTCCGATGCCAAGATCTTCGAGTTTCTTGACTAGGCTGGCTTCTGTATAGCGGGACGGGTGTTGGGTGTAGTGCTCTATAGCTTCGCATTTTTCGAGGGTGAGACGTGTTCCTTCGGGAAGACGAGGAAGCAGGTGTTCGCCGGCAGTGGGTTCGTCATCATCGGTGCTCTCGAGGTACACTTTTAGGAATCCGTCGAATTTTACCTGCTCGCCAAAGCACTGGAAATGATTGCCCTTGTCAGTGTTTTTCTGTCCACTGATGGCTATCTCCATTTCTGTTTTCTCGATTTCGGCATCTGCCATCTGGCTGGCGACAGTGCGTTTCCAGATGAGTTCGTAGAGGCGGCGCTGAGCACTTTCTGCGTTGATGCTCATGGCAGTCATGTCGGTGGGACGGATGGCTTCGTGAGCTTCCTGTGCTCCTTTGGTCTTGGTCTGGTAGCGGCGTGTTTTCACATAGTCGGCGCCGTACTGGGCAGTGATCTCTTTCTTGGCCATGTTGAGAGCCAAGTCGCTGAGATTGACACTGTCGGTACGCATATAGGTGATGTATCCGCTTTCATAGAGTTGCTGTGCCACCTGCATGGTACGGGCGACGCTGAATCCCAGTTTGCGGCTGGCTTCCTGCTGGAGAGTGGAAGTGGTGAAGGGAGGGGCTGGGGCACGGTGTGCAGGCTTGGTCTCTATGCGGCTCACCTTGAAATCGGAGCCTGTGAGGCTTTCGAGGAAGGTCTGGGCCTCGTCCTCGGTGTCGAAATGACGGCTGAGTTCGGCGTTGAGCATCTTGGGGCTGTCCACAGGGTGGAACTGGGCTGTCACACGGAAATAGGGTTTGCTCTCAAAGGCTTTGATTTCGTTCTCACGCTCCACAATAAGGCGCACGGCGACACTCTGTACTCGGCCGGCACTCAGGGCGGGCTTGATCTTGCTCCACAGGATAGGACTGATTTCGTAGCCCACCAGACGGTCGAGCACGCGGCGGGCCTGCTGGGCGTCGACGAGGTTCATGTCTATCTGGCGTGGGTTCTCGATGGCGTGGAGGATGGCCGTCTTGGTGATTTCATTGAAGACGATACGCTGAGTCGTCTCGGGATTCAGCTTCAGAGTCTCCTGCAGATGCCAGGCAATGGCTTCTCCTTCACGGTCCTCATCGGAGGCGAGCCATACTTTGTCAGCGTTTTTGACAGCTTTCTGTAGCTCGCTCACCAGTGATTTTTTGTCATCGCTGATCTGATACTGTGGCTCGTAGTTGTCTTCTACGTCGATGCTCATCTCCTTTTTGGCCAGGTCGCGGATATGGCCGTAGCTCGACTTCACCGTGTAGTCCTTGCCGAGGAACTTCTCAATGGTTTTCGCCTTGGCTGGCGACTCAACAATAACTAGATTCTTCATATTGTCAATTTCTTTTTGTTCGATTCGAAATTTCCCTTAATAACGTTATTATATTTTATTTATTGTATACACAGTTTTTTTTTATTTAATAAATAGTTTTTTTGTTGTTAAAAAATATGTATGTTTACAGTTGAACTCTATAAAAAAGAATAAACTATGAGTGTCTTAATTGAGTCGTTATTAAGTAGATGCATATATTTATTTTGATCTTCTACACCGCCTTGGGGGTATGCCACGGCCGCTTGCCTGCCTCGGGTTTCGCGGCGACCCTTGAGGTGGCCTCCTGGCTTTCGGGGGCCTACATGCTGCTTGTGGATACAGAGGTCGGCACAGTGACGAAAAGGTTGATTGTGAAGTGATAGATGCCATAAAGTTTTTTTACGCGAGCGTATAATAAAAATTATGCGCTCGCGTTAAACATATAAAATAGTAAAATTGGAAAAAATGAATATCCATATTGTACAGCATGATGTTTTGACCAATCGTCCGGAGGAGAACCTGCAATGGATTCTTGCAGAACTTGACAGCCCGTCGTCGCGCGAGGCGCTGCTGACGGTCTTTCCAGCTTGCACTCTTTGCGGTTCTCCGCTCTATGCTTCGGCCGGATATACCGACATTCAGAAGCGCGCCCAGGCTGCTTTGCAGGAGCTTGTGGCGCAGAGCGAGCACCGTGCATTCCTGGTGGGTCTGCCGTTACAGATTCAGGACAAAGGGCTCTGCAATGCCATCGTCTTTGTGCAGAACTGCGCCATCCGTGCCATCGTGACGAAGAAATACCTGGCTCCCGACGAGCAGCGCTGCTTTGTACGCGGCGAAGGGGTGCAGGTCATCCAGTTCCACGACCAGAAGATTGCCATCGGCTTCTACGAGGACCTCAAGGAACTCTCGAAAGGACATGTGGAGCAGCCCGACCTGGTGGTGTGCTGCGGATGCAATGTCTTCGACTACCAGAAGCCTTACCGCACACGCTACCGTATGACGAAGATCGTAGAGACGCTGAATGCCGGCTTGGTGTATGTGAACCGCATTGGCGGCGAGGGGTGCTATCTCTTCGCCGGCGGAAGTCTGGCCATGAATGCCGCTGGCGGCGTGTTGATGCAGCTGCCCTATTTCGAAGCCGCCTGCCAGACGGTGGACATGCAGCAGATAGAAGAGATTGACGACGAGAAACCCGAAGCGGTGGAACTTGTCTACAAGGCTCTGGTGACAGGTATTCACGACTACTTCCATAAGAACGGTATCCGCCGCGCTGTCCTGGGCCTGAGTGGCGGCATTGACTCGGCCCTGGTGGCCACACTGGCTGTCGACGCCCTGGGCGCCGAGAATGTCCACGGCCTCTTGATGCCCAGCCAGTACAGCACCGACCATTCGGTGAAGGACGCCGAGGATTTGGCCCACAACCTGGGCATGTTGTACGATATTGTGCCCATACGCCCCATCTTCGACCAACTCAGAGAAAGCATGAAACCCGTTTTCGGCGACCGTGCAGAGGATGTGACAGAAGAGAATATGCAAGCCCGTGTACGAGGTACCCTGGTGATGTCTTACGCCAACAAATTCGGCGCTATGGCGCTCAACACCACCAACCGCTCCGAGGCCGCCATGGGCTACGGTACACTCTATGGCGACTCCTGCGGTGGACTGGCAGTTATCGGTGACCTTTACAAGACTGAGGTATACCAACTCAGCGAATGGATAAACAGGGACGGCATACGCATTCCGCAGAACACCATCGACAAGGCTCCCAGTGCCGAACTCCGTCCGGGACAGAAGGACAGCGACTCGCTGCCCGACTACGACATCCTCGACGCCGTGCTCAACCTATACCTCGACGAGTCGCTCTGTGAGGATGAAATCGTGGAGGAGGGCTACGACCGCGAACTGGTGCAGAGGGTGATACGCAAAGTGGCGCAGAACGAATGGAAACGGCTGCAGTTCGCCCCGCAGCTTAAGGTGAGTCCCGTGAGCTTCGGCCTCGACAGGAGATGGCCCATCAGTTAAGAGATAATAGTTAAGAGATAATAGTTAAGAGATAAAAGTTTAAGGTTATGAAAAAAATATTGATTATTGCCGCACTTATTTCAATTTTCAATTTTCAATTTTCAATTTGTCATGGACAGATGCAGGCTGTGTTTTCCTACAGCACTTTCTACGTTCCAAAGACAGACATGCCTTATGTCGAGACCTACCTCTCGTTCGATGCCTGGACAATGCAGTTTGTTAAGACAGAGAACGGTACCTATCGTGCTACCGCCGAAGTAGTGACGATGTTGAAGCAGGGCGACTCAATTTGCTATGTAAAGAAATATGACCTGAACAGTCCGGCAGTGGCTTCTCTGGATGATCTGGACTTCAACTTCATCGACGTGCAAAGATTCTCGGTGAAAAATGGCATCTATGATTTAGAGGTAACACTGAGGGACAAGGGAAGCGATAACCCGTCGTCGACAGTGACCGAGAAACTTGTGTTGAACTACGACAGAACGCATCCAACAATGTCGAGCGTGCAACTGATGTCGTCGGCAACGCCGACGGTGACGGAGAATATCCTTTCTCGTGGCGGATATGACATGGAACCTTATGTGAACGATTTCTATCCCGAACAAATAAGGGAACTGAACTATTACTATGAGGTGTATAATATTGACAAGGAGGTGGGAAAGGGCGCCTTCATGGTGACGGCTTATGTTGAACAGCAGGAAACAGGAAAGCGCTTTGAAGGAACTCAGTCCGTGAGCAGAAAGCATGGTTCTGTTGTGGTGCCTGTGTATGGTAGTTTGGATATAGGACAACTTCCGTCAGGGAACTATAATTTGGTTGTGGAACTGAGAAACAAAGAAAACCAACTGTTGTTATACAAGAAAGTGCCGTTCTTCCGTTCCAACCCTGGTGTGATGGGAGAAGAACTGAGCGATTTTGCCTCTACGTTTGTGGGCCGCTATACTGACGAGGATCAGCTGAATGTTTATCTTGACGCTTTATATCCACTGGCATCGGAGAACGAAAGAACAGTGACACGCGAGCTGATACGTCGTCCTGGCTTGGAGGAGAAGCAGGCATTTCTCTATCGTTTCTGGATGGTGCGCTACCCCATGAGTGCGGAAGCCGAGTGGTTGAAGTACAAAGAACGGGTGGACTATGTGCAGGCGGCGTTCAGCTATCCTTTGACAATGGGTATCCATACCGACCGTGGAAGGGTGTACCTGCAATATGGACCGCCGGATTTTGTGAGAGACGAGAAGAATTTTGTATCGGTGAGCAAACTGGGCAAGAGCTTCAAGGGCACCAATGAGACGATGCAGCTGAGAGGCAATGTAGGAGATGACGAGATGACGAATCCGTCGCAGGGCCATGTCTACTATCTGCCCTATCAACTGTGGCGCTACAACAAACTGCCGACCGACGACCCCGACCGTGTGTTCCTCTTCTGGGATGAGCATCGTAGCGGTTACTACACGCTACTCAACAGTAATGCCCGTGGTGAAGTTCAAGACCCCATGTGGGAACGCAGGCTTTGCCGTCAGCAAATCGGCGAGAATGTTGTTGGCGAAGTGGGTGAACAGTTTAACCGCGGCTATTGATGTTTTTCCTGTCGGATATCCTCTACCTCATTGCTTACAAGCTTCTTGGCTACCGATGCAAGGTGGTCAGACGCAATCTTGCTGCCGCGTTTCCCGAAAAGAGCGAGTCGGAACGTCGCCAGCTGGAGCATCGTTTCTATCACCATCTGTGTGACTTGTTAGTGGAAGGAATATGGAACCTTTTCGCCTCGCCACGTTGGATTTTGAAACGCTACCGGGTAATGAACCGTGATTTGGTGAACCGTTACTACGAGCAAGGGAAAAGCGTGGTGCTGATGTCGGCCCACTACAATAGTTGGGAATATATGGTGACTTCGCTCAACATGCAGCTTTTCCATCAAGGTATTGGTGTCGGAAAGCCCTTGAGCAACAAGGTGCTCGAACCATGGGTGCTGCGTCGGCGTACACGTTATGGCACCCAGGTGGTATATGCCGACAATGTCCGTGATGTGGTGGCTTTCTACGACCGCCATCGCGTGCCGTGCGCCTTGATGATGCTCAGCGACCAGTCGCCAGCACATGCCGACAAAGCCTATTGGACAACATTCTTTCATCAAGACACGGCCTTTCTCTATGGCGCCGAATATTTTGCACGAAAATATGACTATCCTGTGCTATACTACAGAGTTGACAAAGTGAAACGAGGTCGCTACGAAATTACTTTCAGCCTTCTTTGCGAGCATCCTAAGGAGGTTCCACAATACAGCATTGTGGAGAGTTACGTGCGCCGACTTGAACAAGACATATGCCAGAAGCCGGAATACTGGCTATGGAGCCATCGCCGATGGAAACTCCATCGACCGGATGAAACACCCATACACTCAAATTCCCAACCACTCAAACAATAATCATGAAACATACAGCTGTCGTTATACTGAACTGGAATGGACGCTCAATGCTGGAGAGGTTCCTGCCGTCGGTGCTTGAACATTCGTCGGCATCGGCCACGGTGATTGTCGCCGACAACGGCTCCACTGACGACTCGCTGCCTTTCCTGAGCAACCATTACCCTGATCTGCCGTTGATCCGGCTTGACAAGAACTATGGCTTCGCCGAGGGCTATAATCGTGCTCTTGCACAGGTCGAAGCGGACTACTATGTTTTGCTCAATTCCGATGTGGAATGTACCAAGGGATGGATCGACCCTGTGATAGAAATGATGGAACGCGACCCCTCTATAGCCGTCGCACAGCCTAAACTGTTGATGTACGACCAGAAGGATACTTTCGAATATGCGGGGGGTGCGGGTGGATATATCGATGCCTACGGCTATCCCTTCTGTCGTGGGCGCCTCTTCGGCACCTTGGAAAAAGACCACGGCCAGTATGACGACGAGGCCGACATCTTCTGGGCTACCGGTGCCGCCATGTTTGTCCGGGCTTCGGTGTGGAAACAACTTGGTGGTCTTGATGGCGACTTCTTCGCCCACATGGAAGAGATAGACTTTTGCTGGCGCACCAAGAACGCCGGTTACCGTGTGTGCTATTGTCCGCACTCGAAGGTCTACCATGTCGGAGGAGGAACACTTCCAAAGTCGTCTCCCTTCAAGACACGTCTTAATTTCCGAAACAACCTGTCGATGCTATATAAAAATCTGCCCGACGCAAAATTAAAAAGTGTTTTGCGTCGCAGGATGATCCTCGACGGGGTGGCGGCGCTGAAGTTCCTCTTGCAGGGGCACTGGGGAGAGTTCAAGGCTGTTCGCGATGCTCACAAGGAGTTCCGCTCTTTGCGTCCGCGGCTGAAAGATAAGCGTGCGGCTCTTAAACAAGAAGCAGTCGCCGGAGTATACCAACGACTGCTATTGTCTGACTACTATTTTCGTGGACACAAGACTTTTTCAAGCCTTGTGGGCGTCTTTAGCAAATAGTTATTTTTTCGTGCTGTTGTAGTCTTTGTTGAGTTGGTCAATGATCTCGTCAGTGATATCAACCACGGTTTCGGCATTCATGTACAGGGTGGGGGAGTTCTCGAAGGTCTTGCGAAGGATGATGTCGAACTGCTGGTTCTGCTCGTTGTATTCGCGCACGTTGGCGAAAATGACGTTGAGTAGATTGGTATTCTCTTCGATTTGCCGTTGCATGATCTTGGCTGTGAGTTCCTGCTCGAGGGTGGCCATCTTTTCAGCGCGTTTCTTCAACTCGGCCTCTTTGGCCTGCTGCTGACTGAGGGTCATGCTGGCGCCGTTTTTCAAGTAGTCTTGATAGTCTTTCTGGAACTTGTCCATCTGCTGTTTTCCATAGGCTTCCTGCTGGTTGCGGAATTCCATTAGATTGGCTTCGAGGTCTTTGGCATACTGGTATTTGGCAAGGAGGGAATCAGTGTTGACATAGGCTATTTTCAGGCCGTCTTTGACCACGGGAGCCTTAGCGTTGATATTGACTTTGCTGGTTTTGTCTGTCGTCTCGCCTTTGCCGGTGAAGTGCAGGATGTAGATGCCTATCAAACCAAGGAACAGAACGGCATTACAAATAAGAAGAATCTTGTTGAATTTGTTATTTTCCATAATAATTTCAATTTTCAATTTTCAATTTCTCAATGGCTTTCTCCACACGACGGATGGTCTCCTCTTTCCCGATGGTGAGGATGAGGGTGATCATGTCGGGACCTACGGTGCGGCCTACGACGGCAATGCGTAGCGAGTTCATCACCTTGCCGGTGTTCAAACCGTTGGCGGCAATGTAGTCGTCGAGCAGTGCCTTGTGGATGGTGTCATGCTCGAAAGGCACGGTGTTCAGAATCTCGATGACCTTCTGCATGTGAATGTGCATGTCGGGAGTCCATCGTTTGGCCACGTCTTTTTCGTTGTATTCCGTCGGTGCTTCGAAGAAGTAGCAGCAAGTCTCCCACAGCTCTTTGGGGAAGGTGATGCGCTCCTTCATCATGCCGGCTACACGGACGATGTAATCGTGGTTCGCAGTGATGCCGCGAGCATCCAGTTCCTTCTGTAGATATTCAGCCACCGCTTCGTCGCTGAGCATCTGGAAGTATTCGTGCTGGAACCATTTGGCTTTGTCGAGGTTGAATTTGGCGCCGTTCTTGCTGATGTGTTCCACGTTGAAGAGTTTGATCAGCTCATCCATGGACATAATCTCCTGTTCGGTGCCAGGATTCCATCCCATCAGCGCTAGCATGTTGACCACCGCCTGTGGCAGGTAGCCCTGCTCGCGGTATCCGCTGCTGATTTCGCCGCTCTTGGGGTCGTGCCATTCCAGCGGGAAGACGGGGAAGCCCAGACGGTCGCCGTCGCGCTTGCTGAGCTTTCCGTTGCCCTCGGGTTTCAGCAGCAGGGGCAGGTGGGCGAAGCGCGGCATGGTGTCCTCCCAGCCGAAGGCTTTGTAGAGCATCACATGCAGCGGGGCACTCGGCAGCCACTCCTCGCCACGGATGACGTGGGTGATTTCCATGGTGTGGTCATCCACGATGTTGGCCAGGTGGTAGGTGGGCATGCCGTCGCTCTTGAAGAGCACCTTGTCGTCGAGCAAACGACTGTTCATCGTCACGTCGCCACGGATAAGGTCGTGGACCGTGATGTCGATATCCTCAGGAAATTTGAAACGTACCACATAGGGTTCCCCGGCAGCGATGCGGCGCTGAGCCTCTTCCATGCCTAGGCTGAGGCTGTTCTCCATCGTGTCACGGGTGGTACAGTCGTATTGGAAAGTCTTCTTTTGGGCCTCGAACTCTTTGCGCTTGGCCTCAAGGGCTTCGGGCTTGTCGAAAGCGTAGTAGGCCCAGCCGTCGCGTATCAGCTGGTCGGCATACTGGCGGTACATGGCTTTGCGGTCGCTCTGACGGTAAGGGCCGAAGGGACCACCAATGTGGACACCTTCATCAAATTGTATGCCCAGCCAGTCGAGAGCCTCGATGATATATTGCTCGGCACCCGGCACGAAGCGGGTCTGGTCGGTGTCTTCAATGCGCAGAATCATCTTGCCACCATTCTGGCGCGCGAAAAGGTAGTTGTAGAGGGCGGTACGAACGCCGCCGATGTGAAGCGGCCCCGTAGGACTCGGGGCGAATCTTACTCTGACCATTATTGTTGATTAATCTTTGTTAAAACTTCCAAGTTTATAGCTCAGGGAGAGCATGTAGGCTACATTGTGGCCGTTGGGGATTTTTACGCTGACATTGTTGCTGGCACCCTGATTGTTCTCTATGATACGCAGAATGTCGTCGCCTTCGGAAGTGGCCAGGAATCCACGGTCAATGTAGAGAGAGGCTGTGAAACGGTCATACTCGTAGCTGACACCGAAGATGGCACCCACATCGAAACGGTTCAGGTGGTTGAACACCTTACGGTCGTCGGAAGAGCCGTTGAAATTTACATCATAGTTGGCGGAGGTGGAAGGAATGCTGGGGGTGATGCGCCGGTCGCCGTAGCCGCCAAAAAGGCCGAAGCTTACTTGTGGTCCCAGGAAAAGCCCCACCACATGGCCGGAAGAACGGATGGGAAGCTCGTAGTGCACGCATACCAAGATGGGCAACTGAAGGTACCAGGCGTGGTAGTAGCCTGTGCGGTACATCAGGCTGCTGCCGTTCTCCAAGGCTTCCTCAAAGTTGCTCCCGCGACGGTTCAGATTCAGTCCTGTCTGCAGGAAAAAAGTCTCCTCGAGCACGCTCTCGCTTTGTGCAAAAGTGTAGTTGACGTAGCCTCCCACGGTGGCACCCAGTATGGGTGCTGAGGTCGACAGGTCGTCATCCATGGTGGCCAAACCTAGCCCTGCTTTCACTCCGTAGTCGCTAAACTGCGCCTGAACATTTCCTATAAGTCCTATAAGTCCTATAAGTCCTATAAGTCCTATTTTCTTCATCTTATCGTTGGTTTTAAAGTTTTCTCATAATGAAGTCCGTCATCAACTGATAGAGGTTCAGTCGTGTCCTTCCAGTATTGTCATAGATGCTGTGGTTCTTGTTGGGGTAGATGCGGAACTCGAACTGCTTGCCGGCATTTTCCAGCTTTTCCACCATCTCAGCCGAATTCTGGAAGTGCACGTTGTCGTCGCCGGTGCCGTGGATGAGCAGGTAGTTGCCCTGCAGGCGGTCGGCGAAGTTGAGCGGCGAATTGTCTTCGTAGCCCTTGGCATTGTTCTGTGGCAGGGCGAGGAAGCGCTCGGTGTAGATGTTGTCGTAGTAGCGCCAGTTCATCACGGGTGCCACGGCGATGGCAGCCTTGAAGACATCGTTGCCCTTGAGGATGGACAGCGTCGAGAGGTATCCGCCGAAGCTCCAGCCCCAGATGCCGATGCGGTCCTTGTCCGCCCAGCTCTGCTTACCCAGCCAGCGGGCGGCCTCAATGGCGTCTTCGCACTCCATGCGGCCCAGATTCTTGTAGGTCTGCTTCTTGAAAGCGGCGCCACGGCCACCGGTGCCGCGACCGTCGAAGCACATCACCACATAGCCTTTCTGTGCCAGCATGTGGTACCAGTAGTAGTCCGAGTAGCCATAGCTGTTGGTCACCTGCTGGTTGCCGGGACCGCCATAGACATAGATCAGCACGGGGTATTTCTGTTGGGCGCGGACACCTTCGTCCACCTTGAATCCAGTGGGCGTAATCAGATAATAGTTCAACTCAGTTCCACGCGAGGTGGTAAAAGTGCCGAAGGTCTTGTTCCCAGTACCGTAGTTGGCCATCTGGACCTGCAACTCGGTATTGTCCTGCAAGGTCTTCACCAGTTTTCCCTTGGCGTCGTGCAGCGTGTACACGGGGGCGTGGTTGGCATCGCTCCAGGTGCAAATGTAATACTTGCAGCCATTGCTGAAAGTGGCATTGTACGTTCCCAGGCCGTTATGGTTCAGGCTCTGCTTCTTCTTGCCGTCGAAGCCGATCACGAAGAGGCTCTTGTTGATGGCGCCGTCCTCGCGGCTTGTATAGTATATTTTCTGGTTCTTCACGTCGACGCCGGGAACGTCGCACACCTCCCACTCGCCGCTGGTCACTTGGTTGATGAGCTTGCCCTCCATGTTGTAGAGGTAGATGTGGCGGTAGCCGTCGCGCTCGCTGGTGATGAGCATCTGCTCCTGGGCCTTCTTGCCCTTGCCCACGGTGATGAACTGCCACGTGTCAGGGACGTCGACGTAGGTGTCGCACAGCTCGTCGTAAAGTGACTTCTCCACAACATTGGGGCTTAGCTGGATGACCATGATCCTCATGTGGTTCTGCAGGCGGTTCATGAGCATATAGGCCAGATTGTCTGCATTTGCCCATTGGAAGCGGGGGATGTATTCCCATGTCTCGCTGGTGGTGGTACAGCGGGAGGCATGTCTTCTTTCAAGGTTGTAAACCCACAACTCCACCTTTGAGTTGTCCTCGCCGGCCTTGGGATACTTATACTTGTAATCTTCGGGGTAGAGCTCGCCCCACATCTGCATGTTGTACTCTTTCACATTGCTCTCGTCGAAACGGTAGTAGGCAATCTTCTTCGAGTCGGGACTCCACTGGAAGCCCTGGGTGATGGCGAACTCCTCCTCATACACCCAGTCGGTGGTGCCGTAGATGATCTTGTTTACCTTGCCGTCGGTGGTGATGGCGTGCTCCTCCATCTTCTCGAGGTCCATCCAGTAGAGGTTGTTGTCGCGCACAAAGGCCACCTTCGTGCCGTCGGGGCTGAGGGTGGTGAGGCGCTGCTTGCCGTTAGTGCTTATCTTCGTGAAGGTCTTGTCTTTGACGTCGTAGATGTAGTAGTCGCTCACGCCGCTGTGACGGTAGAGGGGTTCGAAACCACTGCTCAACAGAATCTTCTGCTCGTCCTGGCTGAACTCGTAGCTCTCCATTGGGGGCAGGGGCTTGGCTTTCTTGCTCATCTGCGGCGTGTCGAACAGACACACGTCCTCCACCTTCTCACCCGTGGCGTAGCTGTACTTGGCTATACCCGTGCGGCTCATGGTGCAGTAGTGTTCGCCGTCCTGCATCGAGCGGATGCCGTAGACACCGCGGGGACGGAACGTTCCACGCGTCCAGATATCCTCCAGCGTGATATTTTTGGTTTGGGCATAGGATATGCAAGCGCCTCCCATCAGTGCAAATGCCATAAGAACAAGTAGTTTCTTCATTTCTGACCTTTAGTTATTATAATATATCAAAAATGCAAATATACATATTTTTTTTGAAATCGAGAAAAGTTTTTTCAAATACTTGCCACCTGTCACCAACATACCTACAGCCTGCATACCCCTTATCAACTCCTACCATGGTAGTACTTTGGTAGGTGTTGGTAGGGAGATGGGTAGGAGTTGGTATGGTGTTGGTGTTGATTATCTGGCAGTTGTATGCGCGGTTTTGGGAGCGATGTAGAGATTCGGCAAAAATCGGGTTATGATGAACAATAAAAAACGATAAACCACGTTATAACAACAATATGTATTCTGTGTTTGGTGTTTAAGGTTAAAGTGTATGAATAAGAACCGAGGCAAAGTCATCTGCAAAGAGCTCAAGGAACTCCGCCGCAAGATAGCGGAAGAGAACGACATCCCATTGGAAATCAAGGAATGCACCTATGAAGGCCCCTGTCGCGGCACATGCCCCCGCTGTGAGGCCGAGGTGCGCTATCTGGAGAATAGCCTGGCCAACCGTCTTCGCATGGGTAAGGTGGCCACCGTGGCAGGCCTGGCGCTGGGGTTGGCCTCCTGCGGAAGTCAGCAGCAGGGTGAACCCGCCACGCCCCCGGCACCCACCTCCTCGGGAGAAGGGTCGGTCACCACCGTTGATTCCCAGCGACCTGAAGTGCCGGAAGGACCCGAGTCACGCATCAATGTGCCCGATGTGGGCGAGATAGAGATCTTTGGTGAGGTGGCGCCCCCAGATGAGTCTCTAGCCGAAGGGTTTGTAGAATATTTTGAAGAAGGAGGAATACCTGAAGACAATACTGCCGACATCTTGACCGTCTGCGCCCAAGATCCCGAATTCCCCGGCGGTATTGATGCTTTGTATAAATTCTTGCAGGATAACCTGTCATATCCCACCCTGGCTTTGGAAAACGGCATCTCCGGTACGGTCTATGTCACCTATGTGGTGGAAACGGACGGCACCGTCGCCAACCCCAAAATTTTGCGCGACATTGGCGGCGGCTGCGGACAGGAGGCGTTGCGTGTGGTGAAGATGATGCCCAAATGGAAGCCTGGCATGAATGAAGGCAAGCCGGTGCGGGTGCAGTTCAACCTGCCCGTCAGATTCGTGCTGCCAGAAGACAGGATGCAAATCATCGAGGGTAAGGCATTGCCCATACAAGGCAAGCCTGCTGCTCCGCCGGTGAACGGCGCCGATGCACCCTCGCAAGACAGTGTGAAAGTAATAGTGAAATAAAATATTAATATGAACCGAGGCAAAAACATTTGCAAGGAGTTGAAAGCCGTCCGCAAGCAGATTGCGGAGGAGAACGGCATCCCGCTGGAGATTCCGGAGTGTACCTATAAAGGGCCGTGCAAGGGTACCTGCCCGCGGTGCGAGAGCGAAGTACGCTATCTGGAGAACGCCCTGGCAGAAAAGTTGAAGCTGGGCAAGGTGGCCTCGGTGGCGGGTATCGCCTTGACGTTGGCCTCGCCGGCAGTGGCCACAGCCCAAAGTGCCGACAGCGTGACGGTCCCCCCGTCGCACGAACGCCAGACGGGCATGTGCGAGGTGACGGGCGTGGTGGTCGATGCTATGAGCCGCGAGCCGCTGCCGTTTGTGAGCGTGATGCTCTACAAAGACACCACCAAGGCTTTGGTTGTGCAGACCGACTTTGACGGCCGCTACCATTTCAGTGTCAGGGGAGGACGTTATGATCTGGAAGTCAAATGTGTGGGTTATAATACGTATCGTCGCGAGGTGGTCGTCAAGCGTTCCAAAGAGAATCAGGGTGTGATGGAACTGGTTTTCGACAGAGGCCAATATGACACGTATGGCAGTCCCAAGGTGGACACCGTCGAGATGACGTCTCCAATGATGGGACTTGTCGAGATCGCCTATGTGACGGATGGCACGGTGATGGATGGAAAAACCAAGGAACCGCTCCCCTTCGTCAACGTCGTTGTCCTGAAGGATAGGAAGCAGGTGAAGGGCACCACCACCGACTTCGATGGCAACTTCAAGCTTGAGTTGGAAGATGGAACTTACGAACTATTGATTTCGTCAGTAGGCTATGCACGGAAGCGTATCCCAGTGAAGGTGCCCCAAGACATGCCACTCGAAGCCATCATGCTGGAGCCAACGGCATCAACGTTGGAAGGAATGGTAGGTATCATCGACTCGAAGGTGCCACTGATAGATGCCACGGCCCCAGGACAGGTTCATGGAGTGGAGGTGGACGGCGTTCAAGTCCGCGTACAATATTAATTATCTAAAATAATCAGTTTGAACAGCGTTCCGTTCATAGGCATCGACCGGCACCGGCTGGGCATCGACGGGGTAGGGGTGACCACCCTGGCAGCCTTCCATGGCTGTCCGCTGCGGTGCAAGTATTGCTTGAACCGCCGCTGCCTCGAGGATCCCGAAGGCTTGCCACATTATGCGCCGCAACAGCTGTATAATAAAGTTGGGGTGGACAACCTCTACTTCATCGCCACGGGCGGCGGTGTCTGCTTCGGTGGCGGCGAGCCGCTGCTAAGGGTAGATTTCCTCGAGGAGTTCAAACTCCTCTGCGGCAAGGGATGGAACCTCACGGCGGAGACCTCGCTGCAGGTGCCGCGCGAGAGCGTGGAACGCGCCACCGAGGTGGTGGGCGACTTCATCGTCGACATCAAGGAGAGCAACCCCGATATCTACAAGGCCTATACAGGCGGTGATGCCGCCCGGGCATGGGATAACCTGGAATGGCTCATACAAAAGAAAGGCCCCGAACATGTGATTGTCCGGGTGCCGTTGATTCCTGATTTCAACACCGAGGCCGACTGCGACCGCACGGTCGTGCGTCTCACGGCGATGGGTGTCACACGCATCGACCGCTTCACCTACCGCGTGCAGCAGTCGTGATCGTGGCAGTGGCTGCTGCGGGTCTCCATCTCCAGCGTGCTGTGGTGGATGTTGAGGTCGTCGAGGGAATGCTTGACGCGGTCGGTGACCTCCTCGAGCATTGAGGCCTCGGGGATGACGATGTGGCAGGTGAGTGCCGTCTCCGTCGTCGAGATAGCCCAGATGTGCAGGTGGTGCACGTTGATGACACCCTCCTGCGATTCAATCTTTTTCTTGATGTCGTCGACATCGAAGCCTTCGGGCACGGCGTCGGTGCTCATACGGAGGCTCTCGGAGAGGAGCTCCCAGGTGCTCACCAGGATGACTACGGCGATGACGAGACCGATGATGGGGTCGACAATGGTCCAGCCGGTGTAGTGGATGACGATGCCGGAGACGACGACACCGACGCTGACCAGAGTGTCGGCCAGCATGTGGAGGAAGGCACCGCGGGTGTTGATGTCGTGCTGCTGCTGACGGGAGAGCACCCAGGCGGTGACACCGTTGATGACGATGCCTACGGCGGCAGTCCAGATGATGAGGGTGCCGTTGACTTCCGTGGGGGAGAAGAATTTCTCCACGCTCTCCACCATGATGGCGCCCACGGCGACAAGGAGTATAATGGCGTTGAGGAGCGAGATGAGCACCGAGGCCTTACGGCGGCCGTAGGTGAAGCGCTTGGTGGCGTGGCTGGAAGCCAGTTTGAGGGCTAGCATGGCCAGCAGGAGCGAGAAGACATCGGAGAGGTTGTGGCCCGCGTCGGAGAGCAGTCCGAGACTGTTGCCCACGATGCCCGCAACGGCCTCAACGATGACGAAAGCCAGGTTGAGCGCCACTGCTACTATATATATAGTAGACAATTTCTCTATCGCATGCGCGTGATGGTGATGGTGGAGACCATGGTGGTCGTGGTGCTCATGGTCGTGATGATGCTCATGGTGAGCATGCTCGTGTTCGTGTTCGTGGTTGTGATGGTGGTGTTCGTATTCCATATTTTAATATTTTTTTTGTTCGTTTTTCATTTTGCAAAAATACGAACAATTCTTGGAACGGGACTATCACTATCGTTGGTGATAAGGGAAATGAAAAACAAGCCGACAGATTAGTGACGGCTTGCTGATTATGAATGAGTTAACTATTCGTTCCGGTCGCGGCCGAAGGTTTGACCTATCCAGCAGCGGTTGAGGCGGGCGATGTTCTGGCGTTTGATTTGTTTGGGACATTCGGCTTCGCAGGCGTAGGTATTGGTGCAGCCGCCGAAGCCCAATTCATCCATTTTGATTATCATGTTGCGCACGCGATCCATCGCTTCAGGATAGCCCTGAGGCAGGAGGTTGAGGTGACTCACCTTGGCACCGACGAAGAGCATGGCGGAGGCGTTCTTGCAGGCCGCCACACAGGCTCCGCAGCCAATGCAGGCAGCGGCGTCCATGGCCTGGTCGGCGATGTGCTTGGGGATAAGGATGTTGTTGGCGTCGGGCACGCCGCCGGTGGTTGCACTGATGTAGCCGCCAGCCTGGATGATTTTGTCGAAGGCGGTGCGGTCGACCACCAGGTCCTTGATGATGGGGAAGGCTTTGGCGCGCCAGGGCTCCACCCAGATCTCGTCTCCATCCTTGAAGTGGCGCATGTGGAGCTGGCAGGTGGTGACGCCGTCGTCGTTGCCGTGGGGACGGCCGTTGATGTAGAGGCCGCACATGCCGCAGATGCCTTCGCGACAGTCGTTGTCGAAGCAGACGGGGTGAGCTATCTTGTCGTTGATCAGTTTTTCGTTGAGCTGGTCGAGCATCTCGAGGAACGAGCAGTCGGCCGAGATGTTGTCGATCTCGTAGGTCTCGAAGTGCCCTTTGGCGCGGGCGTTTTCTTGGCGCCAGATATGTAATGTGAATTTCATCTTATCGAATGTGTTATTGTGTTATTGCGTTATTGCGTTAGTGTTTTGTCGCGTCAGCCACTTACACATTAACACATTAACGCATTAACGCATTATTTATAATTCCTTTTAACAATCTGAATATGCTCGTAGTTGAGCTCTTCCTTGTACATCACCTCGGGCTTGTCGTGACCTTGGTATTCCCAGGCGGCGACGAACATGAAGTTGTCGTCGTCGCGGAGGGTCTCGCCGTCCTCTGTCTGGTGCTCGACGCGGAAGTGTCCGCCGCAGCTCTCCTCGCGCTGCGTGGCGTCGGCCACGATGAGGCGTGCCAGCTCGAAGTAGTCCTCCAGGCGGTAGGCTTTCTCTAGCTCGGGGTTCATCTCGACGGCTTTGCCGGGGATGAAGACATGCTGGTAGAAGTCGGCCTCCAGTTCGGCAATCTTTTCTTTGGCGGTGGCCAAGCTCTCCTTGCTGCGGGCCATGCCGCAGTACTCCCACATGATGCGGCCCAGGGCCTTGTGGTAGTGGTCGACGGAGTGCTCACCATGGATGTTCATGAGGCTGTCCATGCGGGCGCGGACGTTGGCTTCGGCCTCGTCGAATTCGGGACCTTCAGCCTTAATCTTGCCAACGTAGATTTGGTCGGCGAGGTAGTTCTGGAGGGTGTAGGGGAGGACAAAGTAGCCGTCGGCGAGGCCCTGCATGAGGGCAGAGGCACCGAGGCGGTTGGCACCGTGGTCGCTGAAGTTGGCTTCGCCGGCGGCGAAGAGGCCCGGGATGGTGGTCTGCAGCTCGTAGTCGACCCAGAGGCCGCCCATGGTGTAGTGCACGGCAGGGTATATCATCATCGGGTACTCGTAGGGATCCACATCGACAATCTTCTGGTACATCTGGAAGAGGTTGCCGTATTTCTGCTCCACCACATCGCGGCCCAGACGCTTGATGGCGTCGGCGAAGTCGAGGTAGACGGCCAGGCCCGTGGGGCCCACGCCAAATCCGGCATCGCAGCGCTCCTTGGCGGCGCGGCTGGCAACGTCGCGCGGCACCAGGTTGCCGAAGGCGGGATAGCGGCGCTCCAGGTAGTAGTCGCGGTCTTCCTCGGCGATGTCGAGGGCTGTCTTCTCGCCACGGCGGATGGCCTCGGCATCCTCTTTCTTCTTGGGCACCCAGATGCGGCCGTCGTTGCGGAGGCTCTCACTCATGAGGGTGAGCTTCGACTGGTAGTCGCCGTGGACGGGGATGCAGGTGGGGTGTATCTGCACGTAGCAGGGGTTGGCGAAGGCGGCGCCGCGGCGGTGGCAGACCCAGGCAGCGCTGCCGTTGCTGTTCATGGCGTTGGTGCTAAGGTAGTATACGTTGCCGTAGCCACCGCTTGCCACCACGACGGCGTGGGCGGCATAGCGCTCAAGCTCGCCGGTGACGAGGTTGCGAGCGATGATGCCTCGGGCACGGGGCTTGCCCTCCTTGTCGGGCACCACCACGAGGTCCATCATCTCGTGCCGCTCGTGCAGCACCACGGTGCCACGGGCAATCTCGCGGCTCAGGGCGCCGTAGGCACCCAGTAGCAGCTGCTGGCCCGTCTGGCCACGGGCGTAGAAGGTTCTTGAGACCTGCGCACCGCCGAAGGAGCGGTTGTCCAGCAGGCCACTATAGTCGCGGGCGAAGGGCACGCCCTGCGCCACACACTGGTCTATGATGTCGCCGCTGACCTCGGCCAGACGGTAGACGTTGGCTTCGCGGGCACGGTAGTCGCCACCCTTGATGGTGTCCTTGAACAGGCGCTCCACACTGTCGCCGTCATTTTGATAGTTCTTGGCGGCGTTGATACCGCCCTGGGCGGCGATGGAGTGGGCGCGGCGCGGCGAGTCCTGGAGGCAAAAGATGTCCACATGGAATCCCAGGGCGCCGAGCGAGGCGGCGGCTGAGGCACCGGCCAGGCCGGTACCCACCACGATGATGTCGAGCTTGCGCTTGTTGGCCGGGTTCACCAGCTTCTGCGCGGCTTTGTAATTCGTCCACTTCTGACTGAGCGGACCTTCGGGTATCTTGGAGTCTAAGTTCATTGCGTTAATGTGTTAATGCGTAAGTGGTTTACAATCCTAAATAGACCAGTATCGGCACTGCGGCGAAGCCGAGGACGATGACCCAGGTGTAGATCTTGCCGAGGGCTTCGATGATGGGGTTGTATTTGTAGTTGTTCAGGCCGAGGGTCTGGAAGGCCGACGGGAAGGCATGGCGCAGATGCATGAAGATGACGAAGAAGAAGAAAAGGTAGCCCAGGACGATATGCCAGTGGCTGAACTTCTCGCGTGCCATGTAGTAGAAATCGGGTTCTGGGTCGAGTTCGGGGGCACGATCTTTCATCAGGGTACGCTCGTCGTAGGTGATATGGCGTATCCATTTTCCATGGTTGGTGATATTGCCTTCTTCGTAGGCACGATAGATTATAGCATTCACATCCTCGTCCATCATGGCCTTTTCGTCGAGCTTGGAAAAGTTCTCGGTCTTAACCATGTATTCACCTTTCACCCAACCTATTTTGACAAAATAGAAGTCGCAGAAGTGGATGATGAGGCAGACAAAGATGAGGATGCCTGTCCACATCATCAGTTTGGAGCCGGGGTGCGTCTTGCTCCTGGAACGCTGATGATAGCGGGTGGGACGTGCCAGGCGGTTGGTGATGGCCAGCCATACGGTGAGCAGGACATGCAGCGCGATGACGCCGAGCAGCACCACCTCGAAAATCTTCACCACCCAGTTGGTGCCCATGAAATGGCAGAAGTCGGAGTACCACTGCCCTTCGTCGTGGCGCAGGATGAAAAGGTTCGCCGTCATGTGGAACAGGAGGAACAGCAGCAGAAAGCTGCCGACCAAAGCCACAAACAGTTTCTTTGTGATGGAATGGATTTTGGGTAAGTTCATATCTTGAATGTGTTAATGTGTTAATGCGTTAATGTGTTAGTCATTTCTTGGAGGCACCGCCTTGTGGCGACATTCCCTCATTTCTTCGGGGCACCGCCACCGAAATCGTCGTAGGCGATGTTCTCGGGTTGTACGCCGAGGTTGTCGAGCATGGTGACAACGGCCTTGCTCATGGGACCTGGACCGCACATGTAGTACTCGATGTCCTCGGGGGCGGGGTGGTCCTTGAGGTAGGTGTCGTACATCACCTGGTGGATGAAGCCGGGAGTGTAGGGCACGCCGGCGGCATCGGCGGCGGGGTCGGGACGGTCGAGAGCGAGGTGGAAGTGGAAGTTGGGGAAATCTTTCTCCAGCTGGTGGAAGTCGTTGAGGTAGAATACTTCGTTGAGGGCGCGGGCGCCGTAGAAGTAGTGCATGGGACGGTGGGTGCAATGGAGGGTGCGGGTGAGGTGCATGATCTGTGCGCGGAGGGGAGCCATACCGGCGCCGCCGCCAACCCATATCATCTCGTTGCCCTTGGGGTCATCCTTCCATGTGCCATCCTCGGTGCCGCGTACGCGGAATTCGCCGTAGGGACCGCTCATGATGACTTTGTCGCCGGGCTTCAGCGAGAAGATGTAGCTGGAGGCAATACCAGGGTTGACATTCTGGAATCCACTGCGGTCGGCCGTGAAGGGCGGTGTGGCTATTCTTACTGTCAGCATGAAGACGTCGCCCTCGGCGGGGTAGTTGGCCATGGAGTAGGCGCGCACGGTGGGCTCGGTGTTGACGCAGACGAGGTCGAACATCTTGAACTTCTCCCATGCGGGTAGGTATTCGTCGCCGATGAGGCTGCGGTCGAAGTCGCTGTACTTGATGCGGAAGGTGGGAATCTTAATCTGGGCGTAGCTTCCGGGCACGAAGTCCATGTGCTCGCCTGCAGGCAGCTGCACCTTGAACTCCTTGATGAAGGTGGCCACGTTGCGGTTCGAGACCACCGTGCACTCGTATTCCTTGATGCTGAGGATGCTCTCGGGGAGCTTGAGACTTAGGTCCTCTTTGACCTTCACCTGGCATCCGAGGCGCCAGCCTTCCTGTATCTGCTTGCGGCTGAAGTGGGGTGTCTCGGTGGGGAGGATG
>JAEEGF011713293.1_pt1 | contig 38012 bp, 32 predicted proteins | sample 9134171 | NCBI WGS metagenome assembly JAEEGF01 (sample SAMN16246542, study PRJNA631951) | gut metagenome | biome: gut microbiome; feature: rumen; material: AP-attached | host: Bos | place: Iran: Karaj | collected 2018-10 | reverse complement strand
ATTAAGCCAGAACTGCAACTCTTTCTTTAATTGCTTTTAACTGTTTTGCAGTAAGCTTAAACATTTCAACAATTTCTTCTTCTGTCATTTTTCCACTTTCAAGAACTTTTGCTGCTAAATTCATTCTTTCTTCAATTTTTGCTTCTTTTCTTTCTTCCTTAGCGAAGTCTTCCATAATTCTACACATATGCTTAACCCCCTTTTCGTCTTCCTTGAGGTATCTGGCACGTTCTGCCAGAAGCTTATTTTTCATATCATCGGCCTTTTTGCAGTGAAAGTCATGCATCAGGTCACCAATTGGATCATTTCCTTCGTATTTACCATTAACATATATGATATGGCTCTCATCGTCAAATGATATATTACATTCTTTTACAGTTCTTTCAATGTGATAAAGTGGAAAGCCTTTTCCAAAGATGTCGTTTTCTGTAATGAAAATAACATAACTTTCTGGAAGATTTTTAGCATCTTCACCAGGAACCGTTATATCAGCATCCATCAAAGCTGAGTTATACCGTGCACGTTTAGCTCCGGCACCTTTATCAGCTCTCTGAATCTCAATATCGTAAGGTTTACCTTTATTGTCTTTTGCGTAGACATCAAGTCTAACAGAACGACCTTCAAGGTTCTTTACGACTTTCTGAGCAACTGTATCAATTACTTTAAGCTTCTTGTTTTCAAGAATAGTCTGAAGTACAAATTGAGTACAGTCCTTGTCATTTTCAAAAAAGCGTGTCATGAAGTCATCATCCATCAGAGTAAACTCCTGAAGACGAGCAATCATTTTCTGCTTCTTTGTCATTTTTTTCCCAGTCATAGGTAATTTTATCATTAAAATAACTATACAGCAAGATTTCTTTAGAGAGCTTTGCAATAGGCATACGTCGAGTCAAGGCACGCATACGCTTAAAGCCTTGACTTCGCCGTTTTTAGGGTTTGTAATAAACCCTAAATAAAAAAAGGCTTCCTACTTTCGTAAGAAGCCTTTGCCACAGGTTGGAATCGAACCAACGACATACGGATTTTCAGTCCGGCGCTCTACCAACTGAGCTACTGCGGCGTGATGTAATATATATTATACTAATCACATTTTTTGGTCAATAGCAAATTCGACAAATTGATTAAAATTTTATCTTTCTGTCTGTACCTTCATAATACTGTTTGCGAAGGTTTTTAACCTGTTCATCTACCATGTAGTCATCAAACTGCATCATGCGGTCAATAACACCTTTCGGAGTGATTTCGATAATGCGGTTTGCGATGGTAGATATGAACTCATGGTCGTGGCTTGTAAACAATACAACGCCAGGAAAGTCAACGAGGGCGCGGTTCAGGCTTTCAATGGCTTCAAGGTCGAGGTGGTTTGTAGGGTCATCCATGATAAGGATGTTTGCACCTGTAAGCATCATTTTGGAAAGCATACAACGAACCTTTTCACCACCGCTCAATACCTTAACCTTTTTGAGGGACTCATCACCGCTGAAGAGCATGCGTCCAAGGAAGCCGCGTACGTATGCGTCATCCTGCTCTTTTGAGTACTGTTTGAGCCATTCTGTGATGTTGTAATCGTTGTTAAAGTATTTGTTGTTGTCACGTCCAAGATAAGTAAAGCTTGTTGTCTGTCCCCAGAAAAATTCTCCGGAATCTGCCTTTGCTTCGCCTGCGATAATGTCGAACAGAGATGAAACTGTGTTGTGTTCAATTCCAACAAAGGCAATTTTATCTGTGCGGTTAACAATGAGGTCAAAGTTATCAAGCAGTTTTACGCCGTCTTCGTCCTTGCTGCAGAGTTTACGGCATTCAAGAACGTTGTTGCCGATATCGCGGTCCGGCTTAAACTGAACAAACGGGAATTTACGGCTTGTAACCGGAAGATCTTCAAGTTCAAGTTTTTCAAGTACCTTTTTACGGCTTGTAGCCTGACGACTCTTTGCCGCGTTAGATGCAAAGCGCTGGATGAATTCGCGGAGGTCTTTGGCCTTTTCTTCGTTCTTTTTCTTCTGGTCCTTTGCCTGTTTCTGAAGAATCTGGCTCATCTGGTACCAGAAGTCGTAGTTTCCGGCAAACTGAGTGATTTTACCGTAGTCGATATCACAGGTTACTGTACAAACAGTATTCAGGAAGTGACGGTCGTGGCTTACTACGATTACAGTGTTCGGAAATTCAAGAAGAAATTCTTCGAGCCAGTTGATGGATTCAAGATCGAGACCGTTTGTAGGTTCATCGAGAAGAAGAATTTCCGGGTTACCGAAAAGTGCCTGGGCAAGCAATACACGAACCTTCTGGCTTTCATCAAGTTCACTCATCATCTTGTCGTGGAACTTTTCTTCAAGTCCAAGGCCTGAAAGCATCTGTTCAATCTGGTTTTCGGCTTCGTAACCGCCGAGTTCGCCGAACTGAGCTTCAAGTTCAGCGGATTTGATTCCGTCTTCTTCTGTAAAGTCAGCCTTTGCATAAATTTCATCACGTGCGCGTGAAACTTCGTACAATTTAGGGTAGCCCTGCAGAACAGTGTCCTTTACGCTGTATTCGTCAAAGGCAAAGTGATCCTGCTTTAAAACGGCCATGCGTTCGCCCGGTGTGATGATAATTTCGCCGGAATCCCTGTCCTGTTCGCCTGAAAGAACTTTGAGGAATGTTGATTTTCCGGCACCGTTTGCACCGATAATACCGTAACAGTTACCTGGAGTGAATTTTAAATTTACGTCCTTAAAAAGTGGTTTTTCGCTAAAATGTAAACTTACGTCAGATACAGTAATCATAGTTCATCTCCCGTCTTTTATTTTTTACCAAAAAGGCTCTTGATTCTGGCAAACAGGCCCTTTTTAGGTTGTTGTTTATTTGGTTTGTTTGTTTTCTTTGAATTTGGCTTTGCACCGGATTTTGCGTATTTTTCTTTATAATAACGCATTCTCTGTTCAGAAGTCATGCCGGAAAGTTTATCAAGTTCATTTTTATCAGATTTTTGAGTTCTTGAATTTTTGAACTTTTTATTCTGGCCATCATTCTTTCTGCTATTGTTGAATTTACCGTTTCTTTTTGAATCAGTCTTTTCGCCGTTTCTGCGTCCTTTTGCAGCTCGTGACGGGTGCTTTTTTGCACCTTCTTCATCTTTCCATGAACCGGTTTTAATCCATTTGTCCTTTGACAGATCTTCACCAAAATCTTCTTCGTAGGCGATGCGTGACGGAATCTGCTTTTCTATGTAGCGTTCAATCGGCATAAGTGAATAAACATCCTGTTCGCTGCAGAAAGTGTACGCCTTGCCAGACTTTCCTGCCCGGGCAGTACGGCCGATACGGTGAACATAGTTTTCGGCTTCGTTCGGGAGGTCCCAGTTGATAACCATTGCAAGGTCGTTGACATCGATTCCGCGGGCTGCAACATCTGTCGCGATGAGGCAGTTCAATTTGCCTGCCTTAAAGGCGTTCATAATCTTGAGGCGCTTTGACTGGGGAAGGTCGCCGATGATAAATTCGTTTTTAATTCCGTTCAATTCCATGCGTTTTGAAAGCACTTCGCACATTTTTTTTGTGTTGCAGAAGATAATGAGGCTTTCAGGATTTTCGCGTTTGAGAATTCCTGTCAGAAGTCTCATTTTGTCATCACTTGAAACGTGGATCAGTTCCTGGTCAATTTCGTCTACAGTGATGTTCTGTGACTCGATGTTGATTTCTTTTGCGTCCTTTGTGTATTCCCACGCAAGGTTTTTAACGTATGAATTCAATGTGGCAGAAAAAAGCATTGTCTGACGTTCTGCTGAATCCGGCAGAAGCTTTACGATTTTTCTCAAATCCGGGTAAAAGCCCATGTCAAACATGCGGTCGGCTTCGTCGATTGCAAGGTAGCCGGTTTTTGAAAGGTCCATCTTTTTTGAAGTGTTCAAATCGATGATGCGGCCGGGAGTGCCGATGATGATGTCTACGCCTTTGTTGAGCTTTTCAATCTGTTTTTCGTAGCCTACTCCGCCGTAAAAACTTGCCATGGTAAGGCCCGTGTATTTACCAAGTTTTTCTGCTTCTTCTTCTACCTGAACTGCAAGCTCACGGGTTGGAACGAGGACAAGTGCATTCTTGGAATTTGCCTTACCGCCGTTCAAAAGCTGCTGCATAATGGTAACCAGAAATGCGGCAGTCTTTCCTGTTCCGGTCTGTGATTGAACATATAAATCTGATCCGTCGAGGGAAACTTCCAGAACCTTTTCCTGAACAGGTGTACATGTAACATAACCTGCTTCCTGGATTCCCTTATAAAGTGTTTCGTTTAACTGTAACTGTGAATAATCCATCGAATAATTATACCTATGAAAATATTAGAAAATTATACAGTTTTTTACAGTTTGTATCAACGCTAAGCTTTAAGGCTCAAAAGCGATTTTGAATTCCTTAAATTCTTCAATTCCACTTGAGAGTGCTTTGTATTTTTCATAAAATGATACAAATGGAAAACAAAGATCAGTATCAGGCAGAACTTTTAGAAAACCGCCTTGCAAAAAAATACAAACAGCTCAAAAAATGGGCAAGAAAAGAACGAATCACCTGTTACCGCCTGTACGACCGCGACATTCCGGAAGTGCCTGTAGCCGTGGATCTGTATGAATTTTTACCTGATTCAATTTCTGACAAGGTTGAATGCGCCTTTTACATGAGACAGACTCTTGCAGAAATTTCTCAGAACAATATTTCTGTAATAAATGAATTAAAGGAGCGCACATTCGTTCACCTTTATCTTTATGAGCGCCCATACGAAAAGGACGAAAAAGAAGAAGAAAACTGGCTTGAGCTGATGGCAAAAACCTGCGCTAAAGTTTTACAGATTCCCGAAGACCATGTGCTTACAAAACACCGCAAAAAGCAGCGCGGCGACAATCAGTACGAAAAAATTGAATCCAAAAAGACTGTCCAGGGCACTGTTCAGGAATGCGGCCAGCTTTTTACCGTAAACTTAAGCGACTATATCGACACGGGTCTTTTTATGGACCACCGTCCTCTGAGAAATATCGTGCGTTCTACAGCCGGCGGAAAAGCCGTATTAAACCTTTTCTGCTACACCGGAAGTTTTTCTGTTTACGCTGCCGAAGGAAAGGCGAATTATGTTGAAAGCGTCGACATGAGCAACACCTACACTTCCTGGGCACGAAAAAACATGGAATTGAACGGCTTTGACGACAAAAATAAATACGTTTTTACACGCCAGGACGCAATAGGCTTTTTAAACCAGAAAAATGCAGAAGTAAAAAGCGAATCCAGGGTTAACCGCTACGATTTGATTATCCTTGATCCGCCTACTTTCAGCAATTCAAAATCCACAGAAAATGTTCTTGATATAAACCGTGACTGGAGCGATTTGTGCAGGAAGTGCATTAACATTTTAAATCCGAAGGGAACTTTGTACTTTTCTACAAACAGCAGGCGCCTTAGTTTTAGCGAAGAAGAACTTATGGCAAAACTCGACAGCGATATAAATCTTACAATTACAGATATTACGGAAGAGACAATTCCGGAAGATTACAAGGGCAAAAAACTGCACCGCTGCTGGAAAATTGTCCGCGCATAGAACAACAAAACGTAAAAAGACATAAAAAAAGAGCCTTTCCAATGGAAGGCTCTTTTTTTGACAAACTAAGACTTATTTGTCTTCTTTTTCAGCTTTTGGGGCAGCTTTTGCAGCCTTAGCAGCGGCAGCTTTTTCTTCGTTCTTTTTAGCAACTGCGGCATAACCGTCAGCACCGAGACCGAAGCGTTTGTTAAAGCGGTCGATACGTCCTGCAGTGTCAACGAGTTTCTGCTTGCCTGTAAAGAACGGGTGGCAGGCAGAACAAATTTCAACGTTGATGTTTTCTACAGTTGAACGTGTTTCAATTACATTGCCGCAAGCGCAAGTAATTTTTGTCATTTTGTATTCCGGATGAATACCTGCTTTCATATTGTAACTCCTTAACTTCTTGCCCGATATTAAAGCAACCCCAGTCACCACTAGCTTGCGCAAAACAAAAAGGCGCATCTATCATTCCATCACTGTTAGGAAGCAAGTTAATACCACAAGAGTGATTTAACAATTTTAATAAAAACGACCATTAAGGTCAATGGGTTTTAGTCCTGTGCGGCAGAACCCGTATTCATATTTGAAAGGAAGGCCTTATTATCCTTGCTCTTCTTCATCTGCTGGAGAATGAGTTCAGTAATTTCGACATCTTCCATTCCGGCAATAACCTTACGAAGTACCCAGATTTTCTGAAGTTCATCTTCAGTAAGAAGAAGTTCTTCCTTGCGGGTACCTGACTTTTTGATGTTGATTGCAGGGAAAAGTCTGCGTTCAGCAAGTTTACGGTCAAGGTTGATTTCTGAGTTACCGGTTCCCTTGAATTCTTCGAAGATAACTTCATCCATGCGGCTTCCTGTTTCGATAAGGGCCGTAGAAATGATTGTCAAAGAACCGCCTTCTTCAATATTGCGGGCTGCACCGAAGAATCGCTTTGGCTTATGAAGTGCGTTTGAGTCAACACCACCGGAAAGAACCTTACCCGATGTTGGAACTGTAACGTTGTATGCGCGTGCAAGACGTGTGATAGAATCCAGGAGGATTACTACATCGCGTTTGTGTTCAACAAGGCGCTTAGCCTTTTCAAGAACCATTTCTGCAACCTGAACGTGGCGTGTAGCCTGTTCATCAAAGGTAGAAGAAATAACTTCGCCCTTGATTGCGCGTTCCATTTCTGTAACTTCCTCAGGACGTTCATCAATCAAAAGCACGATGAGATAAACTTCAGGGTTGTTTGTTGTAATTGCGTTTGCAATTTTCTGCATCAAAATTGTTTTACCGGCTTTAGGAGGAGCAACAATCAAAAGACGCTGTCCCTTACCGATTGGTGCAAACAAATCAACAATTCGGCTTGAGTATTCATCAGAAACTGTTTCGAGGGTAAGTTTTTCGTCAGGATAAAGTGGCGTAAGGTTTTCAAAAGGAACGCGTGTCTGGGCAACACGTGGTTCATCAAAGTTTACGGTTTCTATACGCAGAAGTGCAAAGAAACGTTCGCCCTCTTTAGGACTGCGTGTCTGGCCATAAACTGTATCACCTGTTTTTAAGTTAAAAAGACGAATCTGGCTCGGGCTGATGTAAATATCATCAGGGCCTGGAAGGTAGCTGTTCTGAGGGCTGCGCAGGAAGCCGTAGCCGTCAGGAAGGATTTCGAGGGCACCGCTTGCAAAAATAAGTCCGCCGTGCTCTGTATGTGCCTTTAAGATTACAAAAATCAAATCCTGCTTTTTCATTGAAGGAATTTCTTCTTCGGCGCATCCATATTCGATTGCCATCTGACGAAGTTCCGGCATTGTTTTTTTTGTAAGGTCATTGATTAAAAGGCGGGGTTTAGATTCGTATTCTTCTGGATTTTCTATGATTTGTGCTGCTTCTGTTGCGGCATCGCGGGCAGCGTTTCTTTCTGCTATTCTCTGGCGGTAAGCTTCGCGTCTGTTGACTGCGTGCGGACGGCGTTCAGGTTTTTCTGCTCCACCCTTGTCACCATCTGATTTTGTTACCACTACTTTTCTTCGCGGCTTAACAACAACGCGGGCTTTTTCTTCGCCCTCAGCAGGGGTTGTTTCTTCTGTACTTGCGGCAGGTTCTGATTGTTGAACTTCGGCAGGTTGTGTCTGTTCCTGAGTCTGATTACTCATGTCAAGTTCCAACTGAGGCTGAGATTCTGCGTTTTCTTTTGCAGCGTCTTCAGACTTGTCGGTAAAACGGCGCTTTAGTAAAGCCATTTTAATTCTCCATGTAATTTGTGAATTTTGCTAATATATAAAAATATTAAAGGATTAAAAAAAATAAACTTAAATGAATACGTCGAGTCAAGGCACGCATACGCTTAAAGCCTTGACTTCGCCGTTTTTAGGGTTTGTAATAAACCCCCAATAAGCCGGTTCAAGCAACGCTTGCGCTTTAAAGCTTTTCACCGTCGTTCTGAAGGTTTTTACCCTCAATTAAAAATCGAATTATGAATTCATTATATTCGATTGGTTAAAAAAGTCAATATTTGCCTGTATTTGTGCTGTTCTCAAGGATCCTCTTAGTGCGGCATATCTGATTTTACGATTAAAGCCTGTTTGTATTCTTCAGAAGAAGTTGTAAACAAATCAGTGTCGATTTCTTTATCAAGCATTTTTACCTGACCGTCAAAGTCAACGTCGTCAGCAATTCTGAGGCGGGCTGTTACGATGTCTCCGGAAACCTTGCTGCCAGAACACATTTCGATACGCTCTTTTGCTTCGATATTGCCCTTTACGCGGCCCGAAATTACAACAGAATTAACAACGATATCATCAACTTCGCAGATTGCACTTTTGTCGATTTCAAGTTCGCCGGTTGACTTTATGCTCCCCTTGAATTTACCTGTAATAATCAGATTGTCTGTAAATTCGAGGGTTCCGTCAAACTCAGTTTCCTGACCAAAAACGGTTAAATTCTTTTTTGGAGTTTCTTCTGTTTCTGTGTTTTCTGTTGTTTTTGCGTTCTGCTGTGACATATTGTTTTATTTTATCGAATTTACCGGGACTTCGCAATACAAAAAGCCCTTCTTAAAAGGCTCCATCATTTGAATTACCTTTCCGCTGCCGTCAATTACGCAGGTCTGTCCGCTGTTTGTGCAGCGGAGAGTGTATAATCCGGTCTCTGCCGAACGGAAAACTGCCTGTGACAGGTGCTGGTACTGGCAGGCAGCGCTGTCTGACCAGTAATCGTTTGACACATTGATAAAAATGTCGGCTCCCTTTTCAGCCATCTTTTTTGTAATGTCAGAAAAAGTATCTTCAAAACAAACTGGAGTTCCGATTTTTATTGAATTCAATTCGATTAAGTTTATATCCTCACCTTTTTTCCAGAACTTGTTTCCGCTTTTTTCCATTTTTGTTTTTATCGGTTTTAACAAAATTAAATCCGGAAAATCTTCAGAAAAAGGAACAAGATGATTTTTATTGTAAACCTGATAATTTACGGGAAAGTCATCTGTGCCTGACACGTCTTTTGGCAAAAACAAAACCGCGCTGTTATAATCAAGATAATTGTTTCCGCTGAGAACAGGCACATTGATTTGATTTATAAATTCAAACAGTGACTGTGCAAGCGTGTAACGGCGTTCATTTTTTTTATTTTTATAATGATTTATAACGTCAACAACGACAGCAGATTCACTCCATACAACAAGCTGTACGTCAGGATACTCTGAAAGGCCCTGCAGGGTAAGTTCCTTTAACTGCTCTACTTCCTGTGTATACTGTCCGATTCCGTTTTTCCACGGGTCACTGTTGTTTTGAATCATCAGAACCTTGAGGGTCGAAGTTTTATTTTCTTTTTTGGAAACAAAAACTCCGGGCAAAATTATAATTAAAAAAGAGCAAATTAAAAAAATTATTTTTGAAAATTGAATTTTTTTGGTGTAAATAAGTTCTGCAAGGGTAAAATTTGTCATGTAAATTAAAAAACTGATTCCCCACACGCCATAGATGCGCGAAGTTTTTACAAGGGGAACCACAGTCCACTGAGAATAAACAATCTGGCCGTAACAGAAACCCAGATAACCTTTTGTGCGTATAAATTCAAACAGTAAAAAAATAATTGAATTCAATAAAAAAGAATATTTACAAAAATGAATGTCAATAAATTTAAAAATTAAAAATAAAAGACAGTAAAAAACTGCCATCAGAAAGCAGACACCAAGGCCTGCAAAAAAGTTATAAAAATAAAGCCACGAACAGGTAAAACAAAAAAGCAGAAAGCCCCACACTGCCCCCGTAAGAGGCACGTTCTTAATCGAAGTCTTTTTTAATGCAATGACCGCCGGAATATAACAGATCCAGGCAAAAAAAGAAATTCCATTATTGAATATAAAATTTGGGCTTGATAAAAATGTAAGGATTAAAGATAAGGCAAATAAAGATAACGGCAAAAAAGTTTTGCGCATTTTTATTTTTCTGATTTTACAGGAAGATCCCAGAGAGCCTTTTTAAGTTCCTGGCCGGAACGGAAGGCAGCAACATAGTGGGGAGCAACAGTAAGCTGCTCGCCTGTTTTTGGATTGCGCGCTTTAGAACGGCCTTTGCGCAGGCGAGGTTCAAATGTACCAAAACCGCGCAATTCAATTGTATTGCCGTCTTTTAAAGCGTCTTTTAATTCGTCAAGAAGTTTTTCTACAACTTCCTGAACTAATTTTTTTTCACAATTGGTGTCCTGGTAAACAGATTCTACTAGATCATATTTTGTAACTTTATTGCCAGTCATACCTATTTACCTCCAAAAAGAAAAAAAATTCCTGATGCAGTAATCAAAATGATTACAACATCAGGTTTTAGACAAAAGTGTCCTAAGTTTATTTTGCAGCCGCTTTGTCGCCGAATGAAACATTGTAAAGTTTCATCATGCGAGACTTTTTGCGGGAAGCAGCGTTGCGTGAAATAACGCCCTTGCTGCGTGCAGAATCAAGCTTAGATACCAATGTTGTGAGCTTTTCCTGAGCAAGCTTAGAATCTTTACTCTGTACAGCTTCTACAAACTGACGTGCATATGTGCGTACTTCGCTTTTGATTGCTTTATTGTGCAAGCGGCGAACTTCGCTCTGTGCATGTTTTTTTTCTGCAGATGATTTTTTTCCAGCCAAAGGAGGCACCCCCAATTAAAAACTTTGATTATCTTACCAAAGGGATTAGTTCTAGTCAAGTAGATTAGTTTCCTACGCCTTGATAAATCAATTTATTACAGTGATTTAGCGATTTTATGAACTTGAAAAGCCTGTAAAATATTGACAGTAAACGGTAAAACCGATAGTATATTTGAACATATTCGAATATTTATTTTTGGAGGATAGTCATGGCCGGAGCAAGTAAGAACTCGCGTACTACAGTTACAACACACAAATTCGAATGCCCTGATTGTGGTGGCGAAATCGTAATGAAAACTCTTTACGAAAACGGAAGACTCAGAAACGTTGCTGAGTGCTCAAAGTGCAAACGCACAGAGCGCAGACCTAAAGATTTTAAGAAATAATCTTTAATCTAAAGAATTTTATAATTCTAACTAAAACCGTCCGAAAAAAGTGCACTTAACGGACGGTTTTTTTATGCCCTTTTTCTATTCAAGAAAGCGCTCGACTGCCTCCGCAATTGCATCCACACCGTCGTACATTTTTTTAGTCTGCGGAACACTCGCGCTGAACATCCTGCCGTACTGGCGTTCTGCAAGGCGCCTGTCTAAAACTACAATTACACCCTTATCGTCACTGCGCCTCATCAGGCGGCCAAAGCCCTGCCGGAATTTTATAATTGCATCAGGAACAGATAATTCCATAAACGGATTACCTCCCCTCTGCTGAATTATGTCCGAGCGTGCAGCATAAACCGGGTCGTCAGGAACAATGAACGGAAGCTTTACAATAATTACCTGTGACAAAGATGAGCCTGGAACATCAACTCCTTCCCAGAAAGAGTCCGTTGCAAAAAGAACGCTCTGATTGTCATCCTTAAAGGTAGAAAGAAGGCGGAAGCGGTCATCATCCCCCTGCTTTAAGATATTGATTCCGCTGGTCCTGAGGGCGGTGCGTGCGCTGTCGCAGGCATGTCTCAAAGAGTCATAGGAAGTAAAAAGGACCAGTGTTCGCCCGCTTGCAGCCCGTATAAGCTTTACAACCGCTTCTTCCGCATACATCTGGAATTCGGCATTTTTGTCCGGTAAAGGCGCGTCACGGGTTACGGCAAACAAAACATTTGTCTTGTACGGAAAACTTGAAGGAAAGTTTCCTTCACTTACACGTTCATTTTCTGCAAAGGCAACGCCAGTCCGCTTTTTCCAGAAGTTAAAGTTACCGCCTGTGCCGATTGTGGCAGAAGTACAGATTACGCTCTGCAACGGTTCAAAAACGCCCTTATTCATCATCGGGGCTATATCAAGCGGTGTCTGATAAAACTGTACATAAAAAGGATTTTCTGTATTTTTGGCACCAGAGCCTGCAAGTTTGGATTTTTGAATCCAGAAAACACTGTCAGGATGTTCTTCCCAGCTGACAAAATTTGTAAGCATTGAAGCACAATCTTCGAGGCGGCGCAGAACGCTCCGGCTTTCGTATAAAACAGGCTGGTCTGCAACATCGTCTCCCATATTGTCAAAAAGCTTCCGTAAATTGCCTGTCAATTCAATAATTTTTTTTCTAAGTACATCCATCGCGTCAAGGATGTTCTTAAAGGCGCCTGTTGTCTGACCGTATAATCGCAGCGAATATTTATATTCAAGAACGTCGAGGGCTGTGTTTTCAAGATATGTCAGTGAATCTTTGATATCGAGAATGTTCTGGACAAAAAGTTCGGAAGAAGGAGCATCCCTGCATAAGGCAAGCAGTGTAAATACAAATCCTGTTGCGGCTGAACGGCGGATACGATACAAAAGATTGAGCTGTTTTGATATTCGGAATCTGTTGACCTGCGAACTGAAAAATGAGGTTGCCGCACTTTCAATTCCATGGGCTTCATCAAAAACAACGTGCCTGTACGGAGGCAGGACTGCCGTGTCCTCAAAGCCGACGCCTTCCAGACGTGATTCTATATCAGCAAAGAGAAGATGATGGTTTACAACGAGGATATTAGCGTCTGCGGCCTCTTTTCTGACCTTCATTACAAAGCAGTTTTCCCTGTGCGGACAGCGGGAACCCATGCAGGCGTCGGCCTCGGAGTTTATCTTTGACCATACAGATTCGTTTGGCATAAAGGAAAGATCACTTTTACTTCCGGTCTTTGTTGTTCTGGCCCACTCGTAAATCTTATCGAACACATCCTGTTCATCATTAAATAAATCTCGTTCCTTTCCGGTTTCTTCAAGGCGGCGGAGGCAGACATAATTCTGGCGGCCTTTTACAAGGAGAGCCTTTAATTTAACGCCTGTAATCTTTTCTGCCGAGGGAATATCCTTTTCGATAATCTGCTGCTGAAGGTTGATTGTTCCGGTAGAAACTACGATGCGCTCTTTATTCTGGCTTGCCCAAAGCATCGACGGAATCAAATAGGCAAAACTTTTTCCAACCCCGGTTCCGGCTTCAAAAACACCGATTTTATTTTCGTTGAATGCAGATGCAATCTTTTTTACAAGTTCAATTTGAACGGGACGCTCTTCGTAATCAGGAGATTTCTGGGCAAAAGGGCCTTCCTTACTGAGCAGAAAACCTGTCTTTTCTACATCGAGTTTTTTAATCACTGTCGGAAGGACACATTCCATTACGACATAAACTTCGGATACATCGTTGTTGATAATGTAAAAGCCCTGCCCCTGCTGGGAATAATCTGAGGCTACGGCAAGATCTGCATCAGAAGGATGAATGTTTCCGGACGGATGATTATGAATTAAAACACCGGCTGTACGGGCAGAAGAAAAGTTTACTGGAACTGAATTGATTGAACCGCGGGCGCCCGGAGTTACAGAAATGACGATTCCCTGCTCATTTACTGTACCTGCAAAAAAAACTTCGTTTCCGTCGGCATCCTTAATCGCCTGACGCATCTGCGCACGTACATTGTCAGAAAAACGTCTGTTTATCTCCAATTCCCCACCACCAAAAAAAAAGCCTTGCAATACATTGTATCACAAGGCTTAAACATCTCCTAGCAGAATTGAACTGCTGTTGTCGGGATGAAAACCCGATGTCCTAACCACTAGACGAAGGAGACATATTCAACTCATTGAGAGTTGACTTTGATAATATATCAAACAGATAAAACTTCGTCAAGTGTGTTAATGTCAAAAATTATAATTTTCTATAATTTTTTTACATACTTATATCAAGTTTTTTAAGAAGCTTTTCTTTTAAAAGCTTGCAGTCCGCATCATTTAAGCCCATTGCTTCTGCGGCGTTCAGGTCTTCGAGGGCCTTGCTGTCTTCTCCAACTTTTGAATATGCAACGGCTCGCCTGTATCTTGCGTGCGACTGGAATTCATTTATTTCCAGAGATTTGTTGAATGCTTCAATTGCGTGCTGATAGTCTTCTTTTACGCTGTAAACAATTCCCTTGTAGTAGAATGAGCGGAATCCGTTAGGATCGTATTGAACGGACAAATCAAAGTCGTTTAGGGCTGCATCATATTCATTTGAAGCAAAATATGCCATTCCGCGGTGCTTATGCACAACCGACAGAACAGGAGCCGGCGGAACAGGAGTTGATTCGAGAATCTGTGTGTAAATGCTTACAGCCTTTTCCATTTCGCCGCTGTTGTGCGCGTGAATCGCTTCGAGCAGAAGATCATCGATTGTGCCGCGTACAAACGGACTGATACGTGCAATATTCTGCTTTTTGGCTCTTTCTTCTTCAGAAAACTCACTTGTAGCGTCATCAACCTTTTCGTAGAAGGACTCACGGCGGGCCGCAGTTTCCATCTGAAGTTTTTTCTGATAGTCACGGATTTCCTGGAAGATTGTGTCTGCAAGGCTCAGACTTGCATTGATTGACGCAAGTTTACGGCGGAGCGGCATGTCAAACGGCGTGAATTCTGTTTTGTAAATAAGTTCGTGTTCAACTTCTGCCCACGCATCCTGCAGAATCGTACGGATCTGGATTTCGCATACCATGTCCTTTGGAATTTCTATTCCCGGGTTTTCAGGCATACAGTCTTCGGGAATGGAAATCAAAACATGTATCGACTCATAACCGAATTCACGGAAGTTGTCGCCACTGCCCTTGTATTCAACTTCGCGGACGGTAAAACTTTCGCGTACCTGACGTTCAACTTCTTTAAGGTCTTCCATAAAGGCGCAGATAACGCGGATACCCATCATGTCGGTAAGTTCAACTAATTGACCGCGGCGGGCAACTTCTTCGGCCTTGAGACGAAGGACCTTTCTGTAATATGAATTGAATGATTTTATGCGTGACTTGTAAGTCGGCATGCTGGCAAGTTTAATTGTGCTTTTTAACTTTGCCTCAATTTTCTGCATGATTGAAGAAAGCACAGGATTGTAGCTTTCGTATATTTCTTTAATTTCGTTTTTGTGCGGGATTGAAACTGTTATTTTGCTCATACTTTAAATGTAACACAACAGAAGCAATAAAGCAAAAAAAACCGTCCATAATTATATGGACGGTTTTCAGAAGTTTCCTATTTTAGAAACTATTATTTAGCATCAGCAGCGGCTCCACCGTTCTTCTGAGCGTTAGAAGAAGAGTTTTCATCAAGTGAAGATGTGAACTGTTCTTCTGTAGCCATCTTAGACTTTTCGAGGTAGCGGTTAACCTGTTTGTTACCGAAGCGGCTCATTTCAAGATTCTGACGAGCAGTTTCTTTTTTTGTAACGATACCCCAAAGGTCTTCGTCTGCGATATCACGTTCTGAAGTAAGTTCAGCTTTGTCGTAGATGATCTTTACATCTTTGAAGTAACCGATGAAGTCATCACCGATGTGAGCTGCATCACGTGTAATCTGGAATCCTGCAAACTTAACAAATGGAAGTCCGCGAGGGTAGATTGGATATACACGGATTTCGCGTGTGCGAACTTCAGAAATATAGTCCGGGTTGTTCCATGTAAGAGTTTTCCATCCGTCGAATCCGAGGTAACCCATGAAATAACGGCGTGTAACATTGTCTGTATCTGTAAGCATTACATAGAGACCGTGTGGGAAGTTCATACCCATTGTTGTTACAGCGATTGATTTAATAGTACCAACGTTCTTTACGAGACCATAAGCCGGTGAATCATCATCATCTGCTTCGAACAATGTACGTCCAGATGCTTTCTGTTCATCAGTCTGTGGCTGACGGTTACCATTTTCGTCTGCTGTAGAAAGTGGTTCATAAGCAGGAATATCAAATGGCGGAACGATTTTAGCGTTTGCATTGTAGTTTGCGCTTGGGAATACTACGCGTACACCCATTACATTCTTGCCGGCAAATGGTACTTTTGCACTGTCACGTACAGGTGCAGGTACAACAGTTGACTGAGCAAGTGCGCTTACAGTCTGTGCTGAGCTGTTAAGTTTAACTTCCCATTCGCCAAGATAGAGAGAAGTTTTCATAAGATCTTTCTGGTCCTGGTCAAATGTTGCTCCAGCAGCAATACCGTAATCCATAATTGTGCGGCTGTTTTCCGGGATTTCAACATCACTGTCCTGTGCCTTAATGTTAATGTCGGCATCAAGCATTGTGAAATCGATAAGTGTTGATTCTTTTGCAAATACAGATGCACTGAAGAGCATCATTACTGCAGCAGATAAAACGTAACTTTTCTTCATTCGAAGCTCCTTATATTCGATTGATGTAGCCTTGTATATATACTTTAATTATTATATAAGCAAAGCATTTTGTCAACGATTTTTTTCGCTAATTTTTATCCTCAAGTTTAATCGAATTCCCCTCAATAAAGAACTCAATTTCCCTGACAGCCGGAAAATTGGTCTTGATGTTTTTTTCAATTACCTTAAGGTTCCGGGCGATGGATGCGCTGTCAGAAAAGTCGTAGAGTGCTTCTTTTGACAGGTTCAGATACAGGATTTTGTTCTGTTCAAAACAGAAAAGCGCATGGGTTCCAACCGGAAAGACCCGTTTTGCACGCTGAATCGACGGACCGAGCAGCAGTTCTTCGGTAAAAAGTTCAATTTTGTCCCTGCCCTTCACTGAAGGCAGCTGGCGGACTTCCATTTCATAGCCGTCTGTATCTGTTGATTCAAAATAAAAATGGTATCTTGCACCACGGTAATTGACTACAAAGAAAATAAAGGAAAATACAAAGAGAAAAGCCAAAACTGTAAATAAAAAGAATTTGCGGTCGCTTTTAATTAATTTGATGAATGACATTAATGTGCCCCCGTAAAGCCGCGGGAACGCTCAAAGTGTGTTACGAACGCGGCAAGTCCATTGAAAATTCCAAGTGAAAGTTTTTGTTTATATGAATCAGATGCCAGAAGTCCGGCTTCTTTCTGGTTTGTTACAAATCCAAGTTCAATCAGAACTGCAGGCATGTTTGAATTGCGCACTACGAACCATTCTTCAGCCTTGATTCCGCGGGATGAGGTCTGGGAACCCACCTGCGCCTGAAGGCCGTCCATGATGAATTTTGCAATGAGAATGCTTTCTGTTGTGTATTCCTCTTCCATCATTGAATTCATAACGGTGTAGAGTTCTTTGTCATCAACTGAATTTTTATCGATTACATTGCGGCGGTAGCCCGGCGAAAGATACCATACTTCATAGCCGGAAGCCTTTTTATCAAGGGAAGCATTTACGTGCACTGAAACATAAAGAATCGCTTCGTTTTTTTCGAGCTTGATTGCGTTTGCAATTTCCGTGCGCTGCGCGAGAGACAGAAATACGTCTGTCGAACGTGTCATCTGAATCTTTTTTTCCGGATAAGCGGCCTTGAGACGCTGATACAAAAGTTTTCCGACTGCAAGGTTTATGTCTTTTTCCTTTAAGGTAATTTTTTTGCCGTTTACAGTAACTGTATCAAAGGCGCCCGGATCTTTTCCGCCGTGGCCCGGGTCAATAAGGATTGCGCCGATTTTAAAGCCGTTCTCTGAAGTTTCTGTTTTAAAAAGCTCTTCGGCCTTATTCATAAAGTCCTGGCTAACATAGAGGTTTCCGTCCCTGGAAACAGGAGGTTCAACAAGGACGATTTTTTTGTAATCCTGTAATATAAAGTTGTCGCCGGCCTTAAAGGCAATCTGATGTCCGTTTTTTTCGAGGATGCCGGAAAGCGCAAGGCTGTCCCAGTAAAAAGTCATTCCGGCCTTTGCTGAGGCGTCCACAATGTTTACGTTCTGGGAAAAAACCGGGACGGCCGAAGAGAAAGCTGAAACTAAAAGCAAAGTCAAAAAAAACTTTTTCATATTTCTTTATAATACCAAACTTAATTCAATCCCTCAACTGTCAGCAAATTTTACTCTGCAAGACAGTCTACAACGTAAAGCATTCCCTGGACAGACGCCCTCACGCAGGCACGCCAGAAGGTTTTTCCGTCGAGTGCCGGGTGGTCCGGGCATAATCCATCAAATTTTTGAATTGCAAGACGCAGGGAACAATGGTTCCAGTCTTTTAAGGAATCAAGATTTAATTCAATCTGAGACGGGATGTAATCCAAAGCCCTTTTTCCTGCCGGAATATCTTTTAGTTCCGCTTCTTTAAGCTGAATGTCAAATGCCGGAGGCGGAAAACCCATTTCGTCTTTTGTGCAGATTCCGTCGATAAAGGCCTGCGTTTCTTTATTGTGTGCTTCAAGGCGAAGTGTAACCGAAGCAGCAGCATCTTCTGCCGTCTGGACTGCCCTGTCGTAATCTTTGTCGAGAGAAATCACGTTGCCGCATTTCTGAACGTTGTTGCGCGGAAAGCTTACGGTGTCGCCTGCAAATTTTCTTGGAAGAATGTCTTTGAGGGAGGCAATTTTTTTAAGGCTTTCAAGGCCTTCGACAGATTTTATAACTCCAGGAATCGAAAGCCATGCACGCTCAGCACTTGTCTTTGGTGAATCATATTCAAATAATTCAAAAGGCTGTTTAGTTCCTGCAAGATGAGATGGCAGGGTAAACTGAACGGGATGACGGTTTTTCAAAAGTTCTTCCGGTTCCTTTCCGAGTGCGAGGCAGAGAGCCTGTTTTGTCAAATTCAAATCAGATGAATACGGATAGGTCCAGCCGCTCATGTAGCCGCCGCTCAACCGTGCGGCAATTTCTCCGATCATGGGACCGTTTTTTGTGTATTTGATGTCTGCCTTTGCAACTCCGTGGGTAAGGCCGAGGGCTTTGATTCCAAGAGCAAATACAGAGATAAGTTCGCTTTTAACTTCCTGGCTTACGGCAGACGGCATTGTGTGGCCGGTTTCGATAAAATACGGCGGATAATAAATGTGGCGGTCTGCAAAGCCCGTGATTGTAAGGGTTCCGTTGTAAACAACCGAGTCGATGCTGAACTCTGCACCTTCCATGTAGTCTTCAAAAATTGCGCGCTTTGTACGGCTGCTTTCGATTGCAGTTTTTACGGAAGTTTCAAGTTCATCAATATTGCGGACAAGACGGCATCCGCGTCCGCCCATATTGTCTACAGGCTTTATAACCTTTGGGAATTGAATTTTACCCTCTTTTGCCTTTTGAATTAAACCTGCCAGATCTTCTTCCTGAATCTGACAGAAATCCGGGCTCGGAACATTTTCTTTTGCAAAACACTTTCTCATGCGGACCTTGTCGCTCGCATTGAGGCAGGCTTCGTAAGAATGTGATTTTAGTCCGAGGTGTTCACTGACAAAGGCCGCATTCGCAGAAAAGTCTGTGCCGGCGGTAAAAACGGCCCTGATTGCGCCCTCACCTTCTTTTTTTATTAAATCGTCTGCAAGCTTAACGAGAGCGTCGCGGTCCTTGAGGTCTACCGGTGCAAAAATGTCGGCAAGTTTTACGGAAGGCGCATCCGGATTTACGTCTGCGACAAGTGTTTTATAGCCGAGTTCTTTTGCGCTGTTAATTGCCGGTGCCTGCATCAGGCCTGCACCGAGTATCATTATATATTGATTCATTTTATCCCACCCGATTTTGAATTAATTTTACTCTTTTATACAGTATACTTCAAAAGTGTCGCCCAGACCAAAGAAGCGGCTTGCAGCAGCATATAAAGCATATTGAATGCTGTTCGGCTTAACTTTGTCCCTGGCAAGGTTCGGAAATCTCTCCGGGTGATGGCCCGTAGAAACAATCCTCTGGACCCTAAAGCCGTACCGCCTGAGAATTGAAGAAGCACGTGAAGGCTCCCACAATGTAAAGTGATCGGCCGGGCTTGACTGGAAGAAACTCTGGGTATTGAATCTTCCACTTACGCCGCTTGCTGAAGGAGTTGAAAAGGCAAAAACGCCTCCTCTTTTTAGAACTTTTGAAACTGCCTTTAATACACTGTCCAGATCCTGGAAGTGCTCGATTACGTACCACATTGTAACAACGTCAAATTCCTTGATTCCGAATTCCGTAACACTGTCAAAGGCAGGAAATGCCGACAAACTTGCCGGATAATGAAGCTTGTCCTGAACGTAAGAAACCGCTTCCTGTGAAATATCGGTTCCAAAAACCTGCCAGCCTGCGTCATTTGCCGCGTCAAGGAATGGCCCGAAAGCACAGCCTACGTCAAGAACTGCCGGAGTTATTACCTTGTGCTTGTTTCTGAAAATATAGTCGATTACGGAAATTCGTCTTACGCACTGGGTTTTGATTGCCTTAAAGTCTTCAAGGTAAGTGCGGCCGTACTGTTTTTTATAGCTGTCAAAAAAGTATTTTTCGTCGTAATTTGTATCAAAGCCGTCCGTTGTCCACGAAATATAAAGCATTCCGCAGGTACGGCAGCGGCGGAAAGTGCGTTTTTCGATACGGGAAACAATCTGGTCTTCAAAAGTCTGGTGGGCGCCACGGCAAACCGGGCATCCGATCCGCTTTCCGCGCGAAAGTTTTCTTACAAAGTTTCCGAGGTCATGACTGTTTGAATCCCTGCTCAAATACGGGCTTTCAGGATAAAGAGCGCTGATTTCAGAAAGAGCAGAGTCAAAACCTTCCCTGTTGATATTCTGTGAAGCAAGGCATTTAAAGCCGTATTTTTGTGCAAGCTGAATATGTAAAGGTGTTGTTCCCAGAAGCAGAACTGCACAGCCGGCGGCAACTGCTTCAAAGGCGGTAAAGCCGTAGTGGGTTACAACAAGGTCGTAGTTAAAGAGAGTTTCGCGGAGGTTGTGGACAGGCCTGATGAATTTGATTTTTGACTTTAATTCATCTTCAACCTGGATGACGGCCTCATCCGGATTCTGGACGATGGCGGTTACCTCAAACCCTTTCTGCGAAAGAGCGGCAGCAGAAGGGAGAACGAGCCCTGCAGGGTCTTCTCCTCCGACTGTCACGAGGACTGATTTTATATCACTTACTGAATTTAATTTTGTTTCTTTTTTATTTTTTGGAAGCGTAATATACGACGGCGAAACCTTGTTGGCAGGACGCTGAAGCCCGTACGACGGAATGATATCGAGAAGATAATCGCACAAATCTGTGTTGAGCGAACCTTCATCGATGGCGGCAACAGGAGCAAGTTCAGCGAGTTTGAGGGCAAACTCCCTGTCCAGAACAAAGGCGTCTGTTACGATAAGTGAATATTCACCTTTTTCCGGAAGAATTGTAATTATCTGGCTTTTTTCAAGACCGTTTTCAAAGGCTTCCTGTAAAAGTTCGTCCTTTTCTTCGAGTCCTGCATTCTCCGGAATATAAACATCGGCTCCGATGGAAACTGCAACAGAAAGGCAGCGTCTTAAATGTCCGGTTCCCCTGCCCTTTCTGACAGACGGCACACAGAGCACAGGATTTTTTATTGAATCATCATCGAGGCCCCGGATAATTTTATCGCTTTCATAAGGTCCTTCGTTTCCGAGTTTTCTGACAACAGCAAGTGCGCGGCGGTAATCTGCCTTTGTGTCAATTGTTGAACGCAGATCAGGTCTGTTCCACTGTTTTGGAGCGGGAATCATGATGCTTGTAAAGTGTTCGGGATGATTGTAAAGAGCAGGTCCTACATGTTCGTGGTCGTATGGTAAATCTGTAAGCTCTTTAGCCTTTAAAAGTGATTTTGCGTTGAGAATTTCAATTCCGCTGCCGTGAGGCAGGCCTGTATATGTGATGTAGTCACACTTTCCTGTCTGGGCCCGTCTTTCGTACTGGTCAACGAGTGAATTTGCCGCATCGTAAAAAAGGAACGGATTGTCGGCTGTAGCGCGGATGATAACATCGGCCTTTGTTTTTTTTGCAAGCATGCAGAAGCGTTCAAGAACGTCTTCGAGCGGGCCTTCAAACATGTTAAAGCCGTTGCGTCCGGCAATTTCTTCTAATTGTTCAAAGCTGTCCTTATCAGTTGCAACATAATATTTGTCAGCCTTAACCTTTTTCATTGCGGACAATGTCCAGTCAAGAACTGTTTTATTTCCCAATTCCAGCAAGGCTTTTCCCGGAAGCCTTGTAGATGAAATTCGGCATTGAACAACCAAGATTGTCATTATATCTTTCCCCAGTTTTCTATCAAATATTTGGCATCAAATTTGAATCTGTACATATTCATTTTAACCCAGCTCCGTGCGTCAAAAAACTGTCTCAAAGATTCAACAAATCCACACCCTGAACGTAAAAGATACACGAAAATCGAAGATTTTGGAATAACTCCGTGATCGTCTTCAAAACGCGGCAGAAGATTTTTCATGTAAAACCTGCTGTAAGACAGGTTTGCAGAAACATCTTCCATCGGAATATCTGATGCGTAAGCCAGCGAAAAAAGTGTGGTAAGTTTTATGCGCTGTCCCCAGAGCCATGCGCGGAAGCACAAATCCAGGTTCTGCCAGTGACTTTCTTTAATCGTGTAATCATAGCCGCCGAGCTGCATAAAAGCCTTTCTGTCATAATAACCGATATAATCGAGCGGATACAAGGTCGGACAGCCGTCATTTACAGTTGAAGAATGCAGAACATCAAACTGGGTTCCGTTTACACCCGGCGAAAACACAATCGGAAAGCTGCTTCCGTCGCTTGCAACGAGGCGCGGCACAACACAGAACAATTTGTCCATCGAAAGTTTTTCTGCGATTCTTGCGGTTAGAATTTCTCCATCGATTTTTAATGTATCACGCAAAACAAGCACATAATCTGAATTGACTTCTGCCATTCCGATATTGATCAGTTCGCCGTCAGTTGCAGTTTCGAGCGGAATTACAAATTTAACGTACGGAAATTTATGGGAAAATTCTTCAATATTAAAATTATCAGTGCTGTTTTCTATGGATACGATGGATTCAAAACCGCATTTAAGCAGGTTTTCTATCATCGGAATGCGGAACTGGCTGCCCCTTTTATTCAATAAAATAACCGACACCTTCATTTTAACATCCGGCATCAGCTCTTTTCCGCCGAGCACAGTGCGGTTGATTTGTCTTTCGTTAAAAATTGAAGGTATAGTATTCATCACAACCTCCGCATTTTTTACAGTAATTTCCGGCAATGTGGGCTTCAACTTCTTTATCGAGTTTTGCCCAAATTTCAGGAAGTTCGTCCGTAAATGCGTTTCCGAGAATTTCATCTGCGCGAGCCCGGCATACAGGCACGCTTCCGTCACTCAAAATTACCATATCGCGTCTTATGTGCCAGCATTCGTTGCGTTCAAGAGGAGAAAGGTCTGCAGGTTTCTGCTCAGGAAGGAGCCCTGCAAGATTGTCGTATTTTTGAATTATAAGCTGTCCGCCGGAAGGATTTTCTTTTTCTTTCCAGAATCTGTAAAAGGCTTCCAGCTGTTCTTCGTTCTCCTTCATGCGTGTAAACTGAGGATAAACGTTTCCCTTAAAATACTTCTGCAAAAGTCCGACAGCAGAAACTGCCTTGGAAAACTCAGTAGCACCGAGGCCGTTGATTTTCTGATACATTTCGCTGTTTGCAGCATCGAGGCAGACAATCCAGTAAACACGGCTGGAATCCGCACTCAACTCCCTTGCAATTTCTTCCGTAATTAAAAGTCCGTCGCCTTCAACAAGGAGAGAAAGTCCCGGATAAGAGAGAACTTCTTTTGCCATGTCCAGAAAGGCCGGGTTCAAAAGGGCTTCGCCGAAGCAGCTCAAACTGACGACAGCGGTTTCCGAAAAAGCGCTTATTTTCTTAACAAGATTTTTAAAATCTTCGAGCTTCATCTGAGGAAGTGTTTTTCCTGCAAAAAGTTTGTCGTAAGGATTGTACAGGGATTTTGTATTATATGAAGGAGAAATCTGGATATTGTAGTAATGAGGAAGAGTTTTTAATGCTCCGCAGGTTTTTGAAGCCAGATCGCTGAATTCAACAGGATCAAGGTTTGAGCCTGCTGAAATATTTTTTGCTTTTGCCGCGTCAAAAACGTTTTTACAAAGCAAAAGTCCTGCCCTGGAAGACGATTCAAATTCAAAACGGAACATGCGGTAATCTTTCGGAGCAAGGATTGTTTCGATTTCGAACGAATTGATATCGCCGCTCATCACAGAAAATACTGCATCGCGTGCACAGCCTGAATCATGAAGATTTTTTTCGTTATTCTCTGCAAGTTCACTGATAATGCGCGCAACACCACGGTCGATAACTTCAGGAGTAAGGCCGTATGGATAGCCGTCTGCAAAAGTGTATTCGGCCTTGTATTCTTCGTGAGTTTTTACAAGTTCGTCAGTGAGTTTTGAACTCAAAAAAGGACAGTCAGCCCAGCTGAAAAGCGCATAATCTGCCTTGTATTCTTCGCACAAAACTGCAATCTGTTCAATTAAAGCGGCTGCCGGCCACGCATCTTTTGTAACTGCCGCAATCTGCGCTTTTTGGGAGTTTGCGTCAATGCGTTCAATTATTTTTTCCGACACCCCTGTTGAATTCAACAAAACAACCGTTTTTACGCTGTTTTTCCGGGAAAGAGCCCACTCAAGACTAAGATCGAACGCGCATTTACCGTCAAAAACATTTTCGAGTAAATGTCCGCCGTCTGCCATACCTGCAAAAAGAATAACTAAATTTTTCATCTTTTTATTATCGGCTCCGTAATTGAACAATATAAATCGATTGTATAAAATCAAGCTGTAGTTATGTCACAAAGTTTAATGGATCCGGACACAGTTTTTACAGTATCAAATCTCACAACTGCAGTAAAAGACCTTCTTGAAGGAACTTTTACAAATATCACGCTCGAAGGCGAAATTTCAAACTACAGACCTAATTCAACCGGTCACTTATACTTTACATTAAAAGACGAACAATCGCAAATCAGTGCCGTAATGTTCCGCCAGCGTGCCGCATATCTCAATTTTGTACCAAAAGACGGCATGAAAGTCCGCTGTACAGGTACAATTACAGTTTATGTTCCGCGCGGAAACTACCAGATTAACATTACAAAGATGGAAATCTGCGGTGCCGGAAACATTCTGCAGATTCTCGAAGAACGAAAAAAGCGTCTTTTTGCAGAAGGCTTATTTGACGAGTCACGCAAAGTAAAAATTCCGGTATTTCCAAAAACTATCGGAGTTGTTACAAGTTCTACAGGGGCGGCCCTCAGAGATATTTTACAGATTACAAAACGCCGTAACCCGACAGTAAACGTTGTAGTTCTTCCGGCAATTGTCCAGGGAGACCAGGCGGCACCGTCAATTGCAAGACAAATCAAAGCTGCAAATGAATTCAACATGTGCGACACACTGATTGTCGGCCGTGGAGGAGGCTCGCTCGAAGACCTTCTTCCGTTCAGCGAAGAAATCGTTGTTCGTGCAGTTGCAGAAAGTAAAATTCCGGTTATCAGCGCAGTAGGACACGAAATTGACTGGGCAATCTGTGACTACGCAGCAGATTACCGCGCGCCTACTCCGTCTGCGGCAGCCGAATGTGCGGTTCCCCAGCTTATGGACATCAAAAATGACCTTAATTATTATCAGGAACAGCTTTACCAGACAATCAGACAAAAAACAGAAAAAATGCATTACCTGATAAACAGTTTTCAGCCGGAGGCAATGGAAACACGCTTCCGTGGAATCTACGAACCGCTTTCCATGCGCTACGAAACTGCAAAACAGGCCCTGGTCGAAAACCTTACGCAGAAAATCAAGGACATAAAACAGCAGATTCAGCAGCATGTAACGGTCCTGGAAAATGCGAGCCCTTCAACAATTTTTGCCCGCGGATACTCGATGGTAAAAAATGCCGAAGGAAAAATTGTCCGCTCGTACAGCGATGTTAAAGCGGGAGAAACACTGGAAATAACACCTGCCGAGGGAATTATCCACGCTCAGGTAATTCAATAAAAAAAAGGATTTGGGGGAATTAAATGACTTTTGAAGAAAACCTTGCAAAACTCGAACAATTATCAAACGATATAAAACGCACCGACATTTCGCTCGAAGATGCCCTTAAAGATTTTGAGGAAGGCATTAAACTTGCAAAAACTCTCGAAGTTGATCTGCAGAAAATCGAAGGCAAAATCCAGATTCTCATGAACCAGCCTGTAAGCGCAAAAGAAAGTCCTTCTGGCAAAGCAGTTGAACCTGAACTTGATTTGTTTACAGCCGCAAATTCTGAAACCGGCAGTTCCGGGGCACCTAATCAGGGATTAAGACAAGACAGCTAAAATGAGCCAGGCTAAAACTCACCGTCCCGTAAAAACACTTAGTCCTGAAGTTGCAAGAAAAATTGCCGCAGGAGAAGTAATCGACCGTCCCAACGCAATAGTCCGCGAACTTCTGGATAATGCTGTGGACAGCGGGGCTGATTCAATAAATGTAGAAATCTCAGGCGGCGGAATCAACCAGATCCGCATCAGCGACAACGGCTGGGGGATGACAAAAGAAGACCTGCAGAACTGCGCACACCCTCATGCAACAAGCAAAATCGAACAGGCAAGCGACCTGATGAACCTGTCGACCCTCGGCTTCCGCGGAGAAGCCCTTGCGTCCATTGCAGCCGTAAGCCGACTTACAATTGCGTCGGGCACATGGAAAATGAGCGCTTCAATCACTCAGGACCATCTTCTCGAGCAGATTGCACCGGTTCAAAACGGAAAGGGAACAATCGTTACAAGCGAAGGTCTCTTTGAAAACTTTCCGGCACGCCGTGTCTTTTTAAAACGTCCGGCTTCGGAAAACCTGATGTGCCGCGAAACTTTTGTAGAAAAAGCCCTCGCCCGCCCTGACATTTCATTCAGGCTTACAGTTGACGGACAGCTGCGCCTAAACCTTCCTCAGACAGAAAATATAATTGAACGCTTTTGCGATGCCCTTGAATTAAAGGAAAGCCCGCAGTTATTTTCTTTATTAAAACAGTCGGGCTCAAACTGGAGTTTTGAACTTGTAATCGGTGAACCATCCGTTTACCGCAATGACCGCAAGAACATCTTTGTTTACGTAAACGGAAGGCGCGTCCAGGAATATTCCCTTTTACAGGCAATTGAATACGGCTGTCAGGGATTCTTTCCGAACGGAACTCATCCGGTTGCAGCAGTTTTTGTTCGGATGGATCCGTCGCAGGTAGATTTTAATATTCATCCGGCTAAAAAAGAAGTCCGCTTTAAGGACTCATCAGAACTTCACCACGGAATAAGTTCAACAGTAACAGGCCACTTCCGCGCACTTGGAATTAAATCATCAAGGGACGAAGAAAACCTACAGAAAGAACTTTTACAGGAAGAAAAAGTAAGCGGCTTTGACTTTGATTCAATTCCAGAGGTAAAAATCGAAGAAGAAAAACCGCGCTCTCCGTTTGGAGCAAGTTTCAGCAGCCCCGGAATCTCTGGCGGATTCGGCACAGGAAGCACGGGCGGGACAGGCTCACTGCGCTCAAAGTTTTTTGATTACGAAAAAACTCCACAGCCAAAAAACCTTTCAGGCCTGGTTGAAAGCGCGTTAAATTCAGACAAACCGGTTATTTCTGCCCCGGAAAACACGCAGAAAACTAAACAGCTGGAATACACCGGACAGGCCGGACAGGCTGAACAATTCAACAAAAAAGACAGCGACGGTTTTATTTTTATCGGAACAGCCCTGGACTGTTTTTTAATTGCCCAGGTGGACGACACAATTTACTTTATCGACCAGCACGCAGCCCACGAGCGCATTTTGTTTGACAAGCTCATGACGGGTCCTGCAGAAACCCAGTCTCTTTTAATTCCCTTTGAGATTCAAACAGAAAAAGAAGAGGAACAGAGACTTATTGAATCCTTACCGCTTTTAAAACAGCACGGTTTTGAAGGAAAAAGCCTCGGCGACGGCAAATTTGAGTTTTCTACGGTTCCATCCCGCTGCACCAGCACTCAGCAGGAACTTGAAGAAGCAATTTTAAAGAATATGGAAAATCCGGAAAAGATTCTGTATTCGGTTCTTGCGATGACTGCCTGCAAGGCCGCAATCAAGGACGGAAACATCCTCGACCGCAATGCGGCCGCTTCTCTTGCAAAAAAAGCGCTCAGTCTGAGCGACCCGCACTGCCCTCACGGACGGCCGGTCTGGACCGTTCTTACAAAAGAGCAGCTCTTTGCCCGCGTCCGCCGTACCCGCTAGCAAAACCTTTTACTTTGTGAGTATAAATTCTACGCGGCGGTTGTATTCTTTGTTTTCTGTTTTGCCGTCACCGTTTTTTGCTATAAGACGGGACTGAGGAATTCCGCGCTTTAGGAGGAATTTTTCAACTGATTTTGCACGGTTGAGTGCGAGAACTTTTTCTTCTTTTGTCCATTCGTCGCCGTCAGGATTTACGTAGCCGATAATTGTAACCTTGTACTGCTCGTAATTTTCGTCAATCAGGATATTGTAAACTGTTTCCAGAGTTTCGTTGTTTTTGCTGTTGTTTATCAGTTCGGCGCTGTTAATCTTGAATGAAAGTGTCGGAATTGCAATATCGATTGTTCCGTCGTCATGTGCATAAATTTCAACTTTTTTGGCAACTTCCTTCGGTTTTGCAGAACGCTTTACGCTGATTTTTCCCTTCGACGTTGCAGTCTGGTCATAAGCATCCTTGACCGTTACAGCATATTCAAGCTTGTCGTTTTCCTTTACAAAGGTTCCGTCAAGAGTTTTTCCGTCCCATTCAAGTTTATCAGGCTTTCCTTCTCCGTTCGTTGAATGGATAACCTTACTGCCCTGAGTAACTTCAAAATTCCATTTTTCAACATTTGCAACGGATTCAGGATTGATGTCGATTTTCAATACATCGTCTATACCGTCCCCGTCCGGAGAAAAGTCTTCAGGCGATACATTCATCTGAAGCGGCGGAATCGTTGTTACACATACAAAAGGCTTTCCTGAAGCAGAAACAGAACCGCCTGTCTTATATTGAATTGTCATACGCGGCGTAAACTTTCCGTCAATTGTGTTTCCGTTATCATCCCTTCCGTCCCAGGCCAGCTGCGAATTAAACTTTTTACCCTTCATCGTCTTTACGACATTTCCGTATTCATCAACGATTTCAAACACATACGATGAAACATTCTTACTGTCAGTTGCCGTAATCGTAAAGGTTTCCCTTCTGAGTTTTATGTCTTCCGCATTAGGAGAAAAGCCCGGCCTGTTATTCAATATTGTAAGCTTACCTGCGCTCAAAGTATAAACTGCGTCAGGGACATCCTTTAAGTCATCCCCGACTTCTTCAAGCCGTGTTTTTTCTTCGGCAAATTTTTCGCCGCTTTCAGGTTTTAATTCTTCATCAACAAAGGCTTCAAAATCAGCCTTTTCTTCATGAATCACAACTTCCGCAGGCTTCATGATTTCTTTATCAACAGCTTCTTCCTGAGGAACTTCTTTTTCCTGGACAACATGTTTTACTGCAACATAATCATCTTCAAAGCGGCTTTCTTCCGGAACTTCTGCAAGTTGAGGCTCAGGCTGCGGAGGAAGAGCCGGCACTTCGAATTTTACAAGTTCTTCATCAATATCATCATCTTCTGCCTTGTAAACCGGAAGTTCATAATTAACTTTTTCTTCTGTATTTTCTGCACGGATAATACTTGAATTTTTGACGTTCATTTCGTCGAGGTTGATTAATTCGGGCTTTTCGTTTGCACGGCGGATAATTTCTGCATCCAGAAGTGCAAGGAGACGCTCGATTTCAGACCTCTGTTCAGTCTGGGGGTCAAGTTCAAGATATTTGATGTAATTGTCTTTTGCTGCCTGGAGGTGATCCTGACGGAGCTGTGCATTTGCGCGGTTCAGATAAGCAGGCGCAAAAGTTTCGTCCTCTTTTATGGCAAGGGTATAACTTGCTTCTGCACGGGCAAAATTTGTAAGCGCGTAGGCTGAGTTTCCTGCATTGTAAGCGAGAATTTTGTGGTCAGTATTGCTTTTTGAAAGTCCTTTTACGCAGCACGCAAGGGATCTTGTAAAATCTCCGGTCTGATAATAGGCCACTCCGAGGTGAATATAAATTGCCGGGTTGATATTAGGTTCATCAATACATTTTTCGTAGAGAGGAATTGCGTCTTTAGGCTGGTTGAGCGTGTAGAACTCTTCTGCCTTTTCATAGTCTTCGTTATATACAATCGGAATTTCTTCTTTCTGGACTTTTTTGGAAGAAGCAGTTTTTGCCTTTTTGCTTTTTTCTATCAGGGATTTTTTTGCCTGGGCATAAACACCGTTTGAGGATAAAAAAACTGCCGCAATAAATATGTAAAGAATTCTTTTCATAATATAATTATCGCACAAAAACACATAAGTTTGAATTCAAAATAACTGTCGGGTTTGACAGATTCAAACTAAATGATTATCCTTAAGAGTAGTAATATATTCGGGGGAATTTAAATGAATAATCCGATTCAGCTAATGGTAATCGCAATTCTTGCTGTCGGTATATGTTTTTTAGCCTGGGCAATTATTAAATCTCTCATGCAGCCTAAAAAGCTGGATTCAATCGTAAAACTCATCAAACAGGGCAAATTCTCAGCCGCCCAGAAAATGGCAAAGGCAATGATTGCAAAAGATCCCCGTGATTATCTTGCACACTACTACCTTGGAAAAGCCTATCTTGCAGACAAAAAAAATGAACTTGCACTTATGGAATACAAGGTTGTTAACCAGAACGCAATCTTTGACCAGCAGATTCCTGAAATTGAATTCAGAAAGCAGCTTTCACAGCTTTACTTAAAATTCAATCAGGCAGAAGACGCATTAAAAGAATTCCTCCTTCTCACAAAACTTGAACCTACAAATGCCGAAAACTTCTTCAACTGCGGTAAAATCTACGAACAGAAAGGCCGTACAGAATCAGCCCTCGGTTTTTATCAGAAGGCAATCAAATTCAACCGCCGTCACGTTAAGGCACATGCAGCCCTCGGACTTTTACTTTTCCGCTCAAAACAGTTTGTAGAAGCCAAAAAAGAAATCGACCTTGCAATCAGCATGAGTCCGGAAACTTATTCATCTTATTATTATCTTGGAAAAATTCTCAAGGAAAACAAGGATTATCCTGGAGCCGTAAACGCTTTTGAAAAAGCCCTCCGTGATCCAGAATTCAAACAGAGAGCCCTCCTCGAAAGAGGTTCCTGCTATATGATGGCAAATTCGACAGACAATGCACTTGTTGAATTTGACCGTGCAGTAAAAGCTTCCAAAGACGAAAACTCTTCAGAAACTTTGTATGCCCGCTACTTTCTTGCAGCCTGCTACGAGCGCAACCGCGACATCGACAAGGCTATTGAACAGTGGCAGATTGTTTACCAGCATAACCATTCATTCCGTGATGTTTCCGCAAAACTCGCCGAATACCGCGATCTGCAGTCAAACGACTCGCTTAAAGAGTTTTTGACCTGCTCACAGGATGAATTTATTGAAATCTGTAAAAAAGCCGCACTCAGCGGATTCAGCATGGCTGCCCAGACAATCGAGTCAAAAAAATGGGGCTGTCTCATGCTCTGTACTGAACAGAAAAAAGACGACTGGATGAACGTACGCAAACAGATGTTCCTTTTGATTTTTAGCCGTGATACTGATGCAATTGAAGATTCTGCCATTCGTCAGTTCCTTGATTTGAGCAAACAGAAAAACTGCTCAAAGGCAATTGTATGTGCTTCTGCCGGCTTTACAAGTTCTGCATCCGGCTTTGCAGAAAACCGTCCGATTGAGCTTGTTGGAAAGGAAAAACTCGAAAACATTCTCTCAAAGGCCGGAATCTAAACTAAATTCAACCGGTTATAAATATGAAGATTCTCTGTGTTTCAGATCAAATAGATCCGCTCGTATACAGCAGCCTTGCCAAAGAACGCTTTGCTGACATTGATGTTGTTTTATGCGCAGGAGATCTGCCGTCTGATTACATCGACTTTATCGTTTCAACCCTAAACAAACCGGCCTTCTTTATTTTTGGCAACCACAACCTCACAGAATTCAGTTATTACCATAAAGCTCCAAAAAGACAGAAAGGTTCTCACCCAACATGGGAAAAGGAATACAGCATTTACGACATGAGCGCAAACTTCGGCGCAATTTACGCAGGGTTTAAAAACCTGCGCGACAAATCAATCAAAGTTTACGATCCGCTTACAAAAAAAACACGCCCGCTTTTAATTTCTGGAGCGTCTGGTTCAAGAAGATACAACAAGGGACTGTGCCAGTATACGGAACGCCAGATGTCGCTCTACCTTTTAAAAATGGTACCTGGCCTTATTTACAATAAAATCCGATACGGCCGCTATCTCGACATTTTTCTTGCCCATGCAAGTCCGCGCCACATTCACGACAAGGAAGACCCGTGCCACAAAGGCTTTAAGTGTTTTAATAAATTTATCCGGAAGTTTACCCCGACTTTTTTTATCCACGGCCACATTCATCTGTATGACGCAAATGCCCGGCGCGTTACAGAAGTTCAGACAAAATCGGGCACAACAACTGTAGTCAATGCCTACAGCCACTACATACTCGAATTATACGGAGACTCAAATGCTTGATACACTTCAGTCCTCTGAAACAAACGAAGATTTTGCAAAGGCAAGAAATAAGGCTCTCTTTAACGAAATCCAGCACTTTCTGAATCCGGACGAAGCTACCCTTATTTCTTTTTCTGACATAAAAAAACTTCTCCACCCTAATGATGAATCATACATGGGAATGCAGACCGTTCCGGTCAAACTCATCGTTGGAAGCGAATCGCGCTACCAGGACTTTGACAACCGCTTCTTCCCCAAGCGCATGCACTTAAAGGCACGCTGGGAACACATCGACATGGCTCACATCCAGGATATAAACCTTCCGCCGATTACACTTTATGAACTTGGCGGTGTTTACTTTGTACGCGACGGTAACCACAGGGTTTCAGTTGCCAAAGCCAAGGGTGTTGAATTCATCGACGCAGAAGTAGTAAGCCTCAAAAGCGAAATCAAATTGAATCCGACCGACTCACTCCAGAAAATGACAAAGCACGTAATTGATTACGAAAAGCGCGTCTTTTACGGAGAAACAGGCTTTGGCGACGTTACGGATTACTGGGTTCTGGACTTTTCTGTTCCGGGACAGTACGACGTAATTTACAACCACATTCTGACCCACAAATATTACATAAACATGAACCAGACAACAGAAGTGCCTATGGACAAGGCAATCCTTTCCTGGTACAGAACTGTTTACCGTCCGGTTATTGCAGTAATCGACAAGCACAAGACAATGAAGTACTTTCCGGGACGTACAAAGAGTGACATCTATGTTTACATCATCAAGTACTGGGACGAAATCAAGACAAAATTCGGGGACGGATACTCCCTGGACAGCGCGGCAGACTCGTTTACCCTCAAATTCGGGACAAGCCTGCGAAGAAGGATTCTGAACAAAATCAAGAAAATCATTATGAAAAAGGAGATTGAAAGTTCAAACCTTCCTAAACTCTAACTTGACGGCAAAAAACTTCAATGATAGAATTAAATTTATAGTTTAAAAAGTAGAACGGTCTGTATAAACCGGATAAATCTAAACAAAATTATTTAAAATACGGAGAACAAAGTTGTTCAGTTCAGATGCAGTAGCTTATATTCCTCTCTTCGGTGTAGCAATTGTTTGTGCAGCACTTTTTGTACTGCTCGGCATTGTTAAAACGAGAAAAACTGCAAAGGTCACTTCCCTTATTTTTCTCTCGCTTATAGTTTTAATCACAGGTTGTGTTTACACGGCCCTGCACCCGGGAATGATGCGCTTTGTACTTCTTCTCCTGCTTGCTGCAGTAATCATTCTTCCTTATGTAATCATGCTCGCTTTTGGTAAACCAAAAGAAGAACAGTCATATATTCCTGTTACCGAAGAAATCAAAAAACCGGAAGTTGTAATCGAAGACATTAAACCGGACCAGGTCAGCCTCCTCGAAAAAGGCGCAGAATTCAACACTCTTGCGGCAAACGGATTCGGCAAAAAAGACGGGCTTCAGACTCTGCTCGATACAATCAACAAAACCTGTGTTGAAGTTTCAAAGGCTGACGGCGGCGCAATTCTTATGGTTGACGACTTTGAAGATTCAATCAACGTAAAATCATTTACAGGAGACTTTCCTCCACCGTACGAGCTTCCGGCAGATATGCCGCACAAACCGCTCCGTGTATCAACAAGCTTTAAATTCGCAAGTTTTCCACTGCGCGACAATATTTTTGGCGAAATCGCAAGTTCGGGAAAGGCAGAAATCATAAATGATCCAAAATCAGACAGCCGTATTTTTGAAAACGGGCCTGAACCGTTCCTGAAACTCGGCAGATTTATCTTTGCTCCGATTCACCTCAAGGGAAAGGGAACAGTAATTGGTTTGATTGCACTTTCCCGCAATCCGGATAACGGAGAATTTACACAGAAAGAATTTGACTGGATTCTGACATTGACCGACTTTGCAGAATCTGCATTAAAATCAATGACATCTTTCCAGGAATACAAGGAAAAGCAGGAACTCACAAAGGAAAGTGATATCGCAACAGGCCTCCAGAACCTTCTGCTTCCAAAAAAACTTCCTCCTTTACAGAAAGTTCAGTTCGGTGCGATGACAGAACATACAGAAGGTGTCTGCTCGGATACATACGATGTAATTCCGGCACGTTCCGACAGAATCTCATTTGTTCTTATGGACGTTGCGGGTAAAGGAACAAACTCAGTTCTCGTTATGTCGATGATCCGCGCCATGTTCCGTCTGGTTGTAAATACAACCCAGACTGCCGGCACAATCTTAAGCTGGGCAAACCGCGGAATCTGCGGCGAAATCAACTTTGAGCACTTTGCTTCCGCTTCATTGATCAACTACAATCCGGTAGCAAAACAGATTCAGTTTGCAACCGCAGGAACTACTCCTGTACTGCTTTATTCGGCTGCAAAAGGCAATATTGAACGAAAATCCATCTCATGTGAGCCAATTGGTGTAGAAAAAACAACAACTTATAAGGATATTCAGTTTACAGTTTCGCCTGGTGATATTATAATTACATATAGTGATGGGGTGGTAGAAGCATTAAACGCAGAAGGAAAGCAGTATTCCCTCGAGCGTCTATCTAATCTTATCAAAACAAACAGTAAAATGAGCGGTAAAGATATTGCCGCTTTAGTTAAAACAGATATTAAGAAGTTTATCGGTTCTGAGGCGCTGCACGATGACCAGACTCTTCTTGTACTTAAAATTCAGTAGATAATAAAAGGAGTTTTTTTATGGAACTGAAGATTCGTAAAAATGGAGAAGTTTACATCATTGACGTTAATGGTGAAATGGACCTGTACAATTCTTATAAACTAAAGGAACTCGTAATGAAAATGCTCGAAAAGAACGTTAAGAGCTTTATAATCAACCTTGAAGAAGTTGATTATATCGACTCGTCAGGAATCGGTGCATTGATTTACATCTGTTCAACCATCAAAAAGATGAATCTCAAACTTGCTATCTCAAACATTCACGGTTCAGTAAAAAAGGTTATTGAACTTACAAAACTCATGGGCTACTTCCCTATTGCAAACAGCATTGAAGAAGCTTTGCTCATGATCAACGAATAAAAAATAAGTTAGAGGGAAAAAAATGGACGAATACAAAGAATTGCGCTCGGACGACAACGACCCGTTGTTCGACACTACCAATATGCTTTATAAAGAGTTTCCGTCAGATTTCAGACAGATCCGCTACTTTACACTGCTAATTGTGCAGTCAGCACCGCTTGAAATTAAGGAAATCAACCTTCTTGAACAGCAGATTTCAGAAGTTATCAAGAACGCCGTAAAACACGGTAACCACTGCGATATCAACAAAAAGGTTAAGGTATGGTATTCATTCTCTCCTAACCACGCACATATTATCGTAAAAGATGAAGGCGAAGGATTTAAAGATCTCGAAAAATGGAATGAATTCAATAAAAAACGTATCGATTGTCTCCACAACGGAAACTTTGAAGAACTTGCAAAATACGTTTCATTCCGTACAAAACGCTCAGACGATCAGGACGGTGGTAACGCCCTCTTCGCAGCACTCGAATACTGGGACGGCGGTTATGTTTACAACGGCAAACGCAACGGAGTTGCAATGCTCAAAAAGTTCCAGAAAAAACACCAGGGTGTTTCAGTAGATAACTAAAACTGCAAAGGCTGTCCAACGGACAGCTTTTTTTTGTTTTAAAGTCCCCCGCATTTGAACCTATTTCTTTATTTTTCTGCAGCTTCTCTTAATACCTGCACTGTTTTTTCTGCCGTTTTTTCCCACGTAAAACGCTGTGTCCAGTCGATTCCGCCTTCGATTAATTTTTTTCTGAGTGCACTGTCGAGGGCAAGTTGTTCAATAGCGGCGGCCATCTGTTCGATATTATCACTGTCAAAATAAATTGCGTTGTTACCGGCAATTTCTGGAAGGGCGCCGGAATTTGAACAGGCTACAGGAACTCCGGTGGACATTGCTTCAAGAACAGGAAGCCCCACCCCTTCGTTTACAGAAGGAAAGAGACAGCCTTCGCTCAAAGCGTACAAAAGCGGAAAGCTTTCTCTCGGGTAAAAGCCTGTAATAAAGATATCCTGGCAGTAGGTCGATTCCAGAACCGCCTGTTTAACTTCTTCTGTTGACTCACCTACACTACCTGCAAGAACAAGGCGGTGTTCGAGGTGGGTTTTCTGCTTGAATAATTCAAAAGCCTTAATTAATTCAATATGTTTTTTTGAAGGCCCCGACATGCGCGAAGCATACAAAAAGTAAGGCTGCTTGATTGCAAAAGGTTTTATATCAACCAGGTTAGGAAAAAGAATTTCCTGTGGATAAAATACCGAGTGATCAATTCCGTTGTGAATTACAGTGATATTGTCTTCGCTTACACCGAGTTTGATTAAATCCTTACGGATAAACTGGCTTGGAACAATTACCCTGGAAGCATTTTTAAGACCGACCAGGAGGCGGAGCAAGCGGCTCGAAAGAACTTCGTCCGCGTATACTTCAGAAACAAGGTCGTTTACAATCGCAACGCCAGGAACTCCAAACATAATCGGAAGATAGCGGGCACCTGCCGCATACATTACAACGTCAAATTTATGTTTTGCAGCAAACAGGTTTGCTCCGGCGTAATGCCAGATACGCTTAATGCGACGGCTGTCCGGAAGATGCACAGAATTGAATTTTAATCCGTTGTCGGCACCATAGGTATATCGGTCGATTTCTGCGCCAAAGAGTTCAAAGCAATCATTTTCTGTATTCTGGAGGCAGCGTGTCAACGAATCAAGATAAGAACCAAGACCTGTCTTTCCGTGACCGCATCCAAAGGTATCGATACCGACTTTCATATTCTTAAATTATAGCAAACTTATTTTTTCTATGCTATAGTACGCTTATGAGCGAGATTAACACATTCAAAGACTTAGAAATTGACGACACATTTATTGCAAAACTTGAACAAAACCAGATTACAGTTCCGACCGGTGTTCAAAAACAGGCAATTCCATTAATTCAACAAAACCAGAACCTGCTTTTCCAGAGCGAAACCGGAACCGGAAAAACACTCGCCTACGCACTTCCGCTTTTGAATAAAATCCAGACAATAGATAATTCAAAAAAAGAAATTTTAATTCTGGTTACAGCTCCGACTTTTGAACTTGCAAGCCAGATAAAAAATCAGTTCAAAATGGTAAGCGAAATAAAAACCGCCCTTTTAATCGGCGGGGCCCCGATCAAGCGTCAGATAGAAACGCTCAAGGAAAAACCGGCAGTTGTAATCGGCACTCCTGCCCGCCTGGTTGAACTCATTCATCTTAAAAAAATCAAGCTCGATGGTTTACAGGCTGTTGTCCTGGACGAAGTTGACCGCCTTCTCTCGCCTGAACTTCGTGATTACACGGAAGAACTTATCAACTGCCCTAAAAAAGATGTTCAGCTGATCGCCTGCAGTGCAACAATTTCTGCCGCAACACAAAAAGTTCTTAACAATGCAAAAGTAAAATCCGACGGAACAAAATCTGCTGAAATTCAGACATTGTTTTTGCCTCCGGAAGACGTATTAAAAAAGCGGATTACTCATATCGCAATTTTTGCAGAGCGCCGTGACAAAATTGACACCCTCC
>JAEEGF012005914.1_pt1 | contig 38020 bp, 31 predicted proteins | sample 9134171 | NCBI WGS metagenome assembly JAEEGF01 (sample SAMN16246542, study PRJNA631951) | gut metagenome | biome: gut microbiome; feature: rumen; material: AP-attached | host: Bos | place: Iran: Karaj | collected 2018-10 | reverse complement strand
GTGCAGGATCTGGGCGTGTCGGAGGTCGAATCCTACGCTATCGCCGAGACGGAAAATCCGGGAACGGACTACATGGAGATTACGCCTTCCGCATGGGAGGGCCTAGGCCTTTCGGCATCCGAAGTCATCTCGTCGCTTTCGGGCATCCAGGGCTACAAGCAGGGCGGCATGGGCAGTTTCCAGACGGTGTCTATCCGCGGGATTGCCGCACGTAACGTGCTGATTTGCATCGACGGCATTCCCCTGAACGATGCGGGCGGCGGTGCTGCCGACCTGGGAGCGATCGACCTCAACAATATCGAGAGGATAGAGGTTTACAAGGACAGGGTCCCGGCGAAGTTCGGCGGTGCGGGCCTCGGTGGCGCGATAAACTTTGTAACCAAGGATGCGCTGCATAGCGGCAAGACCCCGAAGGGGCGCGTCATCGCGAGCTACGGTTCGCACAACACGTTCGAAGGTTCCGCGCAGGTTTCCGCGAACGTCAAGGACAGCGTGCAGTTCTCCGCGACGGCATCGATGCGCCACAGCGATAACGATTACGAGTTCGACAACCGAAACGGCACGCTCTATAACGATGAGGACGATTTTAAGGACCGCCGCAGGAATGCGGAGTTTACGGAGTATTCAGGAAGCTTCCAGTACCGCATGCTCCACGGGAACGGGTTCTTCTCTATTTTGTCTGCAAGCGCGCTGCACACGCAGGCGGGGAACCCCGGCATGGAAGACTTGCAGACGTATGTCGCGGAATTCGTGGGTGACATGGCGCAGGTGGCCTACCGCCTGGAATTCCCGACAGTTGCCGATATCTTGCTTCTGACGGCGGGTTTTACCGGCAAGTTCGAGAAGAACATGTCTTCGTCTTATTACCCGCTCGACAAGATTGGTTTCCTCTCGAAGGATTTCAGGGAATACGGGCTTGCGGGCTATAGGGCTATTCCCGAGATGTCGGCGAACCTGTTGTTGGACAAGTTCGAGGCTTACCTGCGACTTGCGGGCAGCGCGGAACACTGGGAATCGCGCGGTACGCTCAAGAAGTTTGAACTGGAACGTTTGTCGGGTTCAATCGCGGGCAATGCGGAATACAACTTTACGGACTGGTTCTCGCTTTTTGCCGAAGGCAACATCCTCAAAACGTACGACGATATCGGTGGCGGCCAGGTGCTGATGACCACGGGCGCCGCGGTGGTGGACGAGGCAACGGATCGCGACCTGAGCCTTGCGGGAATGGTGCAGGCGAAACTCGGGAAGAAGGATTCCTGGATTGGCGGCAACGTTTCGTTTGGGCGCTTCTACAGGCAGCCGCAGTTGATGGAACTCTATGGCGTGTATCCGGGGTCGCTTTCGAGCCCTACGCTCAAGGATGAATCGGCCTTGCGTTTTGCGGCAGGCCTTTCGTTTGCCACCCCGAAGAACCGCTCGGTATTGCGTGCCACCTATTTCGAGAACCATGTCGAAAATGGCATATACTGGATTATGAGTACCAACCTGATGAAGGCCTTCAATATCGACAAGTCGGTTATCCGTGGGGTGGAACTCGAGCTGGAAAGCCGTCCGGTGAAATTCTTCCAGACCGTGTTGCGCGGGACAATCCAGGATCCGCGTGACGATGGCGTGAGCAAGGCCTACAACGGGAAATTGCTGCCGGGTGAACCTGTGCACAGCTACTTTGTCGAGGGCACGTTCTTCTTGCCGTTTGACCTGAGGGCCATTTTCCAGACCACGTACAGGACGCGGATCTATAGTGACCGCATGAATTTCACGAGGCAGCCCCCGGTTGCCCGTTACAACGCTTCGCTCGCATGGCAGCCGTGGAAAAAGACGCAGCTCATATTTGCAGTAGACAACATTTCGGACGAGACCTACCGCAATATCTACACGCCTTACCCGGCGCCCGGTCGAGAATACAGGTTTACACTCATACAGGGGTTCTAGCCCCCGCGCATTACTGAGTACATAGGGTTATGACAAAGTAATTGCGTAAAGCCAGAAAGGACAAACCATGAACAAGAAAATACTCACATTACTTGCTTCAATGTCGCTTGCGTTCTTCATGAGCGCTTGCGGTGACGACAACAGCTCGAGCACCGGCGTGGATTGCCTCGAGAACGAAAGCTGTCTGGACGATGATCTCAGCAGCGCTTCCGACGACGAGAGCTCCAGCTCCGTGAAGGGGAAGTCTTCCAGCTCGGAGAAGGCCAAGTCGAGCAGCTCTGTCAAGAAAGACGAAAAGTCTAGCTCGAGCGAGAAGGATGAAAAATCCAGCAGCTCCGAGAAGAAAGACGATAAGTCTAGCTCCAGCGAAAAGAAAGATGAGTCCAGTTCTAGTGAAGAGGTTGAATCCAGCTCCTCCGAAGCCGAAAGCAGCTCTTCCGAGGAACCCGAGTCCAGCAGCTCTGTTGAGCCGAAGGTCACCTTCCTGGCTGAAACGCCGTTTGCCGCCGACCTCGAAGTCTCCGGCGACACGCTGTTTGCCGTGTTCCAGCGCTACGAAGTTGCCGATGATGGATATAGTGCTATCTTCAACGATCCGGGCCTTCTCGCTATGTACAAGTTAAGCGACGGTACGCTTCTTGATACGATTCCGCTTCTGACCAAGAACCCGCAGGCTGTGAAGGTCGTGAAGGGTAATGTGTACGTGGGTACTCAGGGTGAATACAATGCCGCTTGGGGTATTGACGCCGACGAAAACCGCGGTATCGAAAAGATTGACCTGAAGAACAAGAAGTCTGAACTTTGGGTGAGCGGTACGCTGCTTGGCGGTGGCGTGTACATGATGGATGTCGATCCGGTTTCTGGCAAGGCTGTTGTTGCCGTTTATAGGGCTTATCAGGATGTTCCCGCTGTCGAAGTCGATTTGACTGACAAGTCGGTGAAAAAGATTGATGGTATTGTCGATGCCAGCGGTTCCGTTTACTTTGATAGCAAGTCGGAACTCTTCTATATCGGCGACCGTGGTTACATTGACTGGAATACGTATGAAATGGGACCCATGGTGGCGTATTCTTATAATGGCCTGAAACTCTCTGCCCTTTATGACGATGCGATGGGTTACCAGCCTGCCGGTTTTGGCGTTATCGATGGCGAAGTGTTTGTCTACATTAGCGACTTTGCCAACGCCGGTAAGCTTTACTGGATTGAGTACGATGAAGAAGAAGAGGCCTATGACATTAGCGACGAAAGCATTCAGTTCTCGACCGATACGAAGCTCGTGACTGTCAATGGTGGCCTGTACGTGCTTGACCGCAAGGGCAAGGGCAGCATCTCGAAGGTGAATGCCAGCGCAAAGGCAGTTGCCTGGCAGATGGCCATCAATGCTGAAAACCCCTACGATATCGTGGCGATTGACGGTAGCACCGCTTGGGTCGCCATGTACAACACGGCTGAAATCCGCAAGATTTCCCTTACTGATGGCTCCACCGTTTCGAGCATCGATACAAAGGAACTCAGCGCGAAGAAGATTGAAATCGTCGAATAACCGACTGAAGGCGATTTTTAAAATTGTTCCAAAAAGCGGGGCGGGCTCGAAAAAAGCTCGCCCTTTTCATGTTTTTTTCTATGGAGGTGACACTTTTTGCGGGTCCGGGTGTTATAATAATGTAATTTTGATATCTAACCATTGCGGAAAGTTATGAAAAGATTGAAATTGTTGCCCCTCGTGCATTTGGCGCTCATGGTGCTGGTGTTCTCGGGTGTGGCTTTTGCCGATCGCGACTCAGAGATTCGCGACCTCAAGCTCGAAAAGGACAAGCTGAACGCCGAAATCCAGAAGCTGAACCGACAGATAGCCTCGACGGATTCGATGCTCAAGGCGGACGATTCCCGTTACAAGGCGCTCTCGCAGCGCTACAAGGCCGACACGGAACGTCGCCGTGCCGAAATCGACAGCCTGAATGCGAAAATCAGGGCGGTCGCCGGGGACCTCCAGGCAGAACGGAACAAGCAGGCGCGCGCCAAGAACAGGAGCGATAACGTTGCCGCAAAGAGGAAGGCGCTGCGTTCGGCGCTCGCGGGTATCGGCAAGCGGCTCGAAGCCCAGGTGGCGCAGACGGTGCCCTGGGAACTCGAAAGCAGGCTCGACCGCGTTAAATCCCTCACCCGCGACATCGAAAGCGGAAACGCGAGCGAGGAAGAAGCCTTTTCTCGACTCAAGTCGCTGATTGCCGAAGAGACGAAGTTCGGCGACGAGGTGGCGATTATCAACAGTCCGCTCACCCGCAAGAACGGAGAACTTATCAACGCGACGATACTGCGCATCGGAAACCAGTGGATGGTCTATAGCGACGAGAACGGCACGGTGTTCGGTTCGCTTGTACGTAAGATGGTGGATGGGAAGGTCGCCTACGAATGGAACGAGGACCTGAACCTGGAAGAGCGAGCCGCGGTAAAGCTCGCGCTCGATGTGAAGCAGGCGAAGAAGCCGCCCCAAATCGTGAAATTGCCTGTAAGCCTCTCTATCGTGGGAGGTGAAAAATGAAAAAGATAATTGCAGTCCTCCTGTGTGCCACATCCGCATTCGCATGGCCGTGGTCATCGGGCGAGAAGAAGCCTTCCGCCGAAGACCAGGCGCGCATCAAGGATTCCTTGCAGATGGAAGAAGTCCGCGCGCTGCAGCGTGAAGTGGAAGCATTGACCCGCATCCGCCTGCAGAAGGCCGACTCGCTCGAAAAGCTCGAAGCGGAACACTGGCGCAAGCGCTATGCGCAGTCGCAGCTGACCGAGGAACACCAGACCGCCTCCCGCGAACTTGACGGGCGCTATTCCAAGCTCTCGACGGATCTTGGCCGCGTGAACGAGGAAGTCATGGCGAGCAAGAGCATGACGGGCGATGCCGAAGAGAAGGCGCAGTCCGAGGAATCGGCCTACGACGCGCTCAACACGCAGGTGAAACTTTCGGTGGACAAGGCGCTTGGCGACGTGATGGGCGACTATCCGGTGGGAATGAACTCCCGCCTGTTGCAGCTCCGCCAGGCATCCGACGAGGCCGACAAGAAGGTCCCGAATACGGTCGGCGCGGTGCAGGGATTCATGGACGACCTGCTGAAGCGTCACGAGCTGACGTACACGCAGTTCTACGGTCGCGAAATTTCGCAGGTGGGTAGCCGCCCCGACGTGAACGTGAACCGTCTGCGTCTCGGTACGGTATTCCTCGGCGAAGTCGCGCAGGATAACGGCGACGTGCAGGCGCTGCTCCGCTCCGGTGCGCTGCAGGGCAAGATTTTCGAATGGAACGCGACGCTCCCGCCCGAGATGGCCGGGAACATCAAGCAGGCCGTGGTGCAGGCGGGGAACGCGACGGTTGTCTCGATCCCGCTCGACGTGCTGCAGAACAAGGCCGTCAAGAACGCCATTACCGATACGAAGGAACTCACCTGGACCGAGGAATTCGAAGCTTTCTTCAAGAAAGGCGGCATCGTGATGTATCCGCTCGCACTGGTGGCAATTATCGCGCTGCTGCTCTGTCTCGAACGCTTCCTGGTGCTCAGCTACCGCGGTCACCTGAGCCGCCGCTTCATCAAGAAGCTCGGCGCGATGGTGAAGGATGCCCGCTACGAGGACGCCGCGAACCTTTGCCTCAAGAAGGAAACGAGCCTCTCGATGGTGCTCTTTGCGGTGCTGAACCGCGCCCGCGAAACGCGCGAGGATGCGGAACGCTCCCTGCAGGAGGCCATGCTCCGCGAGCAACCGAAACTGGAACGCCGCATGGGACTTCTGGCCGCGATGGGCTCGATCGCCCCGCTGCTCGGCCTCCTCGGTACGGTGACGGGTATCATCACGCTCTTTACGGTCATTACCGAAGTGGGCACGAACGATGCACGCGTGCTTGCGGGCGGCATTTCCGAAGCGCTCGTCACGACGGAAACGGGCCTGGTCATCGCGATTCCCGTGATGATTTTGCATGGGCTCCTGAGCGAAAAGATCGAGAAGGTGACAAGCGAGATGTATGTGCAGAGCACCGCGCTCCTGAACAGGATTTTTGGAAAGAAAGAGTAGTTCCGCGCAATGAGCAACACCCACTACATACTTATCGAATCGCTGCAGAACACGTACCTTGCCGGTGGCGTGGTGATGCTCCCGATTCTCATTGCGGGTGTAATCGGGTTCTACTACCTGTTTTCGAGCTGGTTCCGCATCGGCAGCGACTTCTTCCGCACCGATATCCACAAGGTCATCAAGCGCATGCGCGTGGACCTGAACGGCGGTATCGAGGAAGACGAGAAGAACGCGGAACCGCCGAGCGTAAAGAAAGCGCTCCGCAGGCTGCGCAAGCGCGGCGGGCTCCTTTCGCGCGAGCTGTGCTACGCCATCGACGTGGCAGCGAACAATCCCGAAGGCTTCCGCGACTACATGCAGGTGCGCCTCGCGAAGACGGTGCGCTACATGGAACAGGGAAACCACGTGATTTCGGTGATGGCCTCCGCGGCTCCCCTGCTCGGGCTCTTGGGAACGGTGACGGGCATGGTCTCGACATTCGAGGTGATTACCCTTTACGGGAACCAGAATCCGGTGCTCATGGCCGACGGCATCTCGGAAGCGCTCATCTCGACGCAGAGCGGCTTACTTGTCGCGTTCCCGCTGACGCTTTTGAAGCAGCGGCTGGATGAACGCGTGGAAATGTTGCGCCAGAAGATGGAACTCGGCGCGACCGTGATAGAAAATTATTTCGTGGAAAAGAAAGAAGGTTAAGCGATGGAATTCAACTTGCCGAGAAGAAAGCAGAAGGACATGGGCATCGAGATGGGCCCGCTGATGGACATCGTGTTCATCCTCCTCATCTTTTTCGTGGTCACCTCCTCGTTCACCCGCGAGACGGGCGTGGACGTCACGAAACCGCAGGCACAGTCGGCTAGCCAGCTCGAAAAGGAGAACCTGCTCATCGCCATCACGCGCGAAGGCACCATCCATATGAACGAGCGCCAGGTGGACCTTGCAAGCCTACAGGATATCCTGAAGCAGTCGCTCGCAAAGACTCCAGACCGCGAGGCCGTCGTGATTGCCGACAAGGGCGCCGAGACGGGCGTACTCGTGCAGGTAATCGACATGTGCAATCTCGCCGGCGTAAAGAAGGTTTCCATAGCGGCGCAGGCGGAATAGGACCGTTCCCGATGATTGTCTGGACGTACATAAAGAAGCTCTTCAAGCGGCTCAGCATCTTGCTCGCGGCGATTCTTGCCAGCATGCTGCTCGTGTTCTCGGTGACACTCGCGAACCTGTTCCTGACCGGAAAGGTTTTCCACGAGAAAAAGTACAACAAGACCGAAATCGCCGTGAAGAAGGTGGAAGAGGTCGAGAAGAAGGTCGAAAAGAAGAAACCTGCGCGCAAGCCGAACCATCAGAAATCCAATTCGCGCTCGCCCAAGGCGGGTCCGCGTTTCGCGATGAACCTGGGGGCCGCTTCGGGCACGGCGGGGGCCGCCATCAACGAGGAACTCGTGGCGGATTTCCGCGGCGGAGCTCTCTCTACCGACAAGGGCGATGTCGACAAGAAACCCGAAAGCAGGGCGTATCCCAATTTCCAGGTGCCGCCGCAAATACGCGACCGCGAAATCGATGCGATGCTGCGGCTCTCCTTCTGCGTGGATGCGAGCGGACGCGTGTACGACATCAAGGTGCTGGAAGAGACTCCGGCGGGTACGGGACTCGCGGCTGCGGGCAAGGATGCGCTTTCGCGCATGACGTTCGCACCGGCCGAAAAGGGCGGCAAGCCCGTTTCGTTCTGCGGCATGGAACAGCCTTTCGAAGTGAAGTTCAGGGACTAGGGAGATGCGTACTATGAATAAATCAACTCGCGCAATTTTCTTCCTGGCTGCATTCGCGTTTATCGCGGCGCCCTCTTTCGCGGCGCAATCCGCGTACGACCTGATGGAACGCGCGAACACCCTCTATCGCGACGGCAAATTCAAGCAGGCCATCACGCTCTACCGCAAGGCGGAATCCCGCGGTGCCGACCCCGTCGCCACCAGTTTCAACATTGCGAACAGCTATTACCAGACAAACGACCTGCCGAACGCCGCAGCCACCTACCGCAAGGCGGTTGACTTCTCGAACGGGACATTCTCCCCCGCGCTCTTCAACATGGCGAGCGTTTACTTCAGGCTCAAGCAGTATCCCGAATGCGTGGCGGCATACCACCGCGCGTTGAAACTGGAGCCGGAAAACGTTTCCGGCTGGCTTTACCTGGGCGAAGCCTACAGCAAGACCGGCGACGCGGTCGGCGCCCTCCGTGCCATCGAGAAGGCCTACCAGCTCGACAAGGAAGACATCAGCATCGTCTACCAGCTTTCGGAAGCGAACATCGAGCTGAACGATTTTGAACGCGCTGTTGCCGTCATCCGCGAAGGCTACGCCGCACATCCCGAAGAAATCGACTTTCTCGTGTATCTCGGCGACGTGTACCGCCTGAACAAGCAGTTCGAGGAAAGCGCGGGTGCCTACCGCGAGGCGCTGGGCGTCCGCCCCGACGACACCGCGACCATGTACAAGCTTGCCGACGTACTCGCCGAAGACGAGAAACCCTTTGTCGCGATGGACGTGCTCAACAACCTGGTGCAAATCAAGCCCGACTTCAGCGACGCGGCCATCTTCCTCGGGAATCTCGCCTACGACGCGAAGTTCTACGACCGGGCCGAATCCGCCTACGAACTCGCTGCCAAACAGGGCAACACGGAATCCGTCTACGGTTTCAAGAACATGGCCTACGATGCCCACGCCCAGAAGCGTGACGACGAGGCTCTCCGCCTTCTGCGAATCGCGCAGAAGTACTTCCCCGACGATATCACCGTGCAGGCGGACATTTTGGAGTTTGAGAAAAATTAAAAAGTCCGGCGCATTTAAACTGGCGCGTTTATACAAAAATGTCCGGCGAGTGTGCCGGACGTATTTTTTAATCCTTCACGCAGCGGACTGGACTATAAATCTCATGGCTGCTATAGACCCAGACTTCTGCTTCTTCTGTTGAAGCGTCTATCCCAAGGTAGTATTGGCCCGAAGTTGCAAAATAGAGCCATAAGTGTTCATATTTACCAAAAGAATGGAATCCTATGTTGCTGGAGAAACTTCCAGAACCCAGAAAAGAAAGTCCATACTCATCTGTCCCGGGTGTAAATTCTGTTTCCCATCCCTTTGCCGACATCAACGGGAGTGCGAGTTTGCCTGCAAAATTTGCAAGGGCTTGCCCCTCCTTATTTGTCGGAATGTGCCACCCGTCAGGGCAGATTCCTTGGACAGGAGCGGAGCCCAAATTGCAGCCGGACAAAAATGCGCAATCCGTGCTATTCATCGCCGCGTCACGGCTATACAGGCGTCCGTAAAATTCGCAGAAACGGTCTTCGTCGTTGAAACAGGTGGATACGCCTATTTCGCTGCCGGCGTAGTTCAGGTTTTCGGCCATCCAGGTTACGCCGTTGACTACCACGGTCTTGTATGTCTTGCCGTCGCGCTGGTCAATTAGTGTGCCGTATTCGATATCCGGATTGAACTGTTCGCCAGTGGTTTCCAGGAGAGGTTCGGCGTTTGCCTGCTTGATTCTCGAGGAACTGCTCATCGAGCTGGACGATACGCTACTCGACGACATCACACTGCTAGAAGAAACGCTTGAAGAGCTCACGCTCGACGAGCTCGGTACGCTGCCGTCGCCCTTCACGCAACGGACAGAGAAGTTCGCCTCATAGCCATCAAAATCATAGATGTACGCCTCGTTGTCCTGTGCCCTTACGAGAAGGTAATACATGTAGGTCGACTGGTAATAGACCCACATGAATGTGAATTCACCGATGTCGTTGAAACCGTCCTTGGTGTCATATTGTCCCGCCCCCACAAAGGAGAGCCCGTAAGTATCGACCCCGGGATTGATGTACAACGAGTCCTCGGTTCCCCATCCTATCGTCGACATCAGCGGCCTCGCCGTTCTGCCGGCAAGGGTTACCAGCGCCTGCGTCTCGGAATATGTCGGGATATGCCATCCGTTCGGGCAGACACCCTGAATCGGATCGTTTCCCAGCAGACAGCTAGCATCAAACACGCATTTCGAACTGTTCATCGCGGCATCGCGGCTATAAAGGCGGCCGTACAGTTTGCAGATTTCCTCGTCATCTTTAAAACAATACGACTTGCCCACTTCGTGGTCCTCGTAGTCCAGGTTTTCCGCCATCCAGATCGTTCCATCGACATCTACCGTCTTGTACGTCTTGCCGTCGCGCGGGTCGATCATGGTGCCGTATTCGATATCCGGATTGAGCTGTTCGCCCTTTTCTGTCAGGCGGGGCTTGAGTTCTTCCCAGTCTATCGAGGAGCTGAACCTGATTGACGAACTCGAGGAGTAGCTGCTCGACGAACGATAGCTCGAAGAGCTGTAGCTCGACGAATACCGAGAACTGCTGGAGCCGTATTCATCTTCCGAACTGCTCGAAGCATCCTTGCGGACAAACTCCTTGCCCTTGGCCGTGAGCGTGTCGTTATAGCCCGCCCAGATGTACACGGAGTCGATTTCGTCGAATTCGCAGAAGTAGCTTTCCTTGTCGCGTCCGACAATCGCCTCGCGGCCCTCACGCATCTCGTTGCACGGGTAATCCGCGAATTCCTTGTTCGAGGTGAACGCATAGTCGTACCCGCGGTTTTTCGAGACCGGGGTAAAGTCGTCATCACCGCAGCCCGCAAGGAACGCTGTTCCCAAAAGCATTGCGGCTATCAACTTTTTTTTCAAAACAGTCCTCTTCATGTTTCCTCCTTTTCTTCTAAAATCCAAATGATAACTATTGACCAAAAAACTAGTCCTTGATGCAGCGGACGGAATAGTGGTCTCCATACTCCTTATCATTCACAATCTTGATGGTCCCGTTTCCCTCGACCGCAATGCGGTACGATTCCTGCGCTTCGCGGTAGATCCACAAGTACGTAAGTTCTCCCTTCCCCGTGTAGGTGACATTATACGCCCACCGATATCCAGCTCCCACAAAGGACATGCCGTTTGTATTGCTGCCCTTGTAGTCTTCGTCCCAGCCATAGGATGACTTGGCGTTGTTGCCGTTGCCCGTTCCTATGAAATTCACCAGCTGTTCTGCTTCGCTGTACGAGGGAATGTGCCATCCGTCCGGGCAGATTCCCTGTATTGGGCCTGCCCCTAGGTTGCATACAATACCTGTAGTACAAAACGTTGTGTCAAATGCGGCCTCGCGCACATAGAGACGGCCAAACATTTCGCACTCGTTCTCGTCATTGTTGTAGCAGCGGTCCCTTTCTCCCAGCATCGCACGATGCGTCCCGGCGGAGTCTGCGAAGTTGAGGTTTTCCGCCATCCATGTGTGCCCTGCGATATACAGTGTACGGTAGCTTCTGCCATCGCGCGGGTCGGTCATGATGCCATAGCTGATGTTCGGGTTGAACAGCTTGTCCCTCGGATTCGACGAACTGCTCGAGGCAATCGAGGAGCTGCTTACGGAGCTGGACGAAACGCTGCTCGAAGACTTTGCACTGCTGGAAGAAACGCTTGAAGAACTCACGCTCGATGACGAACTTTTTGCGGAACTTGAAGAGTAGCTGCTGCACGAGGATTTCGCACTGCTAGAAGAAACGCTCGATGAACTCGGCACAACGCCGGCACCCTTCACGCAACGGACAGAGAAATTCGCCTCATAGCCGTCGAAATCATTGATGAACGCCTCGTTGTCTTTTCCCCTTATGAGAAGGTAATACATGTCGCTCGACTGGTAATAGACCCACATGAATGTGTATTCGCCGATGTCGTTGTAACCGTCCTTGGTATCATATTGTCCCGTTCCCACGAAGGAGAGCCCGTACGTATCGACCCCGGGATTGATGTACAGCGAATCCTCGGTTCCCCATCCTATCGTCGACATCAGCGGTTGAGCCTTTTTGCCGGCAAGGGTTACCAGCGTCTGCGTCTCGGTATATGTCGGGATATGCCAGCCGTCCGGGCAGATGCCCTGAATAGGATCGTTCCCCAATAAACAGCTAGCTCCATACTCGCATTTTGAACTGTTCATCGCGGCATCGCGGCTATAAAAGCGGCCATACAGTTTGCAGATATCCTCGTCACCTTTAAAACAATAGGACTTACCTACTTCGTGACCGGTGTAGTTCAGGTTTTCCGCCATCCAGATCGTTCCCTCGACATCTACCGTCTTGTACGTCTTGCCGTCGCGCGGGTCGGTCATGGTTCCGTATTCGATGTCGGGGTTGAGCTGTTCGCCCTTTTCTGTGAGGCGGGGCTTGAGTTCTTCCCAATTCAGCGAGGAACTGCTGGACCTTGCCGACGAGCTCGACGAACTATAGCTCGAGGAGTAGCTGCTAGACGAGCGGTAGCTTGAAGAGCTGTAGCTCGACGAATACCGCGAGCTGCTGGAGCCGTCATCGTCTTCGGAACTGCTCGATTCACACGAACTGCTCGAAGCGTCCTTGCGGACAAATTCCTTGCCCATGGCCGTGAGCGTGTCGTTATAGCCCGCCCAGATGTAAACGGAGTCGATCTCGTCGAACTCGCAGAAGTAGCTATCCTTGTCGCGCCCGACAATCGCCTCGCGACCCTCGCGCATCTCGTTGCACGGGTAATTCGCAAATTCCTTGCTCGAGGTGAACGCGTAGTCATAGCCGCGGTTTTTCGAGACCGGGGTAAAGTCGTCATCACCGCAGCCTGCAAGGAAGGCTGCCGCAAAAGCCAGGGCGGCAAGGCAGGGTAAAGCTCCAAACGCGGAACGTGTCATTTCGTCCTCCTAAAAACATCCCCTTAAAAATATAGAAAGATAGGTGCTACCGCCCATCCCGTAGGAATTTTCCTATATTCTTTTCGTTCAAAATACCGGAGTTTTTTATGGAAATCAAATGGCTTAATCCCGATGCAAAGTTTGACCGCCTGGTTCTGGCGGGCGATATTGGCGGCACTAACACGAATCTCGGCCTGGTCGGCTACAAGGACGGCAAGTTCACGTTGATTCTCGAGACGGTGTGCCCCTCCAAGGATATCGATGGCCTCGAAGCCCCCATCCGCGAAACTCTCAAGATCGCGGCGGAGAACAACGCGAACCTCAAGCCCAGCCACGTGTGTATCAGCGCCGCGGGCCCGGTGGCGAACAACAAGTGCGTGATGACCAACTTGCCCTGGAGTGTCGACGGTGACGCCCTCACCGCGGCGACCGGCATCCCGACACTTGTCATCAACGACTTCATGGCCATCAGCTACGGCATCCCGACCCTCGACGTGGACGACCCCAAGCAGATTTTCAAGCTCACTCATACCGACGGCAGCCAGCCAGCCCCGCAGAAGGCGACCAAGGCGGTCATCGGTCCGGGAACCGGTATGGGTGTCGGCTTCCTTGCCTTCGACGGCGAAAAGTATATCCCCGCTTCTTCGGAAGGCGGACACTCCACCTTCGCCCCCTTCGACAAGGATTCGCAGGAATTCCACGACTACATGGAAAAGAAGATCGGCATGGTCCCCGGCGTGGAGCCGCTTGTCTCCGGCATGGGCCTGCGCAACATGTACGAATGGTGGAAGGAAACCCGCGGCGTTCCCGATAACGAGGCCTTCAAGAAGATTGAAGAAACTGAACCAAACGATCGCCCGAAGTACATCAGCCGCGCAAGCGATACCGACCCGGTGGCAGCCGAGATGATGCGCCTGTTCGTGAAGATGCTCGCACGCTTCGCAAGCGATGCCGCCACGCTGTTCCTGCCTCTCGGTGGTTTCTACCTGGCCGGCGGTACGGTGCAGAAGGATCTGCGCTGGCTCGAGCGCGACAACCTGTTCATGAAGTATTTCGAGAAGAACTACAACCCGAACATCCGCCCGCTCCTGAACAAGATCCCAGTGTACATCATCAAGGATTACAGCATCAGCCTGTACGGTGCGGCCAATGCGAGCCTGAATTTGCAGAAGTAACGGCTAGCGTTTCGCGTACCTTACGTAGGCGAAGCGTTTGCTGTCGGGCGCCCAGGAATTCACGTTGATGGTTCCCTGGCCGCCGAAGAGTTTGAGGATGGTGCGAGCTTCGCTCCATCCTTTTTTGTCACTTCCGGTCATGAGCCGGATTTCTACGTTCTTGTTGGGCACGTGTTCGCCGGGGCGCACGTCGCGCTCGTGGTAGGCGAGCATTACGACCTTCGTGCGGTCGGGGGAGATGTGCGGAAACCAGGTGTTCCAGTGTGCATCGAACGTCATCTGTGTCTGTTCGGAACCATCGGCCTTCATACGCCAGGCCTGCATGCGGCCCGTGCGTACCGAGTTGAACCAGATGTATTCGCCGTCGCAGTCGTATTCCGGACCGTCGTTCAGCCCGAGCGCGTTTGTCAACTGCTTCTCGTTGCCGCCCGCAGTAGGAATCGTATAGATGTCGTATTCTCCGTTACGTTCGGCGCAGTAGGCGAGCGCCTTGCCGTCGGGTGTGATGCCGTGCAGGTAGCTCGGGGCAAGCGGCGTCACGAGCACCGGCATGCGGCCATCGAAAAATATCTTGTAGATGCGCGAAAGGCCGTCTTCCTTGGTGTGGTGGCTCACGTACAGACCTTCGCCATCCGGAGAAAGCACGTGGTCGTTGTTGCAGTTATCTACAAAGTAACTGGGAACCTCGGTAATCGTTCCGCTTTCGATTTCATACTTGTAGATGCGGCCTTCGCTGTTGTACGTGAGGAACTTGCCGTCGGCGCTCCAGTTGGGCGCCTCGATTACGCAGTCGAATTCCTTGAGCAGTTTCGATTCGCCGGATTCGATGTCGAAAACTTCGAGGAAGGACCTGTCGCCGCTGCGGTCCCAGACTTCTCCCGGACTGAGCTCGAACGGGTAAGAAACTCCCCACTGTGCACGGAGCGAGTCCATCTGCGTCATCATCTGCATGGTCTTTGCGTGTGGCATCTCGGGACATTCCTTGAGGCCTTTTTCGAGGGCGGCCTTGCAGCCCAATACCTCGTACTCGTAGCAGTTCTCGATGCGGGGCGGTTTCACGGATTCCACGAGCGTCCCGGCAACATCGAACAGCTGGAGCTCTTCCATGTCATTGAGGTTCTGCACACGGATGAATCCTTCGGTGCCGTAGATGACGCCCTCGTTCTTGAGCGGGGCCACCATCGAGGTCTTGAGGTGGGCGACCTGCCCGCCCGCATACGTGAGGTCAATCCAGTCTGTCGCATCTACACCCGTATGGAACTTGACGCACTTCGTCTTTGTCTGTACCACGTGATTTGCTGCTCCGCCGATTTCCTCGTCCGTCAAGAAAATGTCCGCGAATGTGAGGCTGTAAATGCCCAGGTCAAGCAGCGCACCTCCTGCAAGTTCGGGCTTGTGCAGGCGCCCGATATGCGAAAGCGGCATCGAGAAGTCGGCCTCCACGCTTTCGACCATGCCGATTTTTCCGGCGAAAATCCAGTCCTTCACCGTCTGTACCGCAGGCAAGAACCGCGTCCACATGGCTTCGCACAGGAATACGCCCTTTTCTTCGGCAAGAGCCAACACTTCCGATGCCATCAGGGCATTCGCGGTAAAGGCCTTTTCTACGAGCAGGTTTCTGCCGTGTTCTAGACAAAGTAAAATGTTGTTGTAGTGTTCGGAATGCGGAGTCGCGATGTAAATCAGGTCTACATCTGCATCCTGTGCGAGTTCCTCGTAGCTGCCATAGGCTCGTCTAAACCCATAATCGTCGGCGAACTTTTTCGCCTTGTTAAGCGTGCGCGACGCCACCGCGTAGCATTCCACGCCTATTCCGTTCTTTTCAAGAGCCTTGACTGCAGCGGCCATTTTCGTAGCGATATGGCCACACCCGAGAATTGCAAACTTCATATAGACCTCGATAAGCCATGCGACGCATATGTCGGTGGCAACATTAATATACACATATTTCGTGCGATGAGGCCTTTGGGGGCCTAGATAAATGGACTCACGTGTAAACGCTTCTGATTCCGGCGCCGGATCCTTATTCTAGCATGATGGTGAACGGGCCGTCGTTCGTAAGGCTCACCTGCATGTCGGCGCCGAATTTCCCTGTCTGTACGACGGGGATTTCTTTTTTGCATTCGGCGATAATGTATTCGTAGAGCTCGTTGGCGAGAGTTGGATTGCCGGCGCCGTTGAACGTGGGACGGTTTCCCTTGTTGCAGTTGGCGTAAAGCGTGAATTGCGAGACGAGCAGGAGTTCGCCGCCGACATCCTTGATGGAAAGATTCGTCTTTCCGTTTTCGTCGGCGAAGATGCGGAGCGCAAGCATCTTGCGGATGAACCTGTCGGCGATTTCGCGGGTGTCTTCTTCACCGACGCCGATGAGGATCATGTATCCCTTGCCAATCTTGCCGACCGTCTCGCCTTCGATATCCACCTGGGCGTTCAATACTCGCTGAATCAGGAACTTCATGTTACTCCGCGCTGGCTAATGCTTTCTGATAAATGTCCTGCATCACGAGGCCCGCAATCGTGAAACCGAATATGGCGGTGGAGTGTGCCATGGTGCCGTTGATTTGCGCCTTGCTGCTGCACCATTCGTGATCGACCAGGCTTGCGTTCTGGAGTTCGGCTTCGCTCCTTTCGTGGCGCACCTTGGGACACATGCAGGCGGCGGTGCCGCAAGAGGAATTCTTGCCGCGGTTCTTCAGGAGTTCGTCGCTGTAGACGCACAGCACCTTTTTCTTGAGCGCCATTTTCTTTTTCTTGAACTTGTCGCGCAGCGCGCGGGCGAGCGGGCAACCGGCGACTTTCCAGAATTCGGCGACCTTGATTCGTGTGGGGTCCATTTTGAGGGCTGCACCCATGGAGGAAAATACCGTGGCCTTGGTGCGCGTGGCATGCCACAATAACTGCATCTTGTTTTCGAGGCTGTCGATGGCATCGATGATGTAGTCGAAGGTGTCCAGCTGGAATTTGTCCGTATTCGCTTCTTCGTAGATATCTTGCAGTGCGATAATGTTGGCGTGCGGGTTGATTTCGAGCAGGCGGTTCTTGAGGACTTCAACCTTGACTTGCCCCACGGTCTTTGTGGTGGCCATCAGTTGGCGGTTCACGTTGGTGACGCACACGCGGTCAGAATCAACGAGTACGAGTTCCTTGATGCCGGAACGCACCAGGCTTTCGGCGCACCAGCTGCCGACTCCGCCGAGACCGAAGATGATGACGCGCTTCTGGTAGATGTTGCCCATCACGTCGTCCCCGAGCAGGAGCGATGTGCGGTTAAAGATGCCTTTCTCGATTCCCATACGAGTCCCGGTTAACCGAAGAGTCGGAGAACGCGCTTGATGCCAGCGACAAAACGGTCGATGTCGCGCTTTAAGGTGTATGCACCGAAACTCAGGCGGAGCGTGGCGTCGACGCCGAAGCGGTCCATCACAGGTTGGGCGCAGTGGTGCCCGCTGCGGACGGCTACGTTTTCTTCGTCAAGAATCATGGCGGCGTCGCTGACGGCGATTCCGTCGAGCGAGACGCTGATGAGTGCGCCGCGTTCTTTGGGGTTCCCGAAAATCTTCACTTGCGGAATCTGTGCGAGCTGTTCCAAGGCGTACTGCGTAATTTCTTCTTCGTGCTTGCGGATGTTCTCGATGCCCTTCTCGTTAATCCATTCGATGGCCTTGCCGAGCCCGATGACTTCTGCAATCATCGGCGTGCCGGCCTCGAAACGCGCGGGAACGTCGGCGTAAGTGGTCTTCTCGAACGTCACGTTCTTGATCATCTCGCCGCCGCCGTGCCAGGGGGGCATGCTGTCGAGAACTTCGTACTTGCCGTAGAGTACGCCCACGCCGGTGGGGCCGTACATCTTGTGTCCGCTGAAGGCGAGGAAATCGCAGTCGAGCTTTTGCACGTCAATCTTGATGTGGCTCGAACTCTGGGCGGCATCAATCAGGATTTTCGCCTGCGGGGCGAGCTTGCGGACAGTCGCGATAATTTCTAAAATCGGGTTCACTGTGCCGACGGAATTGCTCACGTGGGTGACGGCGACCATCTTGGTGCGCGCATTCAAAAGCTCGGGGAGCTTGCTCAGGTCCAAATCGCCGCTATCGAGAACCGGGATGACCTTGATCTTGGCGCCCTTCATTTCGGCGACGAGCTGCCAGCTCACGATGTTGGCGTGGTGTTCGAGTCCACTGATGAGAATTTCGTCGTCGGCTTCGAAGAACTTGCGTCCGTAGCTCCAGGCAACGAGATTGATGCTTTCGGTGGTGCCGCGGGTAAATACGATTTCGTCTTCGCTTTTCGCATTGATAAACTTCGCGATGTTCTTGCGGGTGGCTTCGAACGCTTCGGTGGTGCGCGCGCTCAGGCGGTACACGCCCCGCTTGACGGAACTGTAGTGTTCGCGGTAAAAGTCGTCCATCGCATCGATCACGCACGCGGGTTTCTGCGTGGTGGCGGTGCTGTCGAGGAAGGCGAGGGGCTTTGCGTCCTTATCGCCCGCGACAAGCATCGGGAATTCGCTCCTGACCTTTTCTGCATCAAAATTCGCATCAATCATGGTGCCAAATCTAGAAAAATTGGGGTCTGTGGCGGTTTTAGGGGCCTTTTTGCCAACCGTAAGTGGGCGATTTGCTATATTAATTTAAAACGATAGAGAGGACTGTATGAAGAAAATGCGTACGATATTGGCCCTTGCTGCGGCATCCGTTTTTGCGACGGGTGCGTTCGCCCAGGATGAACTGCATGCCGCCATCGATGCTGGCGACCTTGCAACCGCTCAGAAGTTGGTGAAGAAAGGCCAAGTCGAGGATGTGTACTGCGGAAAGCTCTCCCCGAACGATGCTGTCCAGGTCTACGAAAAACTGTTCAAGAAGAATCCCGACGAATCTTTCGCCAACTGCCCGACCCAGTTTGCTTACGGTTACGGTACGCACACCTGTTCCAACCCGAATGCGATGGAAGCCTGTACCGAGGTCGTCTCGCTCCTGCTCCTCGATGCCGAAAACGGCAATACCCGCGCCGTGGACCTCCTCGAGGCTGCCGTGAACGCGGCCGTCAAGGTCAAGGCCTTTGCAAAACCCATCAAGATGCTTGTCGACACCTCCCTCTGGGTCCCGTGTCCGAAGAAGGGCCGCGCCCGCAACGAGTGCATGGAAGAATGTTTTGAACAGGCCCACAATACGCTCGACGCTGCCCGCGAGGCCCTGTGCGAAACCAGGCCGGAACGCTATGTTTCCGATACGACCATCAACGCCCCGCGCCCGTCCCCCCTGTTCGAGAAGCTCCGCAAGGGCTTGCCCGAGGCTTTCTGGAAATCTCCGAAGTCGGTGGCCGGCCGCTTTGCGACCATGATGCAGAATAGCGCAAGGGCGCTGTCCATCCCGGAAACAGAAGTTCTCGGTCTCGGCTACGTGAACCGCTGGGCCGAAAAGCACAAAACCGAAGGCACCCCGCTTCCCGGCAGCGAACTGTTCCGTTTCTGCGCGGTCTGGCCGTCCGAGGTCGAGACCATCCTTGCGACAAAGGGCCACACTACGCGCTGCCCCGTGTTCGAGGAATTTACGGACCCGCGTGACCAGCAGAAGTACAGGGTCAAGGAAATCGGCGGGCTCAAGTGGTTCGTGCAGAACCTGAACTTCAAGATGGAAGGAAGTTCCATCTGCTACGACCGCGAAGAAGAGAACTGCAAGGCTTACGGTCGACTCTATACGCAGGGTGCCGCCAAGGCCGCCTGCCCCGAAGGCACGCACCTCTCGACAGAAGAGGATTGGAAGACCCTCGAGGCGTTTGCTGGCGGTTCCGACGTGGCTGCCGAAAAGCTCCGCAGCAACGGCGGCGACGAATATGCATTTACCGCCCTGTTCGGCGGTTACGCCAACAAGAACCTGAACTTCGTAATCCAGGGCGAAGGCGCCTACTTCTGGACCGACAAGCAGCTCGCGGATGGCCGCGGCCTTGCAAAGTCGATGTTCAACACCGACAAGAACGTGACGTCGATGCCTGCCGACAAGGATTTCTGGCTCTCCGTGCGTTGCGTGGTGAACGGCAAATAGTGGCTCCCCGCAGTCAAGATTTTTCTCCGACGTGCAGTCGCGAAACGTGGATTGAACGGCAGACCCTGGTGAACAGGGTTCGCCGTTTTTTTGAAGGTCGCGGGGTGCTTGAGGTCGAGACTCCCGTACTCTCGAACGCGGGCGGCACCGATCCGCAGCTCGACTACTTCGAAGTAGAAGGCAAGCGGTTCATGATGACGAGTCCCGAGTTCCACATGAAGCGCCTGCTTGCAGCGGGCTTCGGCGATATCTTCCAGATAACGAAGTCGTTCCGCAAGGATGAATTCGGGGCGCACCATAACAACGAGTTCAGCATGGTGGAGTGGTACCGCGTTGGCATGCCGCAAGAAAAGCTGATGGACGAGGTGGAAGCTCTCGTGTCCGAAATTATCGGAAAGCCGATCAAGGCGCGCCGCACCCGTTGGATAGATGCCTTCAGGAATTATGCGGGCATTGACCCGTTTTGTGCAAATTTGTCTATATTTGCGGAGGCCTGCACGGCCCGCGATATCCCGCTCCCGGCAGACCTCTCGGCAATGTCGCGCGAGGACTGGTGGGACTACCTGATGGTCTTTGCGGTCGAGCCCGCGCTCGCGAAGAACGGCCCCGAGTTTATCCTCGACTATCCGCAATCGCAGGCGGCCCTCGCGCAGACGTTCGTCGGGGAAGACGGCCACACCTGGGCGCGCCGCTTCGAACTCTTTGTGGGCCAGGTGGAACTCTGCAACGGCTACACGGAACTTACCGATGTCGCCGAACAGCGCCGCAGGTTCGAAGCCGACCTCGAAATCCGCCGCGGTATGGGGAAGCCGCTTCCGCCTGTCGACGAAAACTTCCTTGCCGCTCTCGAATCGGGGATGCCCGCCTGCTCGGGCGTGGCGCTCGGTCTTGACCGCCTGTTCATGCTCGCTCTCGGCAAGAGCGAAATCAAGGACGTGATCCTTTTCCCGAGCCCGATTGCCTAATCGGTTTTACTTGATCAGTGCCGAGATGGCGCGTCTCATGCGAGCCTCCTCGATGATGCCCGCCTCGATGTAGTCGATGTTGCCCTTTTCGTCGATAAGGTAGCTTACGGGAATGACGCGCGGGTTACCGAGTTTGTTCATCAAGTCGTAGTTCCAGTGGACGACGGTCCACGGCATCGTGTATTTCTTCTTGAAGCGGGAGGCGATTTTCACGTTGTCGTCTTCGCTCACCATGAGTACGCGGAACCCGTCGCGCGAAAATTCCTCGTGGAGCTTCTTGAGTGTCGGCAGTTCGGCGATGCAGGCGGGGCACCAGTTTGCGCTCAGCACGACGAGTGTCGCCTTGCCCTTTTCCGCCCGGAATGTCGTCTTTCCGCCTTCGACGTTTAGCGCCTCGAAGTCCTCGATGGAATCCGGCATCTGCTGGAACTGCTTCGCATTGTCCCGATATGCGACAAACGCGACGCTCAGGAGCGCGATTATGGCGAAAATTCCGATGATTTTATAGGATTTATGCCGCATATCCATGGAGAATTTATCTTTTTTTTCGGACGCTTTTAGTTATATTCTTGAATATGGCGTACAATATTCAAGATCTTCTTTCTGAAATGGTCAAGCGCGGCGCGTCCGACTTGCACATTACCGCAGGTTCCCCTCCGCTCATCCGTCTCTCCGGCAAGCTAACCCCCATCGGCGAGGACAAACTCAAACCGGACGAAACCATGCGCATGACCTACAGTCTTATGAACGAGCTCCAGAAGAAGTCGTTCGAACAGCAGAAGGAATGCGACTTCTCGTTCGGTATTGCGAACCTGGCCCGTTTCCGTGCGAACGCCTACTTGCAGCGTGGTTGCGTGGCATTGGCGCTCCGTATCATCCCGCTCGAAATCAAGACTTTCAAGGAACTCGGCCTCCCGAAGATCATGGCCGAATTCACGACCCGACCCTCCGGCCTCGTGCTGGTGACGGGTGCTACCGGTTCCGGTAAGTCGACGACCTTGGCCGCCATGATCGACAAGATCAACAAGGAACGTCACGACCATATCCTCACGGTTGAGGACCCGATCGAATTCTTGCACAAGCACCAGGGCTGCATGATCAACCAGCGTGAAGTCGGCAGCGATACGCACAGCTTTGCCATGGCCCTGAAGATGGCTCTCCGCCAGGACCCGGACGTGGTGCTCATCGGCGAAATGCGCGACAACGAGACGATGCGTTGCGCCTTGACAATCGCTGAAACCGGTCACTTGGCTTTCGCGACCCTGCATACGAACTCTTGTGTGCAGACTATCAACCGTATCATCGACGCCTTCCCGAAGGGCGAACAGCAGACGGTGCGAACCCAGCTCTCGTTCGTGCTGCAGGGTGTTATCTGCCAGACTCTCGTCCCGAAGATTGGTGGCGGCCGCGTGATGGCGTACGAAGTCATGAACGTGACGCCCGGTATCCGTGCGCTTATCCGTGACGACAAGGTGCACCAGATTGAATCCATGATTGAAATTGGCCAGAAGTTTGGCATGAACACGATGAACATGTGCCTCTGCGAACTGGTGAAGAATCGCAAGGTGGACCGTTTCGAGGCGCTTGCGCGCTCCCCGAGCCCGGACCAGTTGGAACAGTTGTTCGTGAAGGAGGGAGTCTAACCTATGGCTGAATTCCTGTACAAGGCGCAGAACGCGCAGGGCAACAATTTCGAAGGCACTCTCGAGGCAAAGGACAAGGCCGAAGCCGAAGCGCTCCTCATGCGTCGACGCCTCACGATTGTCACGCTAAAGAAGAAACCCAAGGAAATCAAGCTCAACATCGGTAACGGCATCAAACACGAGGACCTTACGCGATTCACGCGTATGTTCTCCTCCATGTGTTCTGCCGGTCTTCCGATGCTGCAGTGCCTGAACATCCTGGAAGAACAGTGCGAGAACCCCGCGCTGAAGGATGTCATCCACAAGGTGACGCAGTCCATCAACGGCGGTTCGTCCTTGGCCGATGCCCTGGCGCAGCATCCGAAGGTGTTCGACGCCCTCTACTGCAACATGGTGGCGGCTGGCGAAGCGGGCGGTATCCTTGAAGGAATTCTTGCGCGTTTGGCCGAGACGATGGAAAACAGTATGCGCCTCAAGCGCAAGGTGAAGAAGGCGCTTACCTATCCGGTGATGGTTATTATCGTGGGTATTGTCGTGGTGATTGCCCTTATGACGTTTGTGGTGCCGACATTTGCGGAACAGTTTGATTCTCTTGGTGCTGAGCTTCCTGCTCCGACAAAGGTGGTAATGAATATTTCTGACTTTTTGATTAATAATGGCGGATTCCTTTTCCTTGGACTGATTGCGATTATCATTGCGTGGAAACTTGTCATGAAGGTTCCTGCGGCGCAGTTTGCGTTCGACAAGTTTATGCTGAAGGTACCCAAGATAGGCGACCTCACGATCAAGTCTTCTACGGCGAGTTTCTCTCGTACGTTGGGAACGCTATTGAATGCGGGCGTGAGTATTATCGATGCCTTGAAGGTGGTGGCTTCTACGGCCGGCAATAAGGTTGTCGAAAAAGCTATCGGAAGGATATCGATCGGTATTGCCGGTGGTAAGAGCATCGCGGACCCCATGGCCGAAGTGGGCATCTTCCCGCCGATGGTGATCCAGATGACCGGCGTGGGCGAGAAGACAGGTAACCTGGGCGGCATGCTTCTGAAACTTGCGGACTTCTACGACGAAGAAGTGGATGCCGCAGTGGATGCCGTGGTGAGCATGATCGAGCCGTTGATTATCGTGTTCCTCGGTGGCGCAGTCGGTGCATTGTTGATTGCAATGTATATGCCGATGTTCTCCATGGGCGATGCTGTCTCGGGATAATAAACTGCGTAATACTTCGTTACTCCTCCTCTCGCCGTAGGTTTAACTACGGCTTCGGGGGCCGTGGCCTCGTCTTACTTGTTTCTTATCCCTTGCTAGTTCTGTAAACTACAAAGCGTTTTTTTGCGAAATTTTGTTTGAAAAAGCCTTTTACCCGTTTTTCCAACGGCTATATTTCGCGGTTTCGAGGATGGTGTTCGCGTTCTCGACGCGGGTGGCGTCGGGCGACTGTGTGTCCTTGAGCGCATAGTCGATGCCGAGTTCGGCATACTTGCCGAGGGCGAACGCGTGGTAGGGCAAAACCTCGACGCGCTCTACGTTGTTTAATGTGCGGATAAAGTCGCGGGTGCGCGTCAATGCGTCATCGTCATCGCTGATGCCGGGCACGAGCACGTGCCTGATCCAGATTGGTTTTTTGATTTCGTCCAGGTAGCGGAAAAAGTCGATGATGTTTCCGTTCTCGTGTCCGGTGAGTTCCTTGTGGGCTGCATTGTCTATATGCTTGATGTCGACAAGCAGCAAGTCCGTCACCCCCATCAGCTTCTCGATTTTTTCGAACGTGGCTCCGCCCCGTACAAACGAGACTCCGCTCGTGTCGATGCAGGTGTGGATCCCTTCGCGCTTTGCCAGCGTGAAGAATTCCAACAGGAAGTCGAGCTGCATCAGTGGCTCTCCGCCGCTTACGGTGATGCCGCCGTCCTTTCCCCAGTAGGTCCTGTAGCGGAGCGCTTTCGCGAGCAGCTCCCCGGCTGTCGTCTCGAACGCCCCGTTCGATTTTCCGAAGGCCCATGTCTCGGGGTTATGGCAGAACTTGCAGCGCATGGGGCAGCCCTGCAAGAACACGACAAAGCGGATGCCCGGCCCGTCTACCGAGCCGAACGATTCCAGCTTGTTGATGAATCCGGTCGCCATTAGCCCTTCGCGAGCATTTCCATCAGTTCGCGGTCGAGCCTTTCGGGGTTGTTGTACTGCGCGAGGCTCTCGTGCAGCGATTCGCCCTTCGATACAAGCCCGAAGTCGAGGTTCTTGTAGTTCCAGTAGCTGAATCCCACGTCGGCTTCGCGGAGGATGTCGAGGAAGTCGCGCATCCATGCGATCTGGTACTGGCGCGGGACCTGCACGTACACGCCGAACTCGTTGCAGGCGACGGGCAGGTCGTATTTTGCGCGGAAGTCGAGCGCGTTCTGGATGCTCGCCTGGAGCCTCGCCTTGTCCCACTTGCCGTATTCCACGTCGAGGCGGGTTGCCGCATCGCCTGTGGGTGCGGCGTAGTCGCCGGGCCAGCTGCGTTCGATATGGAAGAACGGGTCGGTAATCCACGCGGCCTTCTGGTGCGTGAACGTTACGGGCGTGTAGGTGTGAAAACTGTAGATGGCGTTGTCGTCGTCGAGCGGGGTAAGGAACTCGAATTCGCGGGCGCTGTTCCACTTGTTGCTGCCCACGACAATCGTGTTCTTCGGGGCGTGCTTGCGGATGGCCCAGAAGAGTTCGTCCTTTACCTTGTCCCAAATCCTGGAATCGCTTCCGGCGGGCTCGTTCAGGAGTTCCATCATCACGCGGGGCTCGTTGCTGTAGCGTTCTCCCATGAACGCCCAGATGTTGCATGCGCGCTTGCGTGCGGCGGGATCGACGAAGAACGCCTGTTCCGTCGAACAGCCCAGGTGAAAGTCATGGCCTGGGCACTTGTGCAGGTCGAGAATGACGTCGAGGTCGGCTTCCTGGATTTCCTTCAGGGCCTTGTCGAGCAACCCGAAGACCTCCTCGTCGGGTGTGTCGTTCTCGCCTTTGAATAAGTTAAAGTAGTCCACGGGCAGTCGCACGTGGTTGAACCCCGCCTCGCGGATGCGCTTGAAGTCGCTCTTGTCGAGGAAGGTTCTGATGTGCTGGACGACCCCGGGGAAACCGACGGGGTCTTTTTCCTGGATGCAGTCGACCTGACTGAACCAGCCACCCAAATTCACTCCGCGCAGTCTTTCCTTTTTCATGGATTTGTCGTCCTATGAGTTGAGGGTTAGTTGATGATGTTTAATTCTTCGTTCGCGATGTTCAGCCCGAGAATGACTTCCATGTCGTCGGGGAGGTCGTAGAAATCGGCGACCAGCCCAATCTTCTTGTCTTCGTCCTTCTGGTTCTCGAACTGGACCACGTCATAAATCTTTACCGGGACCTTGATTTCCGGGGAGACGGGGATCTCGATGGTCATGCCCTTGCTGATGGGGCCTTCGATAATCTTGCCTTTGAATACGATGCTTTTCTGGTCTGTGCCAATCGATGTCTTCTTTACGTGAAATACAGCCATTGTTACTTAGCCATTCTCTTTTTTTATCATTAGAAATGAAACGGTGGCCTGTGAAAGGCCTGACATAAAAGTTAATTTTTTTACATGCCCCTTCAGGTTGGACGAATCCCTTTTTTGGTGTGTGCGCCGTTTTTCCATGAGTTTCTTGGACGCGAGGATGCGTACCCCGACGTGCGTTTCGTGGACGGACCGCCGAGCGCGCATAGCGCGGGCCTGAGGGAAGGGACAATCCACCTTTCTCCCGCATCGTCGATTACCTTCGCGCAGAAGCCGGGAGCCTTCGTGCTTTCGCCGTCGCTATGTACCTCGTGCTCTTTCGAGGTGCGTTCGGTCAAGCTTTTCTCACGGTTCCCGGTCGCAGAACTCGGCGGCCGTTCCGTGCGGCTTACCTCGCAGAGCAAGACATCAGTCGCGCTTCTCCGGATCCTTCTGGAAACCCGCTACGGCATTTCGCCCCGGTATTGCGAAGGGCTCCTGGCAGACCCTTCCGATGACGCCTGCCTCCTAATCGGCGACGCCGCGCTCGAGGAAAATGCTCGCGGCCGCTTCCCCTACAGCTACGACCTGGGAACCCTCTGGCAGGAATGGCAGGGGCTCCCGTTCGTGTTCGGGGCGTGGATCATATCGAAGGAGGCGCTTTCGCCGGAACTGCGGCCGGTTCTGGAGGGCTACTTGCAGCGTACGGAATCGGGCATCGAGAGTTTCCGTGCCGATGTCCCCGGCGCGCTCGACCGCTGGCTTTCGCGCTTCCCGGTGAACCTGCCGCGTGCCGTCCTCGAGGACTACTACAGGGTGCTGGATTACCGCTTCACCGATGAACGCAAGGAGTCGCTCTCCCTGTTTTTCGACCTCGCGGCCCGCATGGGGCTTGTCGGTAGCGCCCCGAAACTCGAATTTCTCTGATTTTTGCGCTGTCGCCGTTGGCGCTCCGCCCCTCAAGAATATAGATTAGGGGGAAAGGAGTCTGGGATTATGCTCGAAGAAAAGATTCTCATGGTGGATGACAGCGCGGAAGTGCTCTTGCAGACGCAGGAACTTCTCACGCAGGTGGGCTACAACGTGACGACGTGCGCATCCGGCGAGGAGGCCCTGGAATTCCTCGAAAAGGAGAGGGTAGACCTGGTGCTTCTCGACATCAACATGCCGAACCTCAACGGCTACGAGGTCTGCCTCCGCATCCGCCAGCGCTATGCGCTCGACGACCTTCCAATCATCTTCCTCACGACCCGCGAGGACAGCGACAGCATCACCAAGGGCTTCCATGCGGGCGCTTCGGATTTCGTATCGAAGACATCGATTACGGATATCCTGCTCGCGCGCGTGAACGTGCATATCCGCCTTGCCCGCACGCTGCGCTACCTGCGCGACATCTCCCTGACTGACGACCTGACGGGCGCCTACAACCGCCGCCACGGGATGTATTCCCTGCGCGAATGGTTCGCCCGCAGCAAGCGCTACGGCACGCATTTCTCGCTTATCTATTTCGACCTCAATGGCCTGAAGCAGGTCAATGACAGCTATGGCCACCAGGCGGGCGACCTGTTGCTCCGTGCCGTGGTGAGTGCCTGCAAGAAGCTGCTCCGCGAATCGGACATGCTTTTCCGCATGGGCGGTGACGAGTTCATGGTGCTTTGCCCCGATACCGACAAGCGCGGCGCCTTCATCTGCGCCGAACGCATGCAGGAAGCTGTAAAGGCGGTGACGATCGTGGACAAGGGTGCCTCTTTCGCCTATGGCATCGCGCATTCCAGCGACGATTACAGGGAAATGGACGAAATGCTGCACAGCGCGGATTCCGCGATGTACGAATGCAAGAAGAAAATGCGCGTCTGATTACGCGATGCCGCTGACGGCGGCTAACAGCTTCTTTAGCTTGTCTGCAATAGTGGCCCAGTCGCCCTGCTGCATCAGGTTCACGTTGAAAATGCTAGCTCCGAACGAGACGAGGTTCGCCCCGGCCTTGAAGTAGTCCTGCACGTTGTCGGCGTTCACGCCACCGCATGCCATCAGCGGGATGTCGCGGAACGGGCCGCGCAACGCCTTGATGTATTCGGGACCGCCGACGCAGTTTACCGGGAAAATCTTCACGGCGGTGGCGCCGAGGTCGAACGCCTTCTGCACTTCGGTCGGAGTAAGCGCGCCCGGGATGATGGGGACGCCTGCCGTGCAGGAGAGGCGGATGATTTCGTTTCGGGTGTTGGGCGTGACGATGAATTCCGCACCGGCGGCAAGCGCCTTTTCGAGGTCGCTCCCGTGACGCACCGTCCCCGCGCCCACGCTAATGTCGTAAGGCTTCGCGGCGGCCTTGAGCTTCGCGATGATCTCTGTCGCGGCGGCGGTGTTCATGGTCACCTCGATGGCCTTGAGGCCGCAGTCGACTGCTGTTTTCACGCACGCTTCTTCGGCGCCCTGGGGAATGTCGCGGAGAATGCCCACGACCGGCATCGGTTTTAAGAATTCAAGCAGGTCCATGCCGATAGTATAGTAAAAATTCGTGCCGAGCGGCCAGGGGCTATTCGAACCTCAGCGCTTCGATCGGGTCGAGACGGCTCGCCTTCCTTGCCGGGTACCAGCCGAAGAACACTCCGGTGACAAAGCACACGGCGAAGCTTACGATGACGCTCGTGACGGATACGCTCATGGGCATGTTGAAGAATGTCTTCACGACCTCGGACGCGGCGATGCCGAGCGCAATCCCGATAACGCCGCCCAGCAGGCTGATGATGACGGATTCGAACAGGAATTGGAACATGATGTCGCGGCCGCGGGCACCTATCGCCATGCGAAGCCCGATTTCCTTCGTGCGTTCGGTGACGGAGACGTACATGATGTTCATGATCCCGATACCGCCTACAAATAAACTAATTCCTGCGATAATCGTGAGCACGAGGGAAATCATGTCGGAGGTACTCGTGATGGTCTGTATCATTTCTTCCTGCGTAAAGACGCGGAACGGGTCGGTGGGGCGTGTCCAGCTGCGGCGTTCCTTCAGGATTCCCATGATTTCTTCGGTCGCCTTTTCCGCATAGCCTTCGCCGATGGAATTCGCGTAGATTTGCCGGATGTTGGTCGTTGCCGAGAAACGCCGCATCACGGTCTGGTAGGGCGTGAAGATGACGTCGTCGTTGTCCTGGCCAAAATCGCCGGAGCCTTTCGCCTTCAGGGTGCCGATGACTTTGAGCGGGATGCTCTTGTAGCGGATGGTCTTTCCGATGGGGTCGCCTTCGGGGAAGAGGTTCTTCACCACAGACTGCCCGATGACGCAGACTTTCGCCATGCGGTCGGTCTCGTCGTCGAACATTACGCCGTCCTCGATTTCGTAGTTGCGTATCCTGAGGTAGTCCGCGGAAATCCCGCTCAGCGTCGTGGGGGAGTTGTTGTTGCCGACAATCGCCTGCCCGCCGACCGTGACCATCGGGGAAACCCCGTCGATGTAGGTGGCGTTTTCGCGGATGGCGACGATGTCTTCTTCTTCGAGCGATTCGGAGGATTCCATCTGCACGCCGCCGCGGCGGTCGCGGTTGGGCATGATGATGATGGCGTTTGCGCCCATCGAGGTCATCTGTTCCTTGATGGAGATGCGGGAACCTTCGCCCATCGCCACCATGGCGATGACGGCCGCGACACCGATGACGATGCCGAGCACGGAGAGGAAGGTGCGCATGCGGTTGCGAAGCAGGGCGCGGATGGCGATCTTGACGAGGGTTATCGGGCTCATGGCTTAGTCCTCCTCGAAGGTTTCCGGCGGGGGCAGCGCCTCGAATGCGGCTCTTGCGTCCTGCACGTTCTCGTTGATCACGTCCTTCTTCACGAGCCCGTCGCGCAGCGTGATGGTGCGCTCGCTGAAGGTCGCGATGTCGGGTTCGTGCGTCACGAAGGCGATGGTTTTTCCTTGCCTGTGCAGTTCCTGGAAAATCATCATGATTTCGTAGCTCGTGCGCGTGTCCAGGTTGCCTGTAGCCTCGTCGGCGAGGATGATGACGGGGTCGTTCACCAGGGCGCGCGCGATGGCGACTCGCTGCTGCTGGCCGCCCGAAAGCTGGTTCGGCAGGTGGTTCATGCGGCTTTCGAGCCCCACCATCTTGAGCGCTTCCACGGCGCGGCGCCTGCGTTCGCTGGCCGACACCCCCGAATTGTAGAGCAGGGGCAGCTCCACGTTCTCGATGGCCGTGGTACGGTTGAGTAGGTTGTAGCTCTGGAACACGAACCCGATTTTCTTGCTCCGGATGCGGGCGAGGGCGTCGCGCTTGAGCGTCTCGGTATGCTCGCCATCTAATATATAGTGTCCGGAGGTGGGCCTGTCCATGCAGCCGAGGATGTTGAGCATCGTGGACTTACCCGATCCGCTTGTTCCCATGATGGTGACGAACTCCCCGGGATGTATATTAAAGTTTACACCGCGCAGCGCATGCACGGTCTCGTCGCCCATCTTGAAGTCGCGGCGGATGTCTTGGATAGAAAGTATGGGGTTAATCTCACGCATTTTCGTCAATTTAGATGATTTTACACTTTTTTCCGTTGCATCGGGGTCAGAAGATAATATCTTTATGGGCGATGTGTGGCGAAAATCCGACCGAAAGGCCGGCGTGTTTTTCGTCACTATTTGTTTTTTTGCTAGTTTTTGTAATAATAATGTATTTTTCCCGATTGAACGTATCTTGACGTTTGATAAGGACTTGGAGATATTTGATGGATAATAATGCATCGCAGAATGTCGCTCCTAAACAGGAAGATGACGAGATCGACATTCTCGAGATTTTGATGTTCCTCAGGACGAAGTGGAAATTCCTTTTGATTTTCCTTGTTGCGGGACTTGTAGTCGGTGGTCTTGCTTCCATGTGGATGCGGCCCGCCTATAAGAGCGATATCCTGCTGCAGGTCGATGTCAAGGGAAACAAGTCGGCGAAGGCCCTGGGCGAGATGGGTGCTCTGCTTGATGTGTCGACGCCTTCCGAGGCCGAAATGCAGCTGATCAAGAGCCGTATGGTGCTCTCTTCCGTGGTCGATGCGGAACGGATGCGCTATTCCGCCGTGCCCCTGAACAAGGTCGACCGCCTCTTGCACAAGGAAGGGCGGATGGACCTCGAATTCCTGAGCATCCCGCGTTCCGTTTCCGAGGCCAAGGTGAAGATTTTTGCTACGGTCCGAGAGGATTCCGTTTCCTTCGAGCTTTCGGATAGCGAGGAAAATTCGCTCCTGACCGGCACCGTAGGTGAGACCTACCGCCTGCCCTATGGCGGCGACACCCTGGTGGTGTGCGTCCGTTCGTTCAAGGCGCGTCCGGGACAGAAGTTTATCCTGGGGGCGAGCGACCAGCAGTCCGCAGTCGCCGGTCTCCTCAAGCGCCTGAACGTATCCGAGGAAGGCAAAAATTCCGGGATTATCCGCGTTTCGATGGAATACACCTACCCGGACCGCGTTGCCGACATCCTGAACGCCATCGCGAACACCTACCTGAAGCAGAATATCGAGATGAGGAGCGCCGAGGCGAAGAAGACGCTCGAGTTCCTCGAGGAACAGCTCCCGAGCGTGAAGGCGAAACTCGATTCTTCCGAACACAAGCTGACGTCGTTCCGCAATGCGAACGGCACGATTGACCTTTCGGGCGAAACCCGCGTACACCTCGAGAAGGACGTGAGCCTCCAGCAGCGCCTGCTCGAACTCGAACAGAAGAAGCAGGAGGCCCTGAGGCTTTTCCAGGCGGAGCACCCGACGGTCCGTACCATCGAACAGCAGCAGGCGAGGCTCTATGGCGAGCTTGCCAAGCAGAAGAAGGCGGCGGACAAGCTCCCGAAGACCCAGCAGGAATTCCTCTCCCTGCAAGAGGAAGTGGAAGTCAACAACAAGCTCTATACGAACCTCCTGAACAACATCCAGCAGCTCCGCGTGGTGCAGGCGGGTGAAGTCGGCAACGTGCGTATCGTCGACCAGGCGTTTATCCCCCTCAAGCCGAGCAAGCCCAACCGCAAGCTCATTTTCGGCGGTGTCGTTGCCGCGTTCCTGCTTTTGGGCTGTGCCATCGCGCTTATCCGCCGCATGTCGATGAAGGGTGTGGCGAGCAGCAGCGAAGTCGAACATGCGACCGGTATCGGCGTCTACGGCAAGCTCCCGCTTCTCGGCAAGGGCATCGAGAACAATGCCCGCAACCCGCTGGTGCACGAGAGCCCGGATGAACCTTTTGCGGAAGGCGTCCGCGCCCTGAGGACGGCCCTCGAATTCTCCCTCCCGGAAGCGAGCAAGGTCATCATGGTCTCCGGTCTCGTGGAAGGCGTGGGCAAGTCGTTTGTATCGACGAACCTCGCGGCCTCGTTCGCCATGTCCGGCAAGAAGGTGCTGCTCGTGGACATGGACCTCCGCCGTGGCCACCTCTTGGAAAAGCACCACAAGGGCCTTTGCGAAAAGCTCCGTACCGAGAACTTCACCGACGAGTATATCGAGAAGATGTTCGAGAACTTCGATGTCCTCGCTTCGGGCAAGCGCGTGGTGAATCCGGGAGACCTGCTCGGCAAGGAGCGCTTTGGACAGTTTATCGATACGTTCCGTTCCAAGTACGATTTGATTATCCTCGACACGCCGCCTGTATTCCAGTGCAGTGACGCGTTGCTTGTCGAGAAGTATGCTGATTACCTTATCTGCGTTCTCAGGCATGCGGCGCACTCCATGGAAAGTATCCAGGATGCGCTCAACATGTTCGACCGCAGTACGGAAACACCTTTGCCGAAGGCCTTCGTGTTCAACAAGTGCGAACACGGGCGTTCGGGATATGGCTACGGTTATGGCTATGGCTACGGCTATGGTTATGGCTATGGCTATTACTCCAAGAAGTATTAACAACACAATAAGGAGAATAGATGAAAAAAGCAATCGCTCTTTCACTACTAGCCGGTAGCCTTGCCTTCGCCCAAAGCGGGTTGATGGGTGGGGTTGACGGTATCCACCAGCACAATGCCAGCACCCTTGGCCAGTGGAATTTTTCCATTGGTACGGGCGGCGACATTACCCTGGATTCCTGGTCTCTTACCCGTGGCGGTCAGTACACCTACAAGGGCAAGAACTACACGTTAAACCAGTGGGACTGGACCCTCGCCGGTAACTTCAATGCCGCTATCGGTCTTCTCGACTTCTTGGATGTCGGTGTGAGCCTTCCGCTCTACTACGACCACGCCAATGACGATGAAGGCCCGTCCGGCTACCTGGACATGTGGACCACGAGCCGTGGCGACCTTGACCTCTGGTTCAAGGCTGCGGTGCCGTTCAGCGACGAGAGCATCTTTGGCCTTGCCGCCATGTTCGACTTCTATATCCCGACGGGTGAAAACTCCGTGGGTACTCGTCCCCGTCATCCGTGGTATCTGAACGATGAAGGCGTTACTCATCCGTTCTCTGCCGACGCCTTTGCGATGGCTGCGACTCTCGAGTTCACCTTGGACCTCACCAAGAAGAACATCCCCATCCGTTGGAACACTCATGCTGGTTTCGTGCTGGCAACGGGTGATGGTCAGTCCAATGTGCTCGTCTACGGTACGGGCATTAACTGGCTCCCGCTCTCCTGGATGGATGCCTTCGTCGAATTCTCCGGCGAATTCCGTCTTCAGGACAACAACTACCCGTTTGATCCCATGGTCGATCCGATGGTCATTACTCCGGGCTTCCGCTTCCACCTGCCCTGGAACATCGACTTCGCTATGGGTCTTGACATTTCTGTCCGTGCCCTCGGCAACATCGGTTACGATTGGAAGGACGAAATGGAAGACGTGGAAAAGTACACGATCCGTTATGTGGATGAACGTGGCAACAAGGTCACCTACGGCTATGTCCCGACTCCGCGCTTTGCCGGTACTGCAGCCCTCGTTTGGCGCTTCGGCGGCAAGAAGAAGGATGAAGATGCCGACGGTATCTACGACGACAAGGATCAGTGCCCGCATACACCGGAAGGCGCAGTGGTTGACTCTCTCGGCTGCCCGCTCGACGGCGACAAGGATGGCGTTGTCGATGGATTCGACAAGTGCCCCGGTACTCCGGAAGGCGCCACGATCGACTCTGTCGGCTGCCCGATCGACACTGACAAGGATGGCGTTTACGACGGTCTCGACAAGTGCCCCGAAACTAAGGAAGGCGCTAACGTCGGTATCAACGGCTGCGAAGGCGACTTCGACGGCGACGGCGTGGAAGATTCCTTCGACCGCTGCCCGAACACCAAGCAGGGCGTGCCTGTCGATTCTACGGGTTGCCCGAAGGATTCCGACAAGGACGGCGTGACGGATGACCTCGACAAGTGTGCCGATACTCCGGCTGGCTTCACGGTTGATTCTACTGGCTGCCCGGTCGACAACGACAAGGACGGCATCCCCGACGCTCTCGACAAGTGCCTCAACACTCCGGCTGGCCTCCCGGTTGACTCTGTCGGCTGCCCGGCTGACGCTGACAAGGATGGCGTGCCCGATGCTCTCGACAAGTGCCCGAACACCAAGCAGGGTGCCCAGGTGAATGCCGAAGGCTGCGAAGGCGACTTCGATAACGACGGTATCCCTGATGCTATGGACAAGTGCCCGAACACCAAGCAGGGTGTTCCTGTTGACTCCGTTGGCTGCCCGGCTGACGCCGACAAGGATGGCGTGCCTGACTACCTCGACAAGTGCGCTGAAACTCCGGAAAACTACACGGTCGACAACACCGGTTGCCCGCTCGACTACGACAAGGACGGCATCCCGGATGCCATGGACAAGTGCCCGAACACCAAGCCCGGCGTGCCTGTTGACTCCACCGGCTGCAGCAGCGACACCGACAAGGATGGCGTGCCCGATGGAATCGACCAGTGCGAGAACACTCCGAACGGTGCCCAGGTTGACTCTGTGGGCTGCCCGCTCGATGCCGACAAGGACGGCGTGCCTGACTTCCAGGATAAGTGCCCGAACACCCTCGAAGGCGTGAAGATCGACGCCAAGGGCTGCCCGGTCAACAAGAAGGAAGACCTTGAACTCCTCAAGAAGGGTATCCAGTTCAAGACCGGTTCCTCCAAGCTGACGAAGGCGAGCTACAAGATCCTCGACGACATCGTCAAGCTGTTGAAGAAGGTCGAATCCGCCAAGCTCGAAGTCCAGGGCCACACGGACAACACCGGTTCCGAAGCTGCCAACAAGAAGATCTCTCAGGAACGTGCCGAAATGGTTGCGAACTACTTCATCCAGAAGGGTATCGCTGCCGAACGCGTCCGCGCTGTGGGCTACGGTTCCGAGATGCCGGTTGCTGACAACAAGAGCAAGAAGAACCGCGCCAAGAACCGCCGCGTGGAACTTGTCCCGTTCGAGTAATCGACAACTGACATAAGTTCAAAAAAGGTGTCCGCATTCGCGGACGCCTTTTTTTCGTTAATGCACACCGAAGGTGTGCGCATGCCCTCCCTAGTCTCAAAAATTCTAAATTAAATACGTGCTCCACTTCATCAAGTACAATGCCATCGGCATCATAAACACGCTCATCACGCTCGCCGTGGTGTGGGTGTTGCACCAGTGGCTGGACTGGAACCTGGAACTCTCTAACTTTTTGGGGTTCATCGCGGGCGGCATCAACAGCTACCTCATGAACCGTATCTGGAATTTCAAGAGCCATAACCGCAAGCGCGCCGAGGTTGTCCGGTTTGTGATCGTGTTCCTGCTGAGCTATGCGCTCAACCTCGCGACTCTCGAGGGCTGCGCCTACCTGCTGCAGAATGCGGAATGGTGCCGGCCGTTCAGCGCCTGGATTTCGCAGTTCATGAAGCCCACGTATTTTGCGAACATCGTCGCGAACGTGGTCTACGTGCTTGCGAGTTTCACGCTCTACAAGAAGTGGGTTTTCAAGTCTTAAACTACATTTGCAATATGGACTGGATTACTAGTAAGAAATGCTCTGCGGAAGATGCCGCGGCAATGATTCAGGATGGTGATATTCTTGGCGTTTCGGGCTTCACGCTCGCGGGTTACCCGAAGGCGGTTCCGCTCGCGATTGCCGCCCGCGCCGAAAAGCTGCACGCTGCTGGCACGCCTTTCCAGGTGACGCTCTATGCGGGCGCCTCTACCGGCGACAGCTGCGACGGAGCGCTCGCCCGCGCGGGTGCGATGAAGTTGCGCATGCCCTATCAGAGCAACCCGAGCCTCCGCAAGGGAATCAACGACGGGAGCATCCGCTATATCGATGCCCACTTGGGGAAGATGGGCTACCTCGTGCGCACGGGTGCAGTGCCCGCGCCGACGGTTGCGATTATCGAGGTGAGCGCCATATTGCCCGATGGCCGCGTGTGCCTTTCTACTTCCGGCGGGAATTCGGTCTGCTACCTCGACATGGCGCCGAAGATTATTTTGGAACTCAACACCCGCCTGGGCGACAGCTGCATGGGAATCCACGACAACGCCCTCCCGGAACTGCCGCCGCATGCAAGGCCGCTCGCGATATACGGTGCAGGTGACCGCGCGGGCGACGAGTTCGTGAAGATTGATGTAAACAAGGTTGTCGCGGTCGTCGAGAATGACGGCTACGACGAGGTGACCCCGTTTGTCGAACCCGATGACGTTTCCCGCAATATCGGCGAGCGCATCCTCGACTTTATCCGCTACGAGGAATCCCACGGGAACCTCCCGAAGGGGATGGCTTACCAGAGCGGCGTGGGCAAGGTCGCGAACGCGGTCCTCTGTGCGATGGCGAACGACGATCGTCTCGGACGCATCGACCTGTTTACCGAAGTCATCCAGGAGGCGGTGCTCCCGCTGCTCAAGAACGGCAAGCTCGGTGTCGCCTCCGGTACGGCGCTTACTTTGTCCCAAACCGCCCAGCGCGAGTTTGTACAGAATGCGGCCGACTGGAAGAAACACTTCGTGCTCCGCCAGCAGGAAGTGAGCAACAGCCCCGACCTCATCCGCCGTATAGGCGTCATCTCGATGAACACAGCCCTCGAGGCGGATATCTTCGGGAACGTGAATAGCAGCCTCGTGTGCGGTTCTGCAATGATGAACGGCATCGGCGGTTCTGCGGATTTTGCACGCAACTGTGCCCTCGGATTCTTCCTCACGCCCTCGGTCGCGAAGGGTGGCGCCATCTCTAGCATCGTGCCGTACGTGAGCCACGTGGACCACACGGAACACGACACGCAGATCTTCGTGACGGAGCAGGGCCTTGCCGACCTTCGTGGGCTTGCCTCCGAAGACCGCGCGCGGCTCATCATCAAGAACTGCGCACACCCCGACTTCCGCGAACCGCTGACCGATTTCCTGGAATACGGCCTGAAGCATGCAAAGGGCAAGCATTTGCCGCTCGCGCTCGACCGTGCCTTCGAGATGCATAACCGGTTCCTCGAAACCGGCAAAATGCTCTAGGAACGCCCTGTTTCCGAATCATTCGCGTTTGGAATGCCTGATTTGCGGGAAAAATATTCCGCATGTAAGAAAATTATTATATCTTTAAGATGGGTGTGTGAATCCACCTTTATACGTTCATGGGGCGTTTTGATGGGTACACGAAAGGAAAAGAGTTTTGCGTTTCTGTGGGCGCTCGTATGTGCGCTCTCCTTTGGTATTGTCGCATGCGGCGACGAAGTGTCGCCTTCTGGAACCGAGACCCCGGAATCCTCTTCTGCCATGCCGGAGGGGGGTGATTTTTCTGCCACCTTTTCTTCTTCGTCGTACTATTATTGGGGATTTTCTTCGGGTGCTGTAATCGGCACGCAGTCGGGTGATTCCCTAAAGCCGGGCGATACCCTTGAGCTGGCCGATTCCATTTCCCATGATACGGATTGGGTCGTGTATCCGGATTCTATCTATCATCTCAGCCGTCTTGCTGTTGACGGACGCTTGTCCGCCCTGTTCGCCTTGTCTCCGAACTCCTCGATGAGGATTGAATATCTGGATACCCAAAGCGGCATCTCCTCGAACGGGGTGGATTCTGGAAGTGTTTCCGTTATCGAGGCCTTTTTACCGATCACTTACTGGAAGCCCTATGTCAGGGTG
>JAEEGF010943877.1_pt1 | contig 38023 bp, 28 predicted proteins | sample 9134171 | NCBI WGS metagenome assembly JAEEGF01 (sample SAMN16246542, study PRJNA631951) | gut metagenome | biome: gut microbiome; feature: rumen; material: AP-attached | host: Bos | place: Iran: Karaj | collected 2018-10 | reverse complement strand
CATGGCCAGATCGGTAACACGCAGTCCGCCAGCGATATTCACAAACACATCTTTCTGGGCTAACTTGAAACCAACACGCTTCTCGAGCACGGCCAACAGCATGTTCAGACGGCGCTGATCGAAGCCTGTGGCAGAACGCTGGGGGGTGCCATAGGCGGCTGTGGAGACAAGGGCTTGGGTCTCGACCAGGAACGGACGGATGCCTTCGATGGCTGAGGTGATGGCGATGCCGGAAAGTCCTTCGCGGTCCTGGGTGAGCAACAATTCGGATGGGTTGGATACCTGGCGCAGACCACTCTGCAGCATCTCGTAGATGCCTAACTCTGCAGTAGAGCCAAAGCGGTTCTTGATGCTTCGCAGGATACGATACATATAATGCTGGTCGCCTTCAAACTGGATGACCGTGTCTACGATGTGCTCCAGGATCTTGGGACCAGCCAGGGTGCCTTCCTTTGTGATGTGGCCTATCAGGATGACAGGGACGCCGCTGGTCTTGGCAAAACGGAGTAGGGCAGAGGCACACTCACGTACCTGGGCGATAGAGCCTGCACTCGACTCCACATCCTCTGTTGAGATGGTCTGGATGGAGTCGATGACAACCAACTCGGGTTGCACTTCCTTGATATGGTCGAAGATGGTTTCGAGTGAGTTCTCTGTGAGAAGCATGAAATTGTCGTTGCTGCCACCAAGGCGTTCTGCACGCATCTTCAGCTGGTGGGCACTCTCCTCACCACTCACATAGAGAATCTTCTTCTCGGGCAGGTTCAGCATTGTTTGAAGGGAGAGGGTTGACTTGCCAATGCCAGGCTCGCCACCCAGAAGTACGATGCTGCCTGGTACCAGACCGCCACCCAGCACACGGTTCAACTCTGCATCGTGCATGTCGATGCGTGGGTCGTCTTTTGAACTGATGTCACGAAGCCGTAACACCTTTCCGGCATGCAGGGCTGATGACTGGGCGGAGGCTCCTGCATGCAGACCGCCAACAGCGCTGCCTAACTTGGGGGCCGTACTGGGCGCAATCTTGATCTCCTTAAACGTGTTCCATTGTCCGCAGGCAGGACACTTGCCAATCCACTTAGGTGACTCCTGGCCGCAGTTGGAACATACGTATGCTGTCTTATCTTTTGCCATAACAGGTGCAAAGTTACAAATAATAATTAAAAAAGGCTTGTTTTTTTGGAAAAATAGCTAACTTTGCAAGCGATTATGAAGAAATTATTTATTGGCATAATAACGCTTGTAATGCTTGCTGCCTGCGGACAGTCGTACGAAGAGTCGAAGCGACTGACACGTCAGCAACGTTTGAAACTGTGGCGTGAGGATTCCGCTGCCTTTAAGGTGGCTGTGATGCCTACGCTCGACTGCTTGCCTGTTTTTGTGGCTAAAGAGCGTCAGCTGTTTGATACGGCTGTCGACATCCGTCTCAAGCAGTTCAACGCTCAGATGGATGTGGATACAGCCCTGATTCATGATAGAGTAGAAGGGGCTTTCACTGACCTGGTGAGAGCAGAGAAGATGATGAAGGAAGGGACATCCCTGCGCTATGTGGCGGCTACGAATGCCTATTGGCTGCTGATCAGTCAGCGACAGCAGCGTATCACTAACTTTAAACATCTGGATGACAAGATGTTGGCGATGACCCGTTATTCGGTGACCGACCTCTTGGGAGATCTGGCTGTGGATAGTGCGAAGCTGGCCCCGGAGCGTGTGTTCCGTATCCAGATCAATGATGTGAACATCCGTCTGAAGATGCTTGAAAACAACGAGATGGACGCCATGCTGCTGACAGAGCCACAGGCCAGTCAGGCGCTGATGAAGAAGCACCACGTGATGCTTGACACCCGTCAGTTGGACATGCAGATGGGCGCTCTCGTGGTTCGTGATAAGCAGATGACTGACCAGAATCGTCAGCGTCAGATGGCCGCGTTTATGAAAGGCTATAAGCAGGCCTGCGACTCTATCAACCACTTTGGTGTGGCTCACTATGCACAGATTCTAAAAAAGTACTATAAACTGAACGACCAGGCCGTCAAGGCATTACCCGACTCGTTGAAGTTCACCTATCAGGAACCCAGACAGAAGGACATAGACTGTGCCAGCAAATGGCTTGAAAAGAAAAAGCGGAAGCTATGAACCGGAATGAAGTATTTAAAGAGTTATATGAAGTCGTTATGATGGGTGATCTGCGCAGCGCCATCAGGTATGTGGAGAACTATCTGGTGCTGCATCCTGCTCAGAAAGACTCAGAGCGTTTGGAGGCCATCAAGGTGGATTATCAGATGATGATAGACTACTGGCATAGCGGTTTCAAGGATCCTCAGACCTCACAGATACTTCAAAAACTGCGTCAGCGCATGTATGTGCTTTATGGTGATATGACTATCCAGGATTGGGTGCAGAGATCGCCTTTCTTGACTGATCTCTATACGAAGGCGCATCATAGTGCGCGCGACTGGTCGGTGCAGGTGGTGAAAGAGCGGTTCGAGTCGTTTGTCTCTGAGGTGACGCTCCTTGAGCTTGGGCCACCACATGTTGCCGCCTTGTGCAGAAAGGTGCTCTATAAGGACCATGTGGACTTGTTGGATGACTTTTTTGCTTATATACTGACCGGTGGCCTCTGGACCAAAGGACAGGGTGAGGCGATGGAGGATTTGCTCCTGTCACCAACAGTGGATAGCATTGACCAGCAGGTTATAATCAGTGCCATCATGCTGGTTTCGATGACCTGCTTTGATATGGAGAAATTCCGTACGCTGGTTCATGTCTATCTGAAATCGACCGATGAGCATGTGCGTCAAAGAGCATTGGTGGGTTGGGTGTATGCGATGGATACGGATCTGAACACTTTCATCTATCCGGAGATAAAGGAACTCGTGGTAGAAGCGCTCAAGGAGCCTGCTCATCTCAGAGAACTGCTTGAGATGCAAAAGCAGATATACTACTGCATGAATGCAGAGCGCGATCATGATATGATACAACGGGAGATTATTCCTGACCTGCTGAAGGGACAGGCTCATGATATCACCCGCAAAGGCCTGGAAGACCAGAATGAAGACAATCTGTTGAATGACATCCTGCATCCCGACGAGGAAGAGATGATTCTGGAGAAGATGGAGGCAGGCTACAAGAAGATGCTGGAAATGCAGCAAGAGGGGGCAGATATCTACTTTGGTGGTTTCTCGCAGATGAAACGCTACCCCTTCTTTGATGAGCTATCTAACTGGTTTACACCTTTCTACAAAGATCACCCAGGTATCGCAGGTATTTGTGAGAAGTATGCTGCTGTGAAGTTCCTGAAAGTGGTGATGGATAATGGGCCGTTCTGCAATAGCGACAAATACTCATTCATGCTGTCCTGTGATGCCATGCTCAAGCAGATTCCGCAGAATATGCAAGAGATGTTGAATCGGGGCGAGGCCATGATGGTACAGAATCCCAATAGCGATGAGATCGTGAAGCCTTCCTACATCCGTCGCATCTATCTGCAGGACCTGTATCGCTTCTTCCGTTTGCATCGACTGCGTAGTGATTTCAAAAACATCTTTGACCATAGCAGTCATCATTATTTGTTTTTTAACAACGAGATTTTCAAAGCGGCTGGTTCTGAAGCCTATTTTACGGATATGGCATCCTTCCTGATCAAGCGCAAGCATCTGGATGATGCGGATCAGTTGTTGAGCTTGTTGCTTGATGAGACATATCACACCATTGACTATTATCTGCTTAAAGCCCATGTGGAAGCATATCCCAAAGGAAGCTATCTCAAAGTGCTTGAACTTGACCCGCTAAACGAACGTGCATTAGTGGGACTGGCAAAGCTGTATTTTAAAACGTGTGATTACAAGTCTGCGCTCGACGCCTACGAAAAGTTGCTGACGCTACAGCCCGACAAGAAGTCGTATCTGTTAAACAAGGCTGTTTGTCTCACCAACCTGTCACGATATGGCGAGGCGGAACAGATATTGTTCCGTCTGAACTACGAGGATGCTGACGACTTGAATGTGGCTCGTATATTGGCTTGGTCACTTACTGGCGATGGAAAATACGAGCAGGCAGGCCGTTTGTATGAACGGCTGATGGCAGAAGAGAAACCTGTTGCCAGCGATATGAGCAATTACGCTTTCTATCTGTGGTGTTCAGGTAAGATAGATGAGGCAGCCAACGCTTTCCGTCGCTACCTGAATGAATACAAGCATGAAGGGGATGACCCCTGGGCGATCATTAATGACCTGATCTCTGATGAGCTCCTGTTTTTAGAAGCTAAGGGCATCAATGGGGATGAGATGGCTATGATGCGCGACCTGGTACTCGGTTAGCCTTCCATTTCTCCAAAAGCCAGGTGAACAATATGGGGATACCTACACCTGCTATGGTATAGGGAATCCAGAACCAGTCGTCCTTAGAATGCTCATGTATCACCATGTGACAGCCAATCTGTTCGAAGTCCAACTGGTAGTACCAGATCTTTATCAGACTTACCACCTTGAATGACAGGATGTGGAAGATAAAGATGTTTAGCGTGTGCTCGCCAGTGTAGACCAGGAACTGTTTCAAACGGTTCTCCTTTCGGTCCAAGAGCATGCTGATGTTGTAGATCATCAGGAAGCCCAGTAGCGCAGGGATAGGCAGCGAGAGGAACTGGATGTAGGTTGAACGCCAGTTCATGTTGGCCTCCAGATAGTGTGAGAAGAGGAAGACGATGACACCAAACAGTATGGTGGTCCATACCACGGCATAGTGGTGTTTGATAACAGCCTGGTAGCGCTCGGTGAGTTGGCGGAAGATGAATCCACAGCCAAAGAAGAAACAACCCATCATGTCGCGATACCCTCCCTGTACAAGGGTGATCACCCTGATGCCTTCGTAAGTCTTCCAGGCGCAGAGCAACAGCAGAATGACACAGATGAGGTAGGGGATGTAATTCTTCCAACGGGCAGCTTTGATACAGCTGTCGAGAACCTTATATATAATAAGGTAAAGAATGCTGGCAACAAACAGACCACGGAAAAACCAGAAGGCACCACATAGGAAAGCATCGTATCCACCCATGGCCGTAAAGATGTTCCAGAAGTTCTGTTGCATCTGATGCCAACTGTAGGGATGCGTCACACCACCCATCACATTGCCATAAGTCTCGTTCAGAATACCAATCTTGAACATCAGGTTATGAATCAGGAGGAAGAACACGCTCCACTTGACAAATGGCAGATAGAGTCCCTTGACACGTTTCTTTACAAAGGTTGCCTCGTCGTGCAGGTATTTCAGTGAGAAGAAATAGCCTGCCGTGATGAAGAATAGCGGCATGTGAAACTCGTAGATAAACGACTGGAGTGCACCGGGTGCTTCAGCATGACCTATCACCATCAGGATGATGGCAATACCTTTACAGATGGATATGATGGTATTTCTGTTCATCGGATATTATAGGAATGGGGATAATAAATGGGCAAACCATCCGCGGAACTTCTGCCAGCCCGTACGGAACCTGTTCCATTCCTCTGGGGTGAGCAGCACACTCTTTTGCGTGTCGCGGATAAACATGTCCTGGAGCTCCTTTGTCACCTGCTTGTCGATGATAAGGGCATTCACCTCGTAATCAAAGCGCAGGCTTCGGGCATCGAGATTGGTGCTGCCAACGGTACAGAACCGTCCATCAACCATCATGATCTTGGAGTGATGGAAGCCTGGCTGGTATAACCAGATGTTTGCCCCTTTCTTCATGAGCTTGTGTACATTATAGAATACGGCATCCGGGGTGAGGGGAATATCGCTCTTGGCTGATACCAGAATGTCGACCTTCACGCCCCGCTGGATAGCCCGGTGTATCGCTTTCTTAACCGATGGGGTGAGGGTGAAGTAGGGGTTGATAATCTTGATGGAGTCCTGTGCATCGTCCAGCGCGTTGACATAGAACTGACGCATGATTTTGTTGGTCTTGTTGGGCTCGCGGTTGGCGATGCCTACCAACTGGCTGCCTTTCTCCTTGCCCTGGTAGTACTTCGTGTCAAGTAGCTGTTCTTTCGTGACTTTCTGCCATATACGGGCAAAGATGTCCTGAAGCTCATTGACCACCGGACCCTCTATACGACAATGCATGTCGCGCCATTCTCCAACCTGCTTGGTACCCACGATATAGTAGTCGGCCACATTCATACCACCGGTATAGGCGATACGGCCGTCGATGACCACAATCTTACGGTGATCGCGAGGCCAGATATGGTTTACCCATGGGAATCGAACAGGGTCGAACTCGTGGATGTCGATGCTGTCAGCGCGCAGACTTTGGATATGGCGCTTTTTCAACGGCTGGTTGTTGGAATCGTTACCGAAGCCATCAAACAACGCGCGTACTTCCACGCCTTCCTTGCGTTTCTCGCGCAGGATATCAAATAATAGCGAGGCTATCGAGTCGTTTCGGAAATTGAAATATTCCAGATGAACGCTACTCTTGGCATGACGGATGTCGTCAAACATCAGGTCGAATTTGTCCTTACCCGACATGATCAGTCTGACATCATTATGTGGGTAGAAGGTGATGCCAACAGCCTTCATCTGACTCACTATCAGCGAGTCGCTCGTCTGTGCCCGTCCTATCAGAGACATCAGCAGGAATAGTATGGTAACTATTCCTGACTGATCATGCTTGCTTATTATCATTTACGGTGTTTCAATCTATATTCCAATGGCGTCATGCCAAACTTCTCCTTGAAGATATTGATAAAGTTCTCTGCTGTCATGAATCCGATGTTGGATGCCAGCTCACTCATGTTGATGTTGGTTCGCTTCAGCAGGATACATGCATGCTTCAGGCGCATATCCCGGACAAGCTCTGCTGGTGTTTTGTTGGTGAGACTGCGTACGCGGTGGAAGAAAGGAACACGTCCCATGCCCATGGCATTTGACATCTCTTCCAGACTGATCTGACCACGACTCATGTTTTGCAGCACGTACTGCTCAATATTCTTCAGCAGCTGACGGTCCATCGCATCAACCATGGAGTAGTCGGAACCGCCACCTTCTTCGTCATCATCCAGACCTTTGATGCCTTCTGGCAGGTTCGTACCAGCTGTATGGTTGCGTGGATTCTTTACGATGGCTGTGTCAACCTTGTTGATGGGGTCGTCTGCGCTGACTTCTGCCAGGGCAGTGGTTTCAATCTCTCCGGCATCCATCGTCTCGGTAGCGGTCGTCATACTGCTGCTCTGTCCTTCCAGTCTGCGTGTCTCAGCACCTTCAATCAGGTTGTCGTCCATCTGAACGGCACCCAATCCTAATACCTTGTTGAAACGCATGGTGGCTTCCTGCATGTTGAACGGCTTAGCCAGGTAGTCGTCAGCACTCAGGGTGATATTCTTGGAACGCATATCCTGAGGCGTCAGTACGGTGTCGGTCATCAGGATGAACTTCATGTTCTGCGTCACATAGTTGGTCTTCAACTGGTTACAGAGGTCACTACCTGTCATGCCAAACATATCCTGCTTACATACTACCAGGTCGCACTTCATCTGCTCCAGATCTTCTGCTGCCTTCTCGATGTCGTTATAGACATGGAAGTTGTAGACAAACTTCAGACGGGCGGCAGCAAACTCCAGGAACTCCTGGTTGTCATCGATCATGATAACGGTGAACTTAGCTGTTGGTGAGTCGATGGCTGCGCGCGTGCGAGTGGTCTCTGAAGTGAGCACCTCGCTGGCAATCTCAGGTAACTCGATTTCACCCTTGCTGTTGATGGTGAGACGGTCCTGAACCAGATTCTTGGCGCGTTCTTCCGGATGCTCCAGGTTCATCTGCATATCAGCAACACGTGTGATGATCTGTAGCATCTGAGAGTGGAGGGCATTCAGCTGCTCTTTCTCTTCGAGTGACTTCTCTTTCTCAGAGAGGTTTCCGATGATAGAGGTCATGCGGGCCATGGGCTGGCGCAGATCATCGCTGGCAGCCTTGATCTCCTCGCGTTGCAGCTGCAGCTCCTTGATGACTGCTTCTTTCCTGTGTTTGATGGCCTTAACCTGATCCAAGCCTATACGCCAGAAATAGATGATGACTGCCAGCACGATGATGTAGGCTGTTATCATCCACCATGAGAGCAGGAAATGGCGTTCGACATTGATCTCCAGCACACGCTCCTGATTGCTGACGGCACCTTCTGCATTGATGGCCTTGACATGCAGTATGTATTGGCCAGCCTCCAGATTGGTGAAGGTTACACCATGCGTGAGTGCATCGCCATTGCGCCAGTCTTCATCGCGGCCTTCCATCCAGTACATGAACTGCAGACGCTCGCTCTGATTGTAGTTGCCGGCAGCAAACTTGATGGTGAAGGTGTTCTGGCTATGACTCAAGTCGATGCGGCTCGTTTCATTGAGAGCTTGTGACAGAATCACTTTGTCATGATACTCATGACCTGTGATCACCTCTTCCTCTCCGATAAACAGCTGTGTCAGCATTACACGGGGCAGTTCTTCCTTCTCTGCACCCTGTCTGTGGAGTACCCAGTTGACGCCATACAGACCACCTAACAGCACCTCGCCATCCTGTTTGGTGAGTATGGCACCGGTATTGAACTCATTGCTCTGTAAACCATCAGCGGTAGAATAGTTGTACAGACCATAGTTGTTGATGCTCTCCTCATGGTTACGCTGAATCACGATACGGCTGACACCGCGGCTGGTGGTGACCCAGATACAGTGGTTCTTGTCCTCAGCAATACCGCAGATGTTATTGTTGCAGAGACCTTGTTTCTCTGTCAGGTAATCCAACTCGTCAGTCTCCAGATTCAGGATATTCAAGCCTTCACGTGTTCCTACCCAGATAAGACCGCGAGAGTCCTGGAAGATCTGTGTGATGTAGTTGTTGGTGAAGCTCTTGATATTTGTGCTGTTACCCGTATAGACCTGTTTCTCTGTGGTTGACAGGTTCAGGATGATCAGTCCCTCGCTGGTACCAATCAGCAGGTTGTTGGCATTCGCATCTTTCTTATAGAATAAGCAGGTGATGCTGTTGGTGCTCAGTTTACCGTTCTCGCGCGTGTATGAGGAGAACGAGTTCATTCTTGGATTATATACCTGCAGACCACCATTGGTGGCTATCCACAGGTTACCGATCTTGTCTGTTGTCAGGGCATTGATATGGTCGTCGATGATGGTACGAACACTATCATTGGCAACAGAGTAGATGGTTGACACACCATCTTTGATACGTGTCAGTCCGTTGCGCTTGGAACCGATCCAGATGCTTCCGTCGGGGGTGTTGCTCATGCATGATACCTTCAGACTAGCCAGTCGACCATTGAAGCCTATGACGCCTCTGTCGCTCGTGCCATACCAGATAGAGCCGTCAGCATGTTGGGCCATCGCTGTCACATCGCCCATCAGGTTGGAACCAAATCGATAGATATATTTTCCGGTATAGGCGACGCCTGATTTCTCGGTACCCACCCAGAGCAGACCCGTATCGTCCATATAGACACTCTGGATGCTGACATTATCTGTGATGAGCTGTTTCTCATTGATGTTACGTGGCTGAACAGGCTGTATCTCGTGGGTAGCAAGATCCATCTTGAGCAGTCCTAACTGATCGCTGCCAATCCAGATGTCGTTTCCTTTGCCAGCCATGCCATTGATGTTACGGTCCACACCCAAGCCTGTGATGCCTAATTTCTCACTGATGGTGTAGTCCCATACTTTCTTCTGCTTGTTCCACATGGCTAACGTGCCTTGCCCGTATAGCCATATGTTATCGTTGCTGTCAGCATAGGCCCGTAGTGACTTGGTCTTGTGGGCTTTCAGGATGGCAGGGCTTTCAGCGACCCAGATGTTGCTCTGCTGGTGCATGACATCACAGCAGGCAATCTTACCGTCATCGTAAACGATGAGTGCACCATCGTTGCATTCGCTGATGGAGCATACCACACCCTGTGGTACGCCTTTTGAGTCGTCGGTATAACCGAATTCATACAACAGCTGTTGCTGTTGGTTATAGCATACCACGCCTTTGTTGGGAATCGCCCCCCAAAGGTTCTTGTGTTTATCCACATAGACCACTGATGGAATGGTCTCTATACCCATACGTGCAAAGGCTTGCTTCATGTCACGTTCGAAGCTCTCGGTCTGTGGGTGATAGATACAATAGCCAGAGGCGGTCTCTATGAGTAAGTTTCCGTCGAGTGTTTCTTGGATAGAGTTGATATAACTGTCGCTTAACGAGCTACCGTTTTGTGAGTCGCTCTGGAAATTGCGGAAGGTATAACCGTCGAAACGGTATAGGCCTGCAGGGGTTCCGAACCACATGTAGCCACGTGAGTCTTTTAAGATGCAGTTTACCTGACTGGATGTCAGACCGTCACGCGCTTCCAGTGTCTTAAACAGATAGTCGGCCACCACTCCTAAAGGAATCAGCAGCAATAAAACAAACAGTATTTTCTTTATCGTTCTCATATCATGCAAGAATAATGGTCTACTACGCCCAAGAGATGATTCTCTCCATCGGTTACCAGTACAGAGTGTACCTTGTAAGTATTCATGATTCGTTGAATTTCTGTGATCTTAGTATCTGGTTTCACCATCTTTGGCGTATGGGTCATGATATCGCTCACCGTGCGATCGAAGAACTGAGCCTGCCATTTCTCCATGGCACGGCGGATATCTCCATCGGTGATGAGACCAGTAATCTTATTGTCTACCATAGCTATGCCCAGTCCTAACTTACCTTTACTTACCAGAATGATGGCCTCACCCAGGTGCATGTCGGGAGGCAGTATTGGCATGTCTTCGCTGCGCATCACATCTTGGGCAGTGGTCAATAAGCGCTTTCCTAATTCACCGCCGGGATGGAACTGGGCAAAGTCGCGTGGCTGGAAGTTACGTCTCTCCATCAGCGCGATGGCCAGGGCATCACCAACGGTGAGCTGGGCGGTGGTGCTGCTGGTGGGAGCCAGGTTCAGTGGACAGGCTTCTTTCTCCACCTGCACATTGAGATGATAGGTGGAGTATTTGGCCAAGAGTGACTGCGGGTTGCCGCTCATTCCAATGATGGGTATCTGCATGTGCAGCACCATCGGGATGAATCGGAGCAGCTCGTCGGTTTGTCCAGAGTTTGAGATGGCTAACACCACGTCGTCCTGGGTCATCACACCCAGATCGCCGTGGAAGACATCCAACGGGTTGGTAAAGAACGAGGGGGTGCCGGTACTGGAAAGGGTGGCTGCTATCTTGGCGCCTATATGACCACTTTTGCCTACACCTGTCACAATCACTTTTCCTTTGCAGTTAAGTATCAGCTCAACTGCTTTGTCAAAGTTCTCATCGAGCTGTGGGATCAGTCCCAACACAGCTTCTGCCTCGTCTTTAATACATTGTATTGCGATTTCTCTTATACGCTTCATTTCGTTAATAGTTTTTTTATAAGTTCTTCCAGTTTGTCTAGTTCCAGCATGTTGGCTGCATCGCTCAGACCATGGTCTGGGTCGGGGTGGACTTCAAAGAAATAGCCTGTGGCGCCAAAGGCCTTGGCTGCCAATGCCATCTGGGGCACGAAACGACGGTCGCCGCCCGTCTTGCCATTGCTGCCACCAGGACGTTGAACACTATGGGTGCAGTCCATGATGACGGTGGGCACAATCTCCAGCATGTCGGGGATGTTACGGAAGTCGACGACCAGGTTGTTATAGCCCATCATGTTACCACGTTCAGTCAGCCATACCTCTTTGGCGCCTGCATCTTTGGCCTTCTGAACAGGATAAACCATGTCCTTGCCTGAGAGGAATTGGGCCTTTTTGATGTTGACCACACAACCAGTCTTGGCAGCGGCTACGATCAGGTCGGTCTGACGACATAGGAATGCTGGTATCTGGATGACATCGCAAACTTCACCTACAGGCTTGGCCTGCCAGCTCTCGTGGATGTCAGTCAGGATACGTAGGCCGTATTTTGACTTCACGTCTGCTAGCATCTGCAGTCCACGGTCGATGCCTGGGCCACGGAATGAGGTGATGGAGGTGCGGTTTGCCTTGTCGAAAGAGGCTTTGAAGATGATGTCGGTGCCCAATGCTTTGTTGATGGCCACTAACTTCTGCGCCACGGTGTCGAGCAGTTCTGCCGACTCGATGACGCATGGGCCTGCTATGATGTTTGTCATGTTATTCATTTTTATGCTGCAAAAATACGTAATTTATCTAAAATCGCCAAATATTTTATTAAAATATTTAATTTTCGGATGGATTATCTATACCATGTGGATATCCCGCTGTGGGAATGGGATGTTGATACCATGCTGATTCAAGGTGTCGTAGATGCACTTCAGCATGTCGCTGATGACGAGGGAGCGCTTGGGGGCGTCAACCCACACGACGAGTTTGAAGTTCACGCTTGAGTCAGCCATCTCGGTGACGATAACCTTTGCTCTCTTCTCCGGATCGATATATTGGTGATGCAGGTTGTTGACAGCCTCCTCAATCATGTTGCTTACTTCTTTCAAGTTGGAACCGTAGGCCACTCCGAACGGTACGGTTGCCAGCACATAACCGTGGTTGCGGGTCAGGTTCTTGTAGTTCTTGGTGAACAGCTGTGCATTCTGGAATGTGATGACCTCGCCTTGCATCGATTCTACAACCGTGGAGGTGTAGCTGATGGAAACGACCTTACCCATGGTGCCATCCACCTCAATCCAGTCGCCCACCTTGATGCGTCCGGCCATCAGTGATGCACCGTAGTAGATGTTCTCGATGATATCTTTGGAGGCAAAACCGATACCGGTAGACAGACCGCCAGAGATGGCGAGCAGCCAGGCTAAACTGATGTTGAGGAGGGATAACGAGAACATCAGCCAGAGTCCCCAGACCAAGACCTGGATGACGTTGCGTCCCATCACCTCCCTGCTGGCAGCTGTTGTCGGGTCGCTGATCTCGTAGTGTATACGCAGGAATGCCAGTACCGTCTTAGATATGTATCGGAATATGAACCATGTGGTGACAACCATCGTGAGCTTTGCCATGGATAGCTTTAGATTCTCCAGGTCAATCACATTATACATGAATATGCGCATGCACATATCCGTCAGATTGAAGACCTTGGCAGCCCAGTATACACTCAACAGGATGGAGTGCACACCCATGACGGGGATAATCACATTCTCTATGAGATAGTACCACCAGGTCTTGGTGATTTGTTTGTCCATCAGACGCTTACGTTTGGCGTATATTTCCAGGTAACGACTGATGCAGGTGATGGTGAGGATACAAGTGAGCTGCATGATCCACCAGATGATGAGCTGTACGGCAAACAGTGTGTAGCCAATGAGGGAACATACGACCGATGCAATGAAAACGGTGAGGGATACGTATGTGTAGAAGATGTCACTGCGTGGTATGTTCTGGTTATGACGGCGAATCACAAGCCACTGCCATAGGGCGCACAATAATAATATGGGAGGTAATGCCAGGTTTACCAACTCGTTTGGAATCAGTATGATACGGCATCCGATGACAATGAATCCGATGGCTATCAGTGGTGCATAGATGCGGAAAGCGCTCTTGATCTGGTCGCCTTTGACACGTAGCAGGAGCGATATCAGGATGACACCCAGCAACCAGGAGTACTCCACAAGCAGGTTGGAGGCCATGATCAGGAAGTTCTGACTGGTATTGCTGATGACCAGTCCCTGTATGATGGCGAAGGTCACCGTGGTGGTGGCCAGGATGATACAGGTGCGTTTCTTGATGAATTCCGTTGTCTTCAGTCTATTGGGAAGGATGAACTTGAAGAACAACAGATTGAGCACGATGGAAACAATCACGTAGAATACAATACCTAAGAACATGCCAAATATCCACTGGGGACTCCATTGGGAGTTGGCATTGGAACTGAAGCTGTATTTCTTCCTGAGGTTGTCTGACAAAGTCTGCCACCGCCTGCCTATGTTCTTCAGAAGGGTGGGGTAGCTGTCGCCACCGTTGATAAAGATGCTCTGTTGGATATCGTTATACCGTTTCTGGGCATAGTTGTTCAATTCGCTGAGCCGGTTCTCTGCCTTGTTGTATAAGTAGATGTTGCGGCGCAGTGTGCTGGCGCCATCTTCCAGCTTGCTGCGTATGCTTTTCGCCAGATACAGGCATGAGTCACGGTTCTGTACGCCGTATTTGGTCATCATGCGCTCTGGCATGCTCTGCAGATGAGTTATCAGACTGTCGTATCGGGCAATCTCCCCCTCCGTCTTAGTGAGGAAGGAGGTGAAAGGTAACTGCTGCCTATGGAAGTTGCGATACTGCTGGGTGGCCTCATGGCAGGCGTAGGTCAGATCGAAGACGTTATCCTGCTGTTGTGAGTATAGCATCAAGGCGTTCTGATCTGCGCGCTTCATGGTTGACATCAGCTGCAGAATCAGACGTTTGGTGCGGTCCTTGCGGACTGCAGACCTGCGGTCCAACTCGTTGTTATATTGTTTTAACTCCGTGCGCAGAATGCCCAAGGTCTGTTCCAAGTCTTTTTCTTTAAGAACAGCCCCCGCCTGTGTGATACTCAAAGCGAAGATGCAAAATAACAGTAATCGTTTCATAATCGGTGTAAAGTTCATATTCATTGTGCAAAATTACATTATTTTTCCCTTTTTTCTGCATTTTCTTCTTTTTTTTTATTACTTTTGCACCAAATTCAAGTTAATTCGTACGTATCATGATACTTATTGCTGATAGTGGAAGCACTAAAACTGATTGGGTTTGTCTGGATTATGATAGTCAATGTCCTCAGATAGAAGCCCATACTATAGGATTGAATCCCTACCATATGTCGGATGATGACATTCGCCGGGCGCTGGAGCAGGAATTGAAACCGCAGTTAGGTGATTCTGTTATCTGCGATGTCTATTTTTATGGCAGTGGCGTAAGACCCGAGATGGAGGCACGTATGGAAGGTCTGCTCCGAGAGGCTTTCCCGTCAGCTCAACGTGTGGAGGCGCATAGCGATTTGTTGGGTGCCGCCCGTGCGTTGTGTGGTCGGAGCGAAGGGGTGGCTTGTATCTTGGGTACAGGCGCTAATTCGTGTTTCTATGATGGAAAGCAGATTGTTCATAATACACCGGCCTTAGGTTATATCCTGGGCGACGAAGGTAGTGGCGCCGTGATGGGTAAGCATTTGTTGCATGACCTGTATAGTGGCGTGTTGGATTATCAGATGCGGGTGGTATTTGAACGTGAAACGGGACTGAACTTGTCTGAAATTATCAATAAAGTTTATCGTGAGCCTCAGGCGAATCGCTTCTTGGCTTCGCTCTCGGAGTTCATACATCGACATCTGGATGATGAAGGTATCAGACAACTGGTCTATAATACTTTTACGGATTTTGCAAACTACCACCTGTCGCGCTATGGCCGTCGTCATCTGCCAGTGTCGTTTGTAGGTAGTGTGGCGTGGTATTACCAGGAACAACTCAACCTGATCCTTCAGATGTTGGGCTATCAGGTTGGTACGATATTAAAAAGTCCGTTAGACGGGCTTGTGCTATATCATCTGAACTAAACATTATTATTAAAAATAGATTATTATGAAGACAAATGTACCTATGAAAAAATGTCTGAAGGTCGTGTCAGCTATAGTGATAGCAGTTGGCCTGATGATGGCGGTGCCTATGGTTTTGTTGGCTGCAGAGATAATTGGCGCTCGTGTAGCCCCTGAAGGCATGGTTTTGCCCTTTACGCTAAAACGTCTTGGACTGGATGTAATTGAAGCCAATACACCTGAGTTGTTTACAACTTATCTCATCTCTCTCTTTGTTACCCTTTCTGCTGCTGTTTATCTCGTGGCTAACAGACAGATGGAGAAACTCGAGCGTATCATCTCATGGGCCGTGTTTGCTGTCGCACTCTGTGTGTTGTTGCCAACAACACGTGTGATCCTCGTTGAGAATGCCAAGGCGCTCATGGAGAAAGAACAGAACCGTAATACGTTTATGGGTATCCAGATGGATGATGTGAGCAAGGCATACCTGAGTAAGAATGGATGGACGCTCGTGAAACATGAGAACTGTTACGATACTTATGTGCGTAAGGGCGAACATTATTCAGGTAATCCTGAAGTGGGCTATCTGGATGCTTGGAATCCCAATGGACAGCAAATTTATCAGGCAGAGAAAAGACAGCCTGTAGAGCCCGGTGTCTATCGTATCGTATGTGCAGCGCGTGCTGAGGGTGCTGGCGTATATATCTATGCTACCACTACCAGCAAGAAGTATGGCGTTAAATTGGTGGAGGTGCCTCATTATGGCAATACCGAAGGCGAGATATGGGAGAATGCACTTGATGGCTCTGCTGAGAAAGATGCTAATATGGGTAATGGCTTTGGTTGGAGTAAGGTGGTTGTTACCATCAAGGTCGACGAGAATGATACGCTTGTCTATGGTGTTACTTCCGACTCTAAGTTCACGGGTAAGCCATTCCGCTCTCAGTGGTTCTCCGCTGCTGACTTTGAAGTGGAGCGTGTAGCTAGTGAGTAGTCATTGTCGCTTTATCGCGTTTCTATAGTCAAGTCTCAGGTCGCCCGCCTGAGACTTTTTTTATGTGTGGTCATGATTCTATACTGATATTTTTTTGTCACGTTATGTGCGTATTCTTGCAAAAATAAAAAATAGACGCGATTTTTTATGTGACATGTACTAAAAAAATATTATCTTTGCAGGCAGAAGAGATAACTAAAAAGCGTGTATTACAAATGAAAAGTCTTAAGCAGTTTGGCGTATCTGTTATGATAGCATGCCTGATGGCGTGTGGTGCGCAGAACAAAGTGGATGTCCCTGGATTTGTGAAGGTGGATCATGGTCATTTTGTCCGTGATGGTAAACCTTATTATTATGTAGGCACTAATTTCTGGTATGGTGCTATCTTGGCAAGCGAAGGACAAGGTGGAGACCGTGAACGCCTGGTTCGTGAGTTGGATAAAATGAAGGAGATGGGTATTGATAACCTGCGTATATTGGTGGGCAGCGACGGAGAACGCGGTGTGACCACCAAAGTGGAACCGACTTTGCAGGTGGCGCCAGGTGTGTATAACGACACGATATTAGCCGGTCTGGACTATCTGTTGCAGGAAATGGGAAAACGACAGATGGTGGCTGTGCTCTACTTGAATAACTCATGGGAGTGGAGTGGCGGCTATGGCTTCTACCTGGAGCATGCGGGCGCAGGTAAACAGCCGCGCCCCAATGATGTTGGCTATCCTGCCTTTATGCAGGCGATGGCTCAATTCGCTACTAACGAGAAGGCCCATCAGCTGTTCTATGACTATGTGAGATTTATCATTACACGCACTAACCGTTATACAGGAAAGGCCTATAAGGATGATCCTGCCATTATGAGTTGGCAGATCGGTAACGAGCCGCGTGCTTTCTCTAAAGAGGCGCTGCCAGCATTCGAGAAGTGGCTGGGTGAAGCGTCAGCGCTGATCCGGAGCCTGGACCCCAATCACCTGATTAGCATTGGCAGTGAGGGCGCTTGGGGGTGTGAAGGCGATTTCGACTGTTGGGAGCGTATCACGTCGGATGCGAATGTAGATTATGCCAACATACACTTATGGCCCTATAACTGGGGTTGGGCAAAAGCCGACTCGTTGATTGAGAATCTGCCACGCGCGAAAGAGAATACCAAGGCGTATATAGATCGCCATTTGGCTATCTGTGCCAAGATCAAGAAACCCTTGGTGATGGAAGAGTTTGGCTATCCGCGTGATGGTTTCAAGTTTGCGCTGGATACGCCTACCAAGGGGCGTGATGGATTCTATGAGTATGTCTTCTCGCTTGTTGGCGACAATGCAGAGCAAGGTGGCTATTTTGCAGGATGTAACTTCTGGGGATGGGGCGGATTTGCCCAACCTAAACACGAGGAACAGTGGCAGGTGGGTGACGACTATACGGGTGATCCGGCACAGGAGGCGCAGGGGTTGAACTCGGTATTTGCGGGTGATAAGTCGACACTGGATGTGGTGAAGCGTCAGGTGGACCGCATGAGTAGATTGACGAAATAGTATGATGATTAGGCAAAAAATAGTACAGGAGTTTTTGAAAGATGTTGTATCTTTGCACCCGTAAGTTTGAACAAGTTATTAATGAATAATTAAAGAGTATGAAAAAGCTATTGTCAACCATTTTTGGTGCGATGGTGACGGTGGTGGCATTGCAAGCCCAGATCCGTGGAAACAGTGTGGTAGTGACCGTAGAACCTGATCATGCCGACTGGCAATATCAGGTTGGCGAAAAGGTGAACTATACGGTGGAAGTACGTCAGGAAGGTACGCTCGTAAAGAATGTCAGTATCGACTATCAGATGGGACCTGAGATGTATCAAGGTGTCAAGAAAACGGTTGTGCTGAAAGATGGTACCCTCAAGCTGTCGGGCACGATGAAACAGCCCGGATTCTATCGTCTGGATGTGACGGCTCATGTGAACGGTCATGCCTATCGAGGCGCTTGCGGCGCCGCTGTGGCTCCGGAGAAGCTGCAGCCGTCAACCGTGATGCCAAAGGATTTCGAGTCGTTTTGGAAACAGGCGATTGCTGATGCCAGGAAAACAGATCTGGAACCGACGAGCCGCCTGTTGCCTGAGCGCTGTACCAAGGACGTGAACGTGTATGAGGTGTCGTTCCAGAACGAACGCTGGGGATCGCGTACCTATGCTATATTATGCGTGCCTGTACGTGAGGGTAAGTATCCCGCTTTATTACGTGTGCCAGGAGCAGGTGTCCGTCCTTATGGCGGGGATGTGTATTCTGCCTCGCAAGGTGTGATCACACTTGAGATAGGTATCCATGGCATACCGGTGACAATGGGACAGGGCGTGTATGATAATCTGCATAACGGTGCACTCCAGGGGTATTGGGAGTATAACATGGATAACAGAGAGAAACATTATTATCATCATGTTATTCTAGGCTGTATTCGCGCATTGGATTATATTGAGCAGTATACCCCCTGGAATGGCGAAGGTCTGGGTGTTACGGGCTCGAGTCAGGGCGGATTCCTGACATTGGCAACAGCAGGGTTGGATAAGCGTATTACCTGCTATGCACCTGTGCATGCAGCCCTTTGCGATCATACCAACTCTCTGAGGGGTGCAGCCTGTGGCTGGCCACATTATTTCTATTGGAATAAAGGTGTGGGACAGGAAAAGCAGATAGAGGTGAGTCGTTATTATGACGGTGTGAATTTTGCCCGATTAATTAACGGAAATCAGAAGGGATGGTTCTCTTTTGGCTATAACGACGATGTGGTGCCTCCAACGACTGCCTGGGCAACCTATAATGTGGTGAAGGGACCCAAGGAGATCAAGCCTTATCAGGCAACCTGGCACTTCTGGCATCAGGAGCAATGGGATGAGTGGGAGGCCTGGCTGCTGAAAGAACTTAAGAAAACAGCGAAGACAGGTGCGCAGCAGTTGATGGAGCGTCTGGATGCTCTCAGACAGAAAGGTATCATGTATGGTCACCAAGACGATCCGTTCTACGGGTTGACCTGGGCCTATCAGGCTGATAGCAGCGACGTGAAGAACGTTTGTGGCGATTATCCTGCTGTGATGGGCTTTGAGCTGGGTGGCATTGAGATGGGCGATGAGAAGAGTCTGGACAGCGTGCCCTTCACTCGCATTACGCAGGAGATTATCAATCACTATAAGCGTGGTGGTATCATAACCATTAGCTGGCATCCGCGTAATCCTGTTACAACGATTGATGGTGGCGGTCTGGCTGGACAGCCTTTCCCGGAAGGGACGGCGTGGGACGTTACCGATGCTGCCGTAGTGAAGAAAATATTGCCTGGTGGTAAATATCATAAGAAGTTCGCCCTTTGGATGCAGCGTCTGAGTGACTTCCTTGCAACGCTGAAAACGAATGATGGTCAGAAGATCCCGTTGATGTTCCGTCCGTGGCATGAGAACTCTGGCTCGTGGTTCTGGTGGGGCGAGAAACTGTGTTCTGTAGAGGAGTACAAGGCGTTATGGAATATGCTGCAGGATAAACTGCTGAAGGATGGATTCGATAATATCGTATGGGCTTACTCACCTGGCTGCGAGGATCATCTTACGGCCAAACGCCTGTTGGAACGCTATCCTGGTGATGATCGTGTAGATGTGTTAGGACTCGATGGCTATCAGTGGACCCCCGAAGAGAAGCATGCCTTTATCGCTCGCGGTAAGCAGAATCTGGAGGTGTTATGTAAGGTGGCTGAGGAGCATGGTAAGATACCTGCCCTGACAGAGTGCGGCATGAAGAATATGACGGAGCCCACCTGGTGGACCTCGACCCTCCTGCCTACAGTCAAGGATTTTCCCATCAGTTATCTCCTGACCTGGCGTAACTACAAGGATGAGTGGTTTGGTCCTGCGCCTTCAAAGCCGGATGCGCCTTACTTTGTAGATTTCTATAAGAGTGATAAGACCTTGTTTTTGAAAGATATTAAATAAAAGTATGAGTAGTTTTGCAGAAAAAGTGACAGCCCTGCGTGCACATCACGAGGAGCTGCTGACCAAGAAGAATAGCCCCTTGGAGTGGGGAAATGGTATCTATGAGAAGTATAAGAACCCCGTGGTGACGGCTGAGCATGTGCCCTTGGAGTGGAAATACGACTTTAATGAGAAAGATAATCCTTACCTGATGCAACGTATCATGTGTAATGCCACGCTGAATGCGGGGGCCTTGAAATGGCAAGGCAAGTATTTGCTGGTGGTACGTGTAGAGGGAGCTGACAGAAAGAGTTTCTTTGCTGTGGCAGAGAGTCCAAACGGCGTGGATAATTTCAGATTCTGGGATGAGCCTATCACCATGCCCGACGATGTGATTCCGGCAACAAACGTCTATGATATGCGTCTGACTCAGCATGAGGATGGCTGGATATATGGCGTGTTCTGTGCAGAGCGTCATGATGACTCACAACCTGGTGACCTGAGCGCGGCTACGGCAACGGCAGGCATTGCGCGTACCAAGGACCTGAAGACCTGGTATCGCCTGCCTGATCTGAAAACCAAGAGTCAGCAGCGCAACGTGGTGCTTCATCCAGAGTTCGTGGATGGGAAATATGCTTTTTATACCCGTCCGCAGGATGGATTTATCGATACCGGAAGCGGTGGCGGCATCGGTTGGGCACTGGTGGATGACATCACCCATGCTGAGATACACGACGAGACCATTATCTACGAGCGTAGGTATCATACCATCACGGAGGTGAAGAATGGTGAGGGACCGCATCCTATCAAGACACCTAAAGGCTGGTTGCATCTGGCCCATGGCGTACGTGCCACTGCTGATGGCTTGCGTTATGTATTGTATATGTATATGACAGCGCTCGACGATCCTACTCAGGTGATTGCACGTCCTGGTGGCTACTTCCTGGTGCCTGAAGGTAATGAGTATCTGGGCGACGTGATGAATGTGGCTTTTGCTAATGGCTGGATTGCAGATGAGGATGGTAAGGTGTTCATCTACTATGCCTCGGCAGATACCCGTATGCATGTGGCTACATCGACCATCGATAGGCTGGTGGACTATTGTATGAACACCCCAGAGGATGGCTATTATACGGCAGCTAGTGTAGAGAGTATTAAAAAACTAATTAATAAAAATAGAAACAATGGCTAGTTTAAAAGAAAAGATTGGTTACGCTCTTGGCGATGCGGCTGCAGGAGGTATCACCTGGAAAATCATGTCGATAGCCTTCCCGCTGTTTTTTACAAATGTGTTCGGGCTGACGTTTGCTGATGCGGCCACGCTGATGCTCATTGCACGTATGTTTGATGTGGTAACCGACCCGCTGATGGGCTCGCTTGCTGATCGTACACAGAGCAAATGGGGCACCTATCGTCCTTGGTTGATCTATGGCGCTATTCCTTTTGGACTGGTATTCGCATTGTTGCTCTATACCCCCGATTTCGGGATGACGGGCAAGCGCATCTGGGCTTATGGCCTCTATCTGTTGATGATGGCCTTGTATACAGCCGTCAACGTACCCTACGGATCGCTGTTGGGTGTGATGACCGATGATGACAACGAGAAGAACCAGTTCTCTAGTTTCCGTATGGTAGGTGCCTATGCCATGGGCTTCGTGACACTACTGTCGTTCCCCTATCTGCAGCGTCTGGTTGGCGGTACGGAGCAGCATCAGTATGCTGTGTTGGGTGCCTTCTTCGGATTGGTGGCTGCGGCAGGTACATTGGCCTGCGGATTTATGACCAAGGAACGTTTGAAGCCTGTGCGGGCAGAGAAATTCTCGTTTAAACAGTTTGGCGACTTGTTTAAGAACAAACCTTGGATATATCTGACACTGATCGGTATTTGTACAAACTTCTTTAATGGTTTCCGTTATGCTGTAGCGGGTTATCTGATTGAGTATTGCTTGCATGGCGATGTGACGGTGAGTGGTTTGATTATTAACTATACCGTGTTTATGACCTTTGGTGAGTTGACCTGCATGGTGTTTGGCGGCGTGTCGCCTGCCTTCACGAAATGGGTGGGCTCTAAACGTAAGGCCTTTATGATGGCTGCACTTATTTGTGCGATATTTTCGGTAGCATTCTTCTTCGTTCCGATGGAGCCTGGCTATATCTGGGTCATGGTGGTTCTGGTCATCCTTACGTCAGTGGGTATTGGCCTGTATTCGCCATTGCTCTGGAGTATGTATGCTGATGTGGCTGACTATGCTACGGAGAAAAATGGTACATCGTCAACTGGTCTGATCTTCTCGTCGGGTACTATGGCACAGAAGTTTGGTACAGCCATCTCCGGGTCGTTGGTAGCCTTGTTCCTTGGCTTGGCTGGTGCCAGCATGATGACGGATGATATGGGTAACACAATGGTTGATCCTGCCTCTATCACCGATGCTGTGGTGACAATGGTATGGTCGCTCTTCTCTTTGTTCCCGGCAATTATTGCTTGTCTGATTATTTTACTTACCTGGCTTTATCCCATCAAGAAATGAATAAACGAGTAGAAGTGATGAAACAGGAAATGCAGGATGTCCTCGAGAAGAATATCCTGCCTTTCTGGCTTCATCGTATGGTAGATAACGAGCATGGTGGTTTCTATGGTAGGATTGATGGAAACGGCATGCTGCATCCGGAGGCGGAGAAAGGTGCCATACTGAATGCGCGTATCCTATGGAGTTTCTCCGCAGCCTACAGACTGCTTCGACAATCCGCTTATCTGGAGGCCGCCACTAGGGCCAAGGACTATCTGATAGCGCATTTTATAGATCAGACGTATGGCGGTGTTTATTGGAGTCTGGATTACCAGGGTCGTCCGCTTGATACCAAGAAGCAGTTCTACGCCATAGGTTTTGCTATCTATGGTCTTACAGAGTATGTTCGTGCTACTGGCGATAGGGAGGCTCTGGACTATGCTCTCGAACTGTACGATTGTATAGAGAAACATGCCTTGGATCATGTGTATAACGGCTATATCGAAGCTTGTACGCGAGAGTGGGGCGTGATGGCGGATATGAGATTGTCGGAATTGGATGCCAACTACCCTAAATCGCAGAATACCCATCTGCATATCATCGAGCCCTATACCAACCTTCTCAGGTGCTTGAAGGAAATGCAGGCGCAGGAAAGCTGTGATTATGTGCCTGTCCTCGGATCTGTGCTCCCCGTAGGGGTTAGTGTGCCCATGGAGACCTTGATCAGTGTGGAGGCCTCACTTCGCAATCTGATAGATATCTTTACAGAGCGTATATTGAACCCGGAGACCCACCATCTGGACTTGTTTTTTGACATGAACTGGACAAGAGGCGCAGGACACCTGGAGAGCTATGGTCACGATATAGAATGCTCGTGGCTGTTGCATGAAGCCGCGTTGGTGCTGGGAGACCCCAAAGTGCTGACCAAGGTTGAGGCGGTGGTGCGTCAGGTGGCAAAGGCCTCGGAAAAGGGATTGAGACCCGATGGCAGTATGATACACGAGGCTAATCTGGATACCGGACATGTCGATGATGACTTGCATTGGTGGGTTCAGGCAGAAAACGTGGTAGGTTGGTTCAACCTATGGCAGCATTTCGGTGATGAGCAAGCCTTGGACCATGCAGAAAAAGGTTGGCATTATATCCAGACGCAACTCATAGATTGGGAAAACGGAGAATGGTTCTGGAGTCGACATCCCGACGGCAGTTTAAATACCGTCGACGACAAAGCGGGGTTCTGGAAATGCCCCTATCATAACAGCAGAATGTGTCTGGAAATCATGGAGCGCACGACAGAATAAGTACAACTTAAGGGTGAGCTTAGTGTAAATTTTTTCGCCAAAGTGTTTGGAGCTTTGGCGAAATTTTTGTACCTTTGCAAGCAATTATGAGAAGGTTGTTGCTATTCGTCACATTAATCATGTGCTATGTGGCTGATTGTCAGTCGCAAACACAATTTAACGAGCGTCCTAAGCTCGTAGTAGGAATCGTGGTAGACCAGATGCGTTGGGATTATCTTGGCAGGTATTACAATCAGTATCAGGAGGACGGACTGAAGCGCCTCATCAATCAAGGATACTCATGTAATAACTGCCTTATTAATTATCTGCCTACCGTCACGGCTATCGGACATACCAGCGCGTATACGGGTTCGACACCGGCCTTCCATGGTATTTGTGGCAACAGCTTTTACAAGAATGGCGTGTTGATCTCGAGTTGTGAGGATCATGACGTGAAGACCGTTGGTAGCGACAAAGCCAAGGCTTCATCGCCAGTCAACCTGCTGGCAAGCACCATAGGCGACCAGTTGCGTCTGCACACCGACTTCAAGTCAAAGGTGATTGGTGTGAGCTATAAGGACCGTGCAGCTATTCTGCCTGCAGGTAGGAGTGCTAACGCTGCTTATTGGATAGATACCAAAAATGGTCAGTTTATCAGCAGTACCTGGTATATGCAGGAACTGCCCCAATGGGCCAAGGCATATAATGCCCAGCTGAAGAAGAATAAAGCGTTGCAGAAGGTGGGTAAGGATGTTGGACTGTATCCATTGTGTGGTCATATCACTGCTGATATGGCCATTGCTGCTTTAAAAGGCGAACAACTTGGCAAGGGTGAGGAGACGGATATGTTGTGCGTGAGTTTCTCGCAGACAGATGTGATCGGTCATGAGTATAGTACCCGCGGCACCCATACCGACGAGGCTTATCTGGAACTGGATAAGGATATCGCCAAGCTGCTGAAGGCTTTTGATGAGCAGGTGGGCGAGGGTAATTACCTGGTGTTCCTGACTGCTGACCATGGTGCTGCACACAACTTTAAGTTCATGCAGGACCACCAGTTGAATGGTGGCGCGTTTATGTTTGACGAGCAGTATGTCGCTGAGGCTGGTAAGCGTCTGGCAGAGCGTTTGCACCTGACAAAGAATATCATCAAGGACTGCTTGGATTACCGTTTGGTGCTGGATAAGGATGCCATCCGTGAACAGGGACTGGATGAGGAGAAGGTGCGTGACGTGGTTGTTGAGGAACTGCTGAAACTGCCACATGTATCGTTCGCCTGCGTTTTTAAGAAAGTAGCCATGGCGCCTATTCCCGCCTTCCTTAAAGAGCGTATGCTGAAGGGGTATCACCATGATCGCTCAGGTGATATCATTTTTGTGGTTGAGCCAGGCTGGTATGCGTTCAATAGTAAATCGTCGTCGCCCATCGGAACCACTCATGGCGAGTGGAACCCCTACGATGCCCATATACCCTTGCTGTTCTATGGCTGGCATGTGAAACATGGCGCCACTAGCCGTGAGGTACATATTACCGATATCGCTCCAACGATTTGTCAGAAACTGCATATCCAACAGCCTAACGCATGTGTGGGAGAGCCTATTACAGAGGTGGTGGCACAATGAGTATGATAATCAAAACATTAGTATAATATTATATTTAACTTTTTATGAACTTTACTTTGTTAATTACCGTCTTGCTGACGGCTTTGACATTGGTGGTTGCGGCTTACGTGGTAGCCAAGCTGATAGGACCAAGGTCCTACGCGAAGGTGAAAGGTGAGCCGTATGAAAGTGGTATACCTACCCGTGGTAGTTCATGGCTGCCTATGTCGGTAGGTTTCTACCTCTTTGCCATCTTGTTCCTCATGTTTGATATAGAAACCGTGTTTCTGTATCCATGGGCTGTAGTAGTGAAGGAGTTCGGTTCGATGGCACTGCTTAGCATCGGCTTCTTCTTGGTAGTTCTGGTATTAGGCTTAGCATATGCTTGGCGGAAAGGAGACTTAGAATGGAAGTAAGAAAACCGCACATTAAGAGTATTCCTTATGAGGAGTGGAATGACAACTCCTCGTTGGAGAAGATCGTTGACGAGCTCCATGAGGGTGGCGTCAATGTCGTTACAGGTTCGCTCGACCAGCTGATTAACTGGGGACGTTCGAACTCGCTGTGGTCATTGACGTTTGCTACCTCTTGCTGTGGTATTGAGTTCATGGCTTGTGGTTGTGCCCGTTATGACTTCGCACGTTTCGGTTTTGAGGTGACACGTAACTCTCCACGTCAGGCTGACTTGATTATGTGTGCTGGAACTATCACACATAAGATGGCGCCAGCGCTGAAGCGTCTGTACGATGAAATGGCTGAGCCTAAATACGTGATTGCTGTAGGTGGCTGTGCCATCAGCGGTGGTCCTTTCAAATCGAGTTACCATGTGGTAAAGGGCATCGAGGAAATTGTGCCCGTTGACGTGTTTATTCCAGGTTGTCCTCCACGTCCAGAGGCCATCATGTATGGTATGATGCAGCTTCAGCGTAAGGTGAAAGTTGAGAAGTTCTTTGGTGGAGCCAATCATAAGCAGACCGCTGAGGAGCGAGAGCTTGGCGTATCAAATGAGGAGCTGACATTCCGTCGTAAGCATAACGATCACCGTCGTGAGCCAATGGTTATTACCAATGTTCCTCAGGATTTTGTTGAAGAATTAAAAACTGCTCAGGCAGAAGCTAAAGTAGAGGAGGACAAAGCATGAAGTTAGAATTCTTATCATTCGATTTTGACAAGTTCGCCTCTGAGATGAAGAACTTGAAGGACAAGAAAGGTTTCGACTATCTTGTTACCATCGTAGGCGAGGACTTCGGTGCAGAAGAGGGACTCGGTTGTATTTATATTCTTGAGAACACCAAGACCCACGAGCGCTGCTCGGTAAAGATGCTTGCCAAGCAGCAGGTTTGCGGCGATGGCATGCAGAGCAACGGCACCAGCGCTATGGAGGGACAGCAGGTTGCTTACCTTCCTACTGTTTCTCATCTCTGGAAGGTTGCTGACCTGCTGGAACGTGAGGTCTACGATTTCTATGGCATCGTGTTCCTTGGTCACCCAGACATGCGTCGTCTCTTCCTGCGCAATGATTTTAAAGGCTATCCTTTCCGTAAGGACTGGGCGTTCAATGATCAGTATACCCTTGATGACGATGTAGAGCCCGACTATGGTCTGGAGTTCTATCTCGACAAGGATGGCAATCTGCAGAGCAAACAGAATAAGCTGTTCGGAGCTGATGACTACGTGATTAACATCGGTCCTCAGCACCCAGCTACACACGGTGTGCTCCGTTTGCAGACCGTGCTGAACGGTGAGACCGTGAAGCGCATCTATCCTCACCTTGGTTATATCCACCGTGCCATCGAGAAGATGTGGGAGGGTATGACCTATCCTCAGACGCTGGCTCTGACAGACCGTCTGAACTATCTGGGTGCCATGCAGCACCGTCACGCGCTGGTAGGTGTCATCGAGGAAGGAATGGGTGTTGAGCTGACAGACCGTATCAAGTACATCCGTACGATTATGGATGAGCTTCAGCGTTTGGACTCGCACCTGTTGTACACTTCGTGTGTGGCTCAGGACCTTGGCGCGCTCACAGGTATGTTGTATGGTATGCGTGACCGTGAGCATGTGCTGAATGTGATGGAGGAGACCACTGGTGGCCGCCTCATACAGAACTATTATAGAATAGGTGGACTCCAGGATGATATTGATCCAAACTTCGTGAAGAACTGTAAGGACTTGATCAAGTATCTGCGTCCTACTATCCAGGAGTATATGGATGTGTTTGGTGATAATGTGATTACTCACAACCGCTTGGAGAACTGTGGCTCAATGAGTCTTGAGGATTGTATCAACTACGCTGTTACCGGTCCTGCTGGACGTGCTTCGGGTTGGAAGAACGATGTTCGTAAGAACCATCCATACGATATGTACGATAAGGTAGAGTGGGAGCAGTGTACGCTGACAGGTTGCGACTCTATGGACCGTTATCTGGTTCATATCAACGAGATGTATCAGAGCTTGAATATCATCGAGCAGCTTATCGACAACATCCCTGAGGGTGACTTCTATGTGAAGCAGAAGCCTATCATCAAGGTGCCCGAGGGACAGTGGTACTACTCTGTTGAGGGTGTGGCCGGTGAGTTCGGTGTTTATCTCGACTCTCGTGGCGACAAGAGCCCATACCGTATGAAGATGCGTCCTATGGGTCTCTCACTGGTAGGTGCCTTCGACCCCATGCTGCGTGGTCAGAAGATTGCGGACCTGATTGCTACTTGTGCCGCTATTGACGTTGTAATTCCTGATATTGACAGATAAAAGCGTTTGGATTATGTTTGATTTTAGTATTGTTACACAATGGTTCGACGCTCTCCTTCGCGAGACACTCGGTTTAGGAGATTTCCTGTCGATATTGATTGAGTGCGTACTGGTGGGTGCAGGTATCCTCATGGGATATGCCCTCATCGCTATTGTACTGATATTTATGGAGCGTAAGGTTTGTGCCTATTTCCAGTGCCGTCTGGGCCCGATGCGAGTAGGCTACTGGGGCTTGCTGCAGGTGTTTGCCGATGTGCTGAAGATGCTCATCAAGGAGATCTTCTTTGTGGATCGTGCTGATAAACTGCTGTATGCCGTTGCGCCTCTTTTGGTGATTATTGGTTCTGTTGGCGCTTTCTCGTTCCTGCCTTGGAACAACGGTGCTACAGTGCTTGACTTCAATGTCGGTGTGTTCCTGCTCACAGCCATCTCTTCGATTGGTGTGGTAGGTATCTTCCTGGCTGGTTGGGGTTCAAATAACAAGTATTCTGTCGTTTCTGCCATGCGTGGTGCCGTGCAGATGATCTCGTACGAGATGTCGCTCTGCCTCTGTCTGATTACTGCTGTGATCCTGACAGGTACCATGCAGATGAGTGGCATCGTTGAGGCACAGACAGGCCCTTGGAAATGGTTGATCTTCCAGGGACACATCCCTGCTCTGATTGCCTTCTTCGTGTTCCTCATCGCAGGTAATGCAGAGGCTAACCGTGGCCCGTTTGATATGGCAGAGGCTGAGAGTGAGTTGACAGCCGGACATCATACCGAGTACTCTGGTATGGGCTTTGGTTTCTTCTATCTCGCTGAGTTCCTCAACCTCTTTATCATCGCAGGTATCGCTGCTACCGTGTTCCTGGGTGGCTGGGCGCCTGTAAATATCGGTATTGAGGCTTTCGATACTGTGATGAACTACATCCCTGGTATCGTTTGGTTCATGGGTAAGGCCTTCTTCCTGGTTTGGATTCTGATGTGGGTGAAGTGGACGTTCCCACGTCTGCGTATCGACCAGATCCTGAAGCTGGAGTGGAAGTATCTCATGCCACTTGGACTCATCAACCTGGTAATTATGACTGTTGTTGTGGCCCTTGGCCTATATATTAAATAAGGTATAGCAATGGAAGATAATAAATCATATTTCGGAGAAATCGGGCATGGCATGAAGACATTGGCCGTTGGCATGAAGACCACCTGGAAGGAATTCTTCAAGGACTTCTTTACCAACAAGTCTACAGAGCAGTACCCCGAGAACCGTAAGACCACGCTTCATGTGTCTAAGCGCCATCGTGGTCGTTTGACATTTAAGCGCAATGAGGATGGCAGCTACAAGTGTACGGCTTGCACATTGTGCGAAAAGGCCTGTCCTAATGGCACCATCAAGATTACAGCTCACATGGCTGAGGATCCTGAGACAGGTAAGAAGAAGAAGGTGCTCGACGATTATCAGTACGACCTGGGCGACTGCATGTTCTGTCAGCTCTGTACTAACGCCTGCAACTTCGATGCCATCGAGTTTACAAACGATTTCGAGAATGCCGTGTTCGACCGTTCTAAGCTGGTGCTTCACCTGAATCAGGAGGTTTACCAGGGCGGTTCTCTGCCTAACCTCATCAATGGCGGCGCAGAGTGGGAAGTCGGTAAGTTTAACACTAAAACGAAGTAACGCATTATGGGTAATACAGTAATGTTTATCATTCTTGCGGTGTTCATCATCGGTTCAGCGCTGATGTGTGTCACCACCAAGAAGATTATGCGAGCCGCAACATTCATGTTGTTCGTGCTCTTTGGTGTGGCAGGTATCTATTTCCTGCTCGACTACACTTTCCTTGGCGCTGCTCAGATCTCAGTATATGCCGGTGGCGTTACGATGATCTATGTGTTTGCTATCCAGTTGGTCAGCAAGCGCACCCTTCAGGGACTTGAGGAGCGCGTTAAGAGTAGTAAGATGATTGCTGGTGGTCTGGCAGCCTTTGCTGGACTGGTGGTCGTTTCACTGATCCTGCTCAAGACAGGCTTCTATACTCAGGAGATTGCTGGCGTAGAGGTTCCGATGAAGGAGATCGGTACAGCTCTCGTTGGTTCAGGTAAATATCAGTATGTACTGCCTTTCGAGTTCATCTCAGTATTCTTGCTGGCATGTATCATTGGAGGCTTGGTTGTAGCTAGAAAGGAGGATAAGGCATGATTCCAGTTGAATGTTATTTCGCACTTAGTGCCCTGTTGTTCTTTATTGGTGTCTATGGTTTCACCACACGTCGTAACTTGATTGCCATGCTCATCTCTGTCGAGCTGGTTCTCAATGCTGTCGACATCAACTTTGCCGCTATCAACCGTCTGCTCTATCCAAACGGTATGGAGGGCATGTTCATGACACTGTTTGTGATTGGTGTTGCTGCTGCTGAAAGTGCAGTTGCCATCGCTATTATCATCAACGTCTATCGGAAGTTTAAGAGCGACAGCGTTGATGCCATCCAGAATATGAAACGATAGTAAGAATAGAGGAGTTTAAAAATTGAAAAACTGAAGATTTATGTTTGAATATACAATTTTTATCATGCTTCTGCCGCTACTGTCGTTCCTCGTTCTTGGACTGGCAGGCATGAAGATGCAGCACAAGGTTGCCGGACTTATCGGTACTTGTTCACTGGGACTTGTTACTGTTCTCTCTTACCTCGCTGCCTTCCAGTACTTTGGAATGGACCGTGTGGACGGAGTATATCAGACTTTTGTTCCTTATAATTTTACTTGGTTGCCTCTGGGCAATCTGCATTTCGACCTCGGTATCCTGTTGGATCCTATCAGCGTGATGATGCTGGTTGTTATCTCAACAGTTTCTCTGATGGTTCATATCTACTCATTTGGCTATATGCATGGTGAGAAAGGATTCCAGCGTTACTACGCCTTCCTCTCACTGTTCACGATGTCAATGCTGGGCTTGGTGCTGGCCACCAACATCTTCCAGATGTACATGTTCTGGGAGTTGGTAGGTGTCAGCTCATATCTGCTCATTGGCTTCTACTATCCATTGAAGCCTGCCATTGCAGCCTCTAAAAAGGCTTTCATCGTGACACGTTTCGCTGATATGTTCTTCCTCGTAGGTATCCTGACCTTTGGTTATTTCGTTGACTCGTTCAGCTTCTCGTTTGCTGGCGATATCGTGATGGGGCAGGGCACAACACCTTTTATCGAGGGTAACATCGCGAAGGCTGTTGCCGCTGGTGGCTTTATCATTCCTACTGCACTGGTGCTGATGTTCATCGGTGGTGCTGGTAAGAGTGCTATGTTCCCACTGCACATCTGGTTGCCCGATGCGATGGAGGGTCCAACACCTGTGTCAGCGCTGATTCATGCTGCTACCATGGTGGTAGCTGGTGTGTTCCAGATCGCACGTATGTTCCCCTTGTGGATTGAGTATGCACCTCAGGCTATGAGCATTGTGGTTTGGGTGGGTGTGATCACCGCTTTCTATGCTGCCGCAGTGGCTTGCGCCCAGAGCGACATCAAGCGTGTGCTGGCTTTCTCAACCATCTCACAGATTGCCTTTATGATGGTGGCACTTGGCGTATCGCTGCCAGGTCATCATGGTGCTGTGCTTGATAACCACGCTCAGCTGGGTTATATGGCTGGTATGTTCCACCTGTTTACCCATGCCATGTTCAAGGCTTGTCTGTTCTTGGGTGCCGGTTGTATCATCCACGCCGTTCACAGCAATGAGATGGCCTTGATGGGTGGCTTGCGCAAGTATATGCCTATCACACATATCACCTTCCTGATCTCGTGTCTGGCTATCGCAGGTATTCCCTTCTTCTCGGGCTTCAGCTCAAAGGATGAGATCATCACTGCCTGCATGGAGTACAGTCCGGTAGTGGGTTGGATCATGACAGGTATCGCTGCTATGACTGCCTTCTATATGTTCCGTTTGTACTACGGCATCTTCTGGGGTACTGAGAATAAGGAGGCTCACGCGCATCATACACCACATGAGGCGCCTCTCACCATGACACTTCCTCTGATTGTGCTTTGTGTGATTACTGTAGGAGTGGGTGTTTACACCACTATCGCCGGCTTTGCTGGCTGGGGTGGCTCGTTCGGTAGCTTCGTATCTGCTGCCGGTACCGATTATACCATCCACTTCAATACACAGATAGCAGCTACCTCTACTGTTATTGCGATTCTGAGCATCTGTCTCGCCACCTATATCTATAAGGGTGAGCGTCAGCCTATTGCTGATCGTCTGTATGCTACGTTCCCACGTCTGCATCGCGCAGCCTATAAGCGTTTCTATCAGGACGAGATCTGGCAGTATGTTACTCATCGCATCATCTTCCGTTGTGTTTCTACACCTATTGCCTGGTTCGACCGTCATATTGTTGATGGCACGTTCAACTTCCTGGCATGGGGTGCCAACGAGGCTGGTGAGAGTATCCGTAGCTGGCAGAGCGGCGATGTTCGCCAGTATGCGGTATGGTTTATCACGGGTTCAGTTGCTTTGACATTAATCCTTTTATGCATCTAAAGATATGAGTATATTAAGTGTTTTCGTAATAATTCCTGCCCTGATGTTGCTGGGTCTCTGGCTTGCCAAGAGCCTCAATCAGGTGCGTGGTGTGATGGTAACGGGCGCTTCGTGCCTGCTGGCCCTCTCTATCTGGTTGACCATCTACTTCATCCAGGAGCGTGCGGCTGGTAACACAGCAGAGATGCTGCTCACTTATAGCACACCTTGGTTCAAACCTCTGAATATTGCATACAGCGTTGGTGTAGATGGTATCTCTGTCGTGATGTTGCTGCTTTCTAGCATCATCGTGTTTACTGGTACTTTCGCCTCATGGCAGCTGAAGCCGCTCACCAAGGAGTACTTCCTTTGGTTCACTCTGCTTTCTACGGGTGTGTTTGGCTTCTTCATCTCTACCGACCTGTTCACCATGTTCATGTTCTATGAGGTGGCTCTGATTCCTATGTACCTGTTGATTGGTGTATGGGGTTCTGGTCGTAAGGAGTACTCAGCCATGAAGCTGACCCTGATGCTGATGGGAGGCTCTGCGCTGTTGATCCTGGGATTGCTGGGTATCTATTTCTTCAATGGCCAGTACAGCGGTGAGTATACCTTTGAGTTGACGACCATTGCAGCAAACCACTGCATTCCTGGTCACATCCAGAACATCTTCTTCCCCTTCATCTTTATCGGATTCGGTGTGCTGGGTGCACTGTTCCCCTTCCATACATGGAGCCCTGATGGTCATGCTTCAGCGCCTACAGCAGTATCCATGCTGCACGCTGGTGTACTGATGAAGCTGGGAGGCTATGGCTGCTTCCGTGTAGCGATGTATCTGCTCCCTGAGGCAGCTCAGGATCTCTCGTGGATCTTCCTCATCCTCACCACCATCTCTGTCGTATATGGTGCGCTGAGTGCTTGTGTGCAGACCGACCTGAAGTATATCAATGCTTACTCTTCGGTTTCTCACTGTGGTCTGGTACTCTTCGCCTTGCTGATGATGAGTCAGACAGCTGTGACTGGTGCTGTGCTGCAGATGCTATCACATGGTCTGATGACAGCGCTGTTCTTCGCGCTGATCGGTATGATCTACGGACGTACCCACACCCGTGATATCCGCGAGTTGGCAGGTCTGATGAAGATTATGCCTTTCCTGGCAGTGGGTTATGTGATTGCTGGTCTGGCCAACCTTGGTCTGCCAGGTTTCTCAGGTTTCATTGCTGAGATGACCATCTTCGTAGGATCATTCGGTGCTGAGCCCATGAGTGGCGACCCCAATACGTCGTTCCGTATGGTTGCTACCATCATCGCATGTATGTCTATTGTCGTAACAGCGGTTTACATCCTGCGTGTGGTTGGTAAGATCCTGTATGGTGAGGTTGAGAACAAGCACTTCCTTGAGCTCACCGATGCGACATGGGACGAGCGCTTTGCTGTAATCTGTCTGATCTTCTGTGTGGCAGGTCTGGGTAGCTTCCCATTCTGGGTAAGCAACATCATCTCGCCTGCTGCAGGAAATATCTTGGAGTCTATTGGTGTCATGTAAAAAATAGGAGGACTTAAAATATGAATTATAGTGAATTTCTGAATATGGTTCCAGAGTTTGCCTTGGTGGTATCTCTGTTGATAGTCTTCTGTGTAGACTTCTGCTGCCCTCGTTGTGGCACCGATCGCACTAAAACGATGAGTGCTCTGGTGGCTCTGTTGATGGCAGGTACTGCTGTTGTCAGTGCAAATAGCGAGCCTACTTCTACCTTTGGTGGCATCTATGCTACCAGTGGTGCCATTAATGTGATGAAAGCCATCTTGGCATTTGGCTCCCTCATCGTTGTGGTCATGGCTACGCCTTGGGTCGAAAAGAACTGGAAGCATGCTGGTGAGTTCTATATGCTCATTATCAGCACACTGCTGGGTATGTTTGTGATGATGTCATCAGGTTCGTTCCTGATGTTCTTCCTGGGGCTTGAGATGGCTTCAGTGCCCTTGGCATGTATGGTTGCTTTCGATCGCGACCGTAAGGAGAGCGCTGAGGGTGCAGCCAAGTATATCCTTGTGGCCACCTTCTCAAGTGGTGTGATGCTGTTTGGTATCTCGTTTATCTATGCGGCTACAGGTACTTTGTATTTTAGTGATGTGGCTGCTGTGGTATCTGGTTCTCCTCTCTGCATCATGGGGCTGGCTTTCTTCTTCAGTGGTCTGGGCTTCAAGATTTCGTTGGTGCCTTTCCACTTCTGGACTGCTGACACCTATCAGGGTGCACCAACACCAGTGACTGGTTATCTGAGTGTCATCTCTAAGGGCGCTGCTGCACTCACACTGTGCACCATCCTGATGAAGGCTTTTGCCCCCATGGTGGCATATTGGGATTACATGTTGTATATTGTCATCGTGCTCTCCATCACAGTGGCTAACCTGTTTGCCATCCGTCAGAGTGAGCTTAAGCGTTTCATGGCGTTCAGCTCTATCTCGCAGGCCGGATACATCATGTTGGCTGTCGTTGGTAACGGCGAGTTGGGTGTTGCTGCACTGACCTACTATGTGCTGGTTTACATCGTAGCCAACATGGCTGTGTTCACCGTGATTAATGTGGTAGAACAGAATAATAACGGTCGTACCGATATGGCTGCCTATAATGGTTTCTATCAGACCAACCCCAAGCTCTCGTTCCTCATGACGCTGGCTTTGTTCTCGTTGGCTGGTATCCCACCATTTGCAGGTATGTTCTCAAAGTTCTTCGTGTTCATGGCAGGTGTACAGAATGGTGATCCTATGGCTTATGGCGTGGTATTCATTGCCTTGGTTAACACTGTTGTGTCACTCTACTACTATCTGCTGATAGTAAAGGCCATGTATATTACAAAGACCGAGACACCACTGCCTACATTCCAGAGCGATGTTAATACCAAGGCTGCTCTTGCCCTCTGTACTGCTGGTATCGCGCTCTTTGGCGTAGCCAGCTGCATCTACGAGTGGATCGCTGCTGCAGGTATTTAAATACTCTTGTACAATAATTAACGAATCCCAGTAGCCCGTTTGAGCTGCTGGGATTCGTGCTTTTTGAAAAAGTTACAACGAACAGACGATTTTTGTCGATTTAATGATTTTAATCAAGAATTTGGTTAAAAAGTGTATATTTTGAAAAACTTGTTTGGGACTTATTGGTTTTTCTTCTTATCTTTGCACCGCATTTAGTTTAATGACATGCGGCGAATCAAGCCAAATGTCGATGTTTAATTAAAAAGGAAATAATTATGAAAAAGATTTTAATGACTATCGCAGCTGCTTTCGTTGCAACTGCCATGAGTGCTCAGGTTTATGTAGGTGGTAGCTTTGGTATCAACGCTTGGAACAGCCAGAAGAATGCTGGTGACAATAGTGAGACTACTTTCAAGATCCTGCCTGAAATCGGTTACAACATCAACGATGCTTGGGCTGTAGGTACTGTTATCGGTTACGAGAGTGATAAGTGGGCTGGTGTAGAAGGTGTGAGTGAGAATGCTTTCACTATCGCTCCTTATGCTCGTTACACTTTCGCTAAGTGTGGTAAGGTTAATTTCTTTGTTGACGGTGGCTTTGATTTCAAGACTGCTTCTAAGGCTGATTGGACAGCGTTCAATGTAGGTTTGAAGCCAGGTCTGGCAGTTGCACTTTCTGAGAAGGTTAGCTTCGTATCTCACTTCGGCTTCCTGGGTTATAATGTGTTCAATCCAGAAGGCGATAAGAACAACACCAGCAAGTTTGGTTTAGACCTCGATGGTAACAACCTCACCTTTGGTCTCTATTTCAACCTTTAAATAAAGACAAAGAAAGTACTTTGTTAAATAAAAATGAAGGAGCTTGCGCTTGAGTCGCAGGCTCCTTTTTTTGCGTGTCAGCAAAAAAAAGTGTAAAATATTTGGTCATTCGTAATTTTTTTGTATATTTGCAGCGGAATGATGAACGAATGAAACCGAGAAAAATTCTATATATCATGTTAAGCTCGTTCTCCGCTAAACTAAGTCTGTGGCTGGGCGTGTTCGTGACAATGTTGTTTATGGCTACATTTTCACTGATGTTTTACTATGCGCGTCAGGCAGTGAGAGACGAGGCGCTTGGTAAGGCGGGGGATGTCTTGGATAAGTTCGATGTGACATTGGATAATGTTCTTCGTGAAAAGGAGGTGGTAGCCAAGCAAGTACATTGGACCATCGAGCAGTGTATAGATGATCCGGGTGATGTGGAAAAGCACATCAAACATGTCTTAGACCATATGCCTGATGTGATAGGTGTGGCAGCAGCATTCGAACATCATACCTATCCTGGTCAGTCAGGCGACTTTATGATATACTATCATCGCAAGAATGGCACAATTGTGAAGAGCAGGCAGTTTGCTGGTGAATCGTACATGCAACAACCCTGGTATGAAGAAACGATGCGTAGGGAAACAGACTATTGGTCGGAACCTCAGGACGGCTATCGTACAGACAATGAACCTATCATCAGCTATGCTATTCCACTCAAGCGCCATCAGAAAGTGATAGGTGTCTTTGCTATCGATATCTCGCTTTATTGGCTCACGGAAACAGTCAATCGGCAGCGGCCCGATTCTGCTATTATAGGTTCGCTGGTCACGCGTCGAGGGGCTTTTGTTGTACATCCCGACACCTCTTTGCTGAAACCTCGTGCCATGTTCAAGGTCATGAATATGTTCCCCGAAACGAATTATAGTTATATCGTCTATAAGATGCTTGGTGGCGAGACAGGCCATTCGCAGATCAGTTTTGATGGTCAGCGCAGTTTTGTGGCTTATAAGCCCTTCAGAGACCAAGGGTGGGAGATAAGCATCATATGTCCAGAGGATGTGTTTATGGCACATTATCACCATCTGATATCATTGATGGTGGTGATTGTGGTGATTGCACTGCTGATGATTGTGGCTTTCTGTTTCTTCTTTATCCATAAGCAACTGAATCCGCTACGTAGGCTTGAGAGGTTGGCCA